>ERZ1027262.1122-NODE-1122-length-9200-cov-4.011591_pt1 | contig 9200 bp, 5 predicted proteins | sample MGYA00519472_ERZ1027262 | MGnify/ENA primary metagenome ERZ1027262 (study PRJEB26926, sample SAMN06164796) | human gut metagenome | biome: ENVO:00009003; feature: ENVO:2100002; material: ENVO:00002003 | host: Homo sapiens | place: USA | collected 2012 ... | reverse complement strand
TAGCTTCGTCGGCAGCGTCAGATGTGTATAAGAGACAGGCTCATCCAGCTTTCGCGTGTGCTTGTCCGGAAAAATATAGTGGAATGGCTCCACATGCGACAGCTTTCCATTCTTACAGTATGCATGTGTCATGTGCTTGAAGCTTCCTATATCTGTGGCCCACCTCGGGCGGCTCTTGCAGTTCTCACGATAGTACAAATCAAAGATGAGTGACTCCTGAATCATGCTGTAAATCTGCGCATTTTCATCAAAATCAGTATTATCTCTATCTCCGTCATTTTCGGATAATCCCACAGAAGTTATATCGTCGTTGTCACAGCCATGCAGGTATAAAGCCAGAAATTCAAGCAGTATCTCACACCTTCTGATGCGCGAATGGCTCATTCCAAAATAGCCGTTTTCCTCATAAAAATCTCCAAGCTCCTGAAAAAACTCAAACGCACTGTCAAAGATACACTCCATGAGCTTCATCGTAATCTCAAACTGTCCGCTGTTGTAATACACCTCAAGCATCTCCTCGACGCGCTTAATCTTTATCACATCATCAAACGAAAGCCATTTTGTGGACATAACCTCATACGGCGGCTTGTCATGGTAGACAATACCATATTCCGCGGCATGCTCAAACATATACGAGCCCTTGAGTACCTTTAAAAATCCAAGCTGCAGCTGGTTTGGCTTAAGCTCATAAATCTCATCAAAGGAATGCCCAAAACTGTCATAATCCTCGTATGGCAGCCCTGCAATCAGATCCAGATGCTCATGGATATTGTTGCCACTTTGAATGAGCCGCACAACCTCCTTAAGCCTCTCAAGCTTCATGGTCCTGTGAATCTCCTTAATCGTGACCTCATTGGTGGACTGCACACCGATTTCAAGCTGTATCAGCCCCGGCCTCATATCAGAAATCAGCTCAAGCTCCTCCTGATTCAGCAGATCCGCCGATATCTCAAAGTGAAAGTTTGTCACACCATTGTCATTCGCCTTTATAAAGCGCCACAGCTCCATTGCATGAGCATGATTGCAGTTGAAGGTTCTGTCCACAAACTTAATCTGTGGCACCTTCTGGTCTATAAAAAACTTAAGCTCTCTTTTGACAATCTCGGTATCCCTAAAACGCAGTGTCTTATCCACCGATGACAGACAGTAGCTGCACGAAAACGGGCATCCCCTGCTGCTCTCGTAGTAGATGATGCGGTTTGAAAAATCATCAAGCGTATCATAGCAGAATGGAATTTCACTCATGTTTTTGATTTGGCGTGGACTTGTAAATACTAGTTCATCCGCTTTGCAGCCTGCGTTGTTCACACTTGTTCTATTACTTGTACTATTACCTGTGCTGTTTTTTCTGAAAGCAATGCCTGCAATATCACTCAGCTTTCTTTTATGCGCATAGTAACCGCACAGCTCTCTAAAGGTATCCTCCCCCTCGCCTATCATCACACCGTCTATGTATGGATTTCCCCGCAGAAATGCCTCCACCTCGTAAGACACCTCAGGGCCTCCAACCCATATCGGCACTGACGGACAAAGCTTTTTATACTCGCGTGCAATATCAGTCACATAATCAATATTCCATATATAGCACGAAAAACAAAGTACGTCGGGCTTTCTCTTATAAAGCTCCTCAAGAATGTAATCCTTCTGATTGTTTATCGTGTATTCCGCAAGCTCCACAGCATCCCTGTACTCCCCGGCACAGGCGCGCAGTGAGTAAACTGCGAGGTTAGAATGTATGTATTTTGCATTGATTGCTGTCAGTAAAATATTCATGGTTTCTCCTTAAAAAATGACCCTTGAATGTAGACTTTTTACCACATTCAAAGGTCTGCTTCGTATTATTACAGCATCGACATATTAACAAGTCTGTCATAAATGCCGCTTGCAAACAGCACCATCATGCCAATCGTGCAGATGACCGACAGTACAAAGCCTATTATCGATGTAATCATACCGGCAGTTGCTATTGCATTGTTATACTGCTTTGCCCTTTTTGACATTTTGGAAGCAAGCATGCCGACAATTCCAAGCCCCATCAGATAGCCAAAAAACGAGAAAATAATACTGCAAATGCCAAGCACCAGTGAAACCACTGCCAGCTTAGCGCCCTCCCTCTCGTCATCTATGATGGTCACATTGTTGTAAAGCATCTCAAGACGGATACGCCTTGACTTACGCAGCATAACAAGCATAGGAATACCGAGCACGATAAATGCGATACAGTTCATTGCCGAAAACTCATTAATCCTGTCGGCCACTCCGCCTCCCTCAAATATTCCCGATGATAAAAGCCCTCCCATATCTACAACAGTATGGAAAATGGCAAGCATCCAGAAATTGCGTGTAGACGCGTATATCATACAAAACAGCACACCCATGAGTCCTGCTGAAATAACCTGTATCAGACAACTGCTGAACTTAACCCCTGCGCCCATATTGGAAAAATGCATCAATCCAAACAGTACGCCTCCCAAAACTACGGCTCCTGTGATTCCACCTTTCGTCTTTGGAAAAGCTCTCAGCAGCAGATTAAACACTACTCCTCTGAACACCAGCTCCTCAACGAGCCCTACAAGGCAGACCGCAATAAAGAAAAAGATGATGTTGTAAAATGCCTTCACATCACCATGCTCACCCAAAAAGCACAAATAAATGCCTGAAACAACAGCATACAAACAGTACACTATGAAAAAACCGCCTGTGTATAAGCTTCTTGTCCATCCTGCTGCATTTTCCTTAAAAATATCCCACAGCCCAAATATATATGTGATGCCAAGAAAAATAACTAAAACAACAGTCTCCACGATAGCCTGCAGCAGATAGTCATCCGCCTCTTCCATGCCCGGAATCAGTCCCAGAACTTTTCCGCTCCACTGCAAGGGTGCAATGAAAATAAAAACTGCAAGAATGGCAAATATTATATTTGCCGGTGCCGAAAGGTTTCTCAATTTCTGTTTCATAACTTTAAATCTCCTCATTTGCGTTTAATTTGATATGAAAATATTCTATAGCATTTACTTTGACATTGCAAGCAAAGGATTTCATACTTCAATGGACAGCAAAAAAGCCCTGTCCTTACAAACAGAGCCCTATGCATTATTTTGCACTTACAAGTCTTACTATCACATCAATTCCAGCCGCCCAAAAGAGTATCGCCCCCACGATATATACCTTTGTCTTCTGCTCGAAACCGTAGTGATATCCTGTGTAAATGCCTGCCACTATGCAGATGACAGTGAGCAGCGCCACCATTATCATAATGGTGAAAAGTCCGGTACCGAGGAAGCCGAATGCTATTCCTGCAAGAACCGTATAAAATGCGGTGATTCCTGCTATCCTTAACACTCTTTTCATATCAAGCTGTGCCTGACAATGCTCCTCAATCCTTTCGTTTCTTATAGCCTTTCCTATAAGTCTGATCCCCAGTCCTATCAGTATTCCGATAGAAATTATCTCTCCTAAAAGTGCTTCATCCTTCACCGAGTATTTCCCATTAAGGAAGCTTGACAGGAAATACCCGATGTACATTGCTAACAACTGGCAAACTGCAACTATGAAGCAAATGGCTGTAAGCTGTTTCTTATTTACTTTCTGGATCAGTGATCCCTGACATTCCATCGCAACGAAAATCTCCAGTGAGCTTCCCGCCACGATTAACAGATATTCTATCCAGCCCATTTTTGCCTCCCCTAATGTACAAACATCCTTTAATTAATTATTTGCCGCTATCTGCCTTAGCATCTATTGAAGCTAATTTATATATGAACTTAACGCTGCCCGTCTGTCCATCAGCGATTGCTGAGTATGTCTGATATTCCTCACCTGCGTCAATTACTGCCTGAAGCTTGTCGGTGAATGGCTTTAAGTCACCGTTGTATGCGTCGAGAATCTTGTTGATTCCTTCCTCATTGAACTGTACCATACCGTCTGCAAGTGTGTGTGCACCCTCTGAAAGTGTCTTAGAGCCTGTTGTGAGCTGGTCAACACCTGAAACTATCTGATTTGTTCCATCTGCAAGCTGTGAGGCTCCGCTGTTGAGCTGTGCGTTATTTGCTACAAGTGTGTTTGAGCCGTCTACAAGCTGCTTGATACCACTTGTGAGAGTTGGTACTGAGTTCATGAGTGACTGTGTTCCGGCTGAAAGCTGGCTTGCTCCGGCATTGAGTGCTGTTGCTCCGACATTAAGTGTATCATTGTTTTTAACTAACTCGTTTGAACCATTTACAAGGCTGGTGATTCCTTTTGTCAGCTCTGGTAATTTATCTGCAAGACTTTGTGTGCCTGTCTGAAGCTCTGTAGCTCCTGTTGCAAGCTGTGTAGTTCCTTTTGCTAAATCAGAAGCTCCGCTTGACAACTCAGATGCTCCATCTGACAACTGTCCTAAACCAGCATCTAATGATGACGCACCATCTGATACCTTTGCTGAGCCATCCTTTAAAGCTTGCACTGTGGAAGCACTGTCTGTTACACTTTGGTTCACGGCAGAATATACTGATACAGCACCTTTTCCCTGAGATAGACCAACAAGTATCTGATTATAAGTTGCAGATGGATTCTGATTCTGCATATTAGTCAAAGCATCTATTATATCTCCTGCATTGTTTACTGCTGCATCCGCTGCTGCTGATACATTGTCTGCTGTAATCTTATCTGTATCAATATATCCAAGAGTCTTAAATAATTTTCCAACCTTTAATTCATTCAGTTGTTCAAGCGATTGATTTATACTGGCTTTGATTGTTTCAGGCATATCTGATAAAGATTGTGTCAACTGACCAACTCCTTCATCAACCTGCTTTGCTCCTGCTGCAAGAGAATCAGCTCCTGTTTTTGCCGTATCAATACTTGTCTTTAACTGTGCTGCACCTGCAGATACTCCTGCTGCGCCCTTGTTTGCAGCATTAATACCATCCGAAAGCTTTTTTGCTCCATCATTAAGACTTGTCACACCTGTTGCAAGACTTCCTGTGTTATCATTAAGCTGGTTCAAGCCTGTATTTAACTGACTTGCTCCATCCGTATATGATTTCAAGCCATCCTTAAGTGTTGCACTTCCACTTGCCAGTTGTCCTGCTCCGCTATTAAGCTTATCTGCTCCATCAACTAATGCACCTGTACTGTTTCCAAGTGTATTCAGTCCACCATTGAGTGTGCTGGCTCCATCTGTATACGCCTTAAGTCCATCCTTAAGTGTTGCACTTCCACTTGCAAGCTGACCTGCTCCACTATTAAGCTTATCTGCTCCTGACACAAGGGCTCCTGTACTGTTTCCAAGTGTATTCAATCCACCACTTAATGTACTTACACCATCAGTATATGTCTTAAGTCCACTCTGCAGTGTGCCAACTCCTGATGCGAATGTGCCGAGCTTGCTCTGCAATGTTGAAAGTCCGTCAGCAAGTGTGTCAGTACCCTCTGCCAGTGTCTTTGAACCATCCTGAAGCTGTGTTGAGGCATCCTTTAAGTCATTTATCATGTCATCGAGGTCTGATGTGTCAATTCCGTCTGTGCTTACATAATCAGATGCGTTTACCACGAAGGTCATGGCTGCAGGCATTGAGAAATTCTCCACATCTGCTGTCATTTCCATGTATTCAGGGATATTTACATCGCCATCGAGGTCTTTGTCCTTGATTCCGAGGCTGTCCTTTAAGCCCGGAAGTGCATATCCAAGCACTACGCTTGATGAGTCGCTTACCTCAGCCTTGCCGTTTGTCACTTCGATATTCTTGAAGCCATCACCGAGTACAAGTCCTGTTATTGCTGCAAATGGTACGGAAACTGTCTGCTTCTCGCCATTTACTGTCTCTGTATATGATGTGGTATTTGTGTAGTCAAAACGGATTTTGACCTTTCCTGATTTTCCCGCAAGGTCCTCAGGTGAGATTTCTTTTCCATCGAGGTAATATGTAACCTTCTGTGTTACAGGCGGTTCCTCTGTTGCTGTGCCCTGATAGTAAATGTCCTTGCCACCGGCCTGCCAGGTGAGCTTGTCACCGCTTTGTGTGAATTTTTCCTTGCCCTTTACGTTCTCGATATCTGAAAGGTTTGAAGCATCATCCAAGGTATCCTTTTTATCTTTATTTTTAAGGTGATCTACTACGATTGTTTTGTTTACGTTGCCGTTTGCATCTGAGATGAGGTATACGCTCTCGTCCTTGTCTGCATCGTTATCCTTTAATGATACGCTGTCCATGAGCTTATCTGCTATGTCATCAGCATCCTTGCTGCTTCCTGTTGTGCTGTCTGCCTCGGCTGTGACTGCAGTGCTGTTCTTCTCTGCAAAAACCGCTGTTGCTCCGATTCCTGTACCTACAAGTGCTATTGTGAGGACTCCGGCTACAACACGGACAATATATTTACTTTTTAACTTTTCTTTCAATTCTGGTAATTTCATGTCTTATTCCTCCTGATTTTGTTTTTGAGGTCATATTTTTATGTTATGAGGGTCAAAAAGTATTTTATCCCTCATTTATGATTAATCAGATTACTAAGCTGTCAGGTTCTTGTTTTTAAAGCCTGCGCTTGTGGCACATATTACTTTGTCAAAAATCATAAACATTGACGGAAGTATAAATACTACTACAAACATACTGATGATTGCGCCTCGTGCAAGCAATATACAGATAGAACTGATCATATCAATGTTTGAATAAAGTCCTACACCAAAGGTTGCGGCGAAGAAACAGAGTGCACTGACAATAACTGAGTTTGTCGAATCTGCAAGTGCCTTTGTGATTGCCGGCTTTTTGTCCATTCCGGTGTATCTGTTCTTTCTGTACTTTGTGGTCATAAGTATCGCATAGTCAACCGTTGCACCAAGCTGTATGGTTCCGATTACGATGCTCGCGATAAACGGAAGCTTCGTTCCTGTAAATCCCGGAATTCCCATATTTACAAAAATTGCAAACTCGATGACCGCTACAAGTATGATTGGAAGCGATACCGATTTGAATACCACGAGAATGATAAGGAATATCAATACGATTGATACCGCACTTACACGCTTAAAGTCTGTATCTGTGATAGTGATAAGATCCTTTGTACAAGGTGCCTCACCGATAAGCATTGCGTCCTCGCTATAATTCTTTACTATCTTTTTAATCTCTGTTATCTGGTTGTTTACCTCATCAGATGCTGTCGCATATTTTGATGAAACAAGCATCATCTGGTAATCACCGTTTTTGAATATCTCCTTTGCCTCATCCGGCACCATATCATCCGGTATGGTAGGTCCGAGTATTGAGTCAAGCGATACCGCAAGCTTTACTCCATCGACCTTCTTTATATCATCTATCATGCTTATGCTGTCTGCCTTTGACATATCGCTCGGCGCGATGATGATATGTGTGGCACCCATAGCATACTCCTTGTCGAGTCTTTCATTGGCCTGCTTACTGTATGCACTGTCAGGCATGGTTCCTGCAAGGTCATAGTAGACCTGATCATGAGTGTATCCGTATATTGCCGGGATGAGCACTACGATGAAAATCACTGCAAGTATCTTATAATGATTTGTTACCCAGCTTGCAATCCTGGAAACATCCGGCATAAGAATCTTGTGCTTTGTCTTCTCGATTGCCTTATCACATGCAAGAATCAGTGCAGGGAGAATTGTTACACATCCGATAACTCCGAATACAACGCCCTTTGCCATTACGATTCCCAGGTCAAGTCCAAGTGTAAAGCTCATGAAGCAGAGGGCTACGAAGCCTGCGATTGTTGTGATTGAGCTTCCTGTTACTGAGACAATTGTGTGGGAAATGGCATGTGCCATGGCTCGCTTCTTGTCTCCGTCATATCTGTCTATCTGCTCCTGATAGCTGTGCCACAGGAAAATCGAATAATCCATTGTTACGGCGAGCTGCAATACTGCTGTCAGTGCCAGTGTCAGGTATGAAATCTGTCCCTGTATAAAGTTTGTTCCCAGGTTATAGATAATAGCCATTCCTATGCTTAGGAGGAATAACATCGGAACAATTATTGAATCCATTGTAATTCCCATGACAAGCATTGAAAGCAATGCTGCTATGATGACATATATAGGAGCCTGCTGCATAACAAGTGTCTTTGTATCTGCGTTGACCGCTGCCATTCCTGCTACGAAGCAGTGGTTTTTCACCATCTTATCCATCTTGTTGACGGCTTCCATTGTCTCATCCGAACCCATTGTGTCACTGTAGGTGACGAGCATGAGCTGGCTGTTTGCATCCTTGTTGTTGAATGCGTCGTACACCTCATCCGGAATTGCCTCTCTTGGCAATGTGGAATCAGCGATTGTTCCGTACCAGATGACATCATTTACACCCTTAAGGTCCTCTATGTCATCCGCCAGAGTCTCTATGTCCTGATCCTTCATATCCTCTAAGATCACAAATGACAACGCTCCGGTTCCAAACTCATCTACCATGATATCCTGACCCTTCATAGTCTCTATCTGGCTTGGCAGATAAGAAAGGATATCAAAGTTGATTCTCGTGTTGATAAAGCTGATTCCCGACGGTATAAGCAGTGCAAATGCAACTATCAGTATCAGCACACGATGTTTTACGACTCCTTTTCCAAATTTAATCATTAGATTCACCACTCTTTCTTTTATTCGTATTGAAGTATAAAAAAAAAGACCGAATAAATAAATATTCAATCTCTTCGATTTGTCATGTGAGATATACAAATCCATCAATTTGTATATCCGATATGACACATATATGATATTGTATTTGATTTCTGACACCTTTTCACAGCATTTTCATATTTATATGAACGCATGCCTCTTTATGGTGTCTCTTTATGATTCTGCTTTATGAGCTTGCTTAAGCCGTCGTTTTTCCATGGCAATTGTCCTCTACAGCTCACTTAGTATATCATCCATCGAACGCGTAATCAGATACATGTATGCCTCAGCCATCTCCTTCGGCTCAATATCATCCATGCCCTGGGCTATCCAGCCCTCCGTGATAAAGCACAACGACTGCGCATAATATGTAGAAATCACCTCCGGTGTTAGCCAGCGGTATTTGGATTTCTTTCCTGTGCTCTTTTCGCTTATGATATTCATAAACATCTCATAGACGCACTTCATAGCAATCTGATTAAACGTCACTGCACCCTCCAGCTTTAGTGCTTTCTTGTAAAAAACACTGTTTGCCGAGATATTATCTGTCTCTTATACACATCTGACGCTGCCGACGAAGCTAGAA
>ERZ1027262.1101-NODE-1101-length-9342-cov-18.587273_pt1 | contig 9342 bp, 8 predicted proteins | sample MGYA00519472_ERZ1027262 | MGnify/ENA primary metagenome ERZ1027262 (study PRJEB26926, sample SAMN06164796) | human gut metagenome | biome: ENVO:00009003; feature: ENVO:2100002; material: ENVO:00002003 | host: Homo sapiens | place: USA | collected 2012 ... | reverse complement strand
TTTAGAGTGTGGCACAAAAAGACTAATTAGCCAAGGCGCAGGATTTGACGTTTACTTTTAATGAGGAAATAGTAAAACTAACACCGCAAGATATGTTTACTCCTTTTCAAAAGGGGTTTCTTATCTTGTTTTTTTCTGCCCATTTCTATTACTTAAGGAAACGAGGAAAAAATAATGAAAGTTGTGAATTCTACTCCTAATGAGTTAAAAGATAACTTGGATATTGCAATCCAAAAGGCGGTTGCCGATTACATGGCAGATTATAAATTGAATAACATACTCTTCTCCCGTAGACGGGTACTGACTATGGATAGGGTAATAAACCTCCTGCTTTCCATGCAAGGTGGAAGTTTAAAAAAAGAGTTATATGATGCAGGAATTGAGGTTACTGCATCCGCATTTGTGCAACAGCGTGACAAAATTCCTTGGACAGTTTTTGAGGAAGTATTTGAACATTTTAACAGTCTGTGCAAAGATACAAAAACCTATAAAGGCTATCGGATATTAGCCATTGACGGTGCTACCGTAAACATGGCGAGAAATCCAAAATCGAGCAGTTTCGTAAAGAATGACAGTACGCTAAAGGGATATAACCAGCTTCATGTGAACCCCTTGTATGATGTACTGAACAAGACCTATCAGCATTGTGTTATTCAGCCACAACCACAGCAGGACGAAGTGGGCGCACTTACCTTCATGTTGACGTGGTACGATTTTAAGGAGAAAACTCTGATTGTTGCTGACAGAGGCTATGAGTCATATAATGTATTTGCCCATTTGCAGAACACACCTAATGTCGACTTTCTGATAAGGGTAAAGCAAGACCGAACAGCTATGCGTGAGATAAGCAAACTTCCGATGACAGAATTAGATACAGACGTATCATTTACTATAACCACAACGCAAACGAAGGAAGACAAAGAGAAAGGGCATATCCTGCTACAGACCCGCAAGAATGAAGAACGTATATACAGCAGTAAAACACGCGCAGGGCGTTGGGATTTCTAGTCTCCTTATCCGATGACATTCCGTGTGGTGCGGTTCAAGTTGGAAACGGGAGAATATGAAACACTGGCAACGAGCCTGCCACGCAGTATTACACTTGCTGAAATAAAGGAATTGTATCACGCCCGTTGGGGTATTGAAACGGCATTTAGAGAACTAAAATACTGTCTTGGATTGGTAAATCTGCACGGAAAGAAAGATGATTTCGTAATGCAGGAAATATTCGCCTCAATGACCACAGCGAACTTCTGTAGCCGTATTGTCAATGAGGTTGTATTACGGAAAAATGAAGCCAATATTCACGAATATAAAGTGAATATGAGCATGGCAATCTACCTGTGCAGACAATTCTACCGTACAAAGGGTGCGGATGCGAAGAAATTGTTGCAGGATATTGCGAGATATGCGGAACCCGTCCGACCGGGAAGACGTGACGAACGAAACATGAAAGCGAAATCGTTTGTCGGCTTTATTTACAGAGTATCAGCATAATACTACATGGTATATTGACGAAAAAGAAACGGGGCAGAATATTCAAACTTCTGCTCCGCTTCTTCTTTTTTTATGAAAACGGGTATTTTAAAGCCCAAAACTAGGTTTTTGCAAAAAGAATGTTTTGCCATGGCTTAATAAAGGGTAAAAAATGGCAAAACAGTGAAAGCCTATGAGCATTTATCAACCAGTCTTTGGAATGTATGAAAAAATGGCACGGTTTTCTGTTTGAGTAAAAACAAAGTGCTGTTACTGTTTTAGCAACTAGTATAAACCATGTACCACAAAATGGAATGACTGTTTTTCCGATACCCCCACTCTTTAGCAGATTGCACATATAAAACACAGCATTAAGTTAAGAAAAGTATAGACGTATGAAAAACTACAATTATCGGTATTTTTGTAAAAACAGGCGAATTTTCAGTACATTACTGCGACTAGTGAGAATTTGTCCAAAATGAGGATTATTTGTTTTTTAGAAAAAAGGTCAAAACTTTGTGACGTTACACCGACTAGTTAAGATTTTTGATTATTGCTGTTTTTCAACTATACATGAAATATTCCATACATTGTGCAGACTAGTTGATAAAATGAAAAATAAGGACGATTTGTTGACGCAGGCGTGTGACAACTGTATACTGTAGATAATAACAAATGAGTATTTGATTTATGGGAGTAAGAAGTACGTGATAGGATTTATAAAGAGAATCTATTTAAAATATGGTGTGGAAATAAGATACCTTATTTGTGGCGTGTTAACTACAATGATTAGTTGGGGAGCAAAATATCTAGCTACTTATGTACTCGATTCATCAATTGTATGGCAAAATAGTATGCTATCAGCAATTACATGGATAACAGGTGTCTGTGCTGCATTTGTACTCAATCGAATTATTGTTTTTAGGAGTAAAGATACTAACTGGTTTTTAGAGTTTCTAAAGATGTTCGGCGGAAGATTAGGAGTGGGAGTTGTTGGCATTATTCTTCAGAATATTTTTGTTAATGCCCTTGGTATCAATCTTTGGGTCTCGACAATAATTTGGGCTGTTATCGAAGTTTTATCCAATTACCTTGTATCCAAGTTTTGGGTATTTACAAAGAAGAAATAGTAGCCCAATTTGCCAAGCATGTATACTAATGCACAATTGAGAAAAAAGCCCTTCCACATTGGTCGGTGTGGAAGGGTATCTCTTTTTCTAAAATCTTAACTTAATGACATTGGATTAAGAGTGATCCCCTTAAATAGCATATTTTGAAATATAGTTATTGCATAATTAAAAAATATAGAGTATGCTTCCTCTATAAGTACATATCACTTATGAATTTTCTTTATCAGCGAAAGCTGATGTCAACCTGCTTCCCCGGGAAATCAGGAGAGGCAAACCCCACACAGAAACCAGTTGTATCAGAAAAACAGGTAAGTTATAATGTAGGAGGAAGCTATTTGAACACAGAACTGAAGAATGCAGTAAAAGCAGCCGATCTGAAAGCGCAGTATGATGCAAGAGTGAAGCGGCTGGTAGGACACAAAAGAATCCTGGCACAGATTTTGATCAAAACCGTGGATGAATTTAAGGGAATGAATCCCAAAGCAGTTGCAGACTGTATAGAAGGAACCCCTTATATCAGTGCGGTACCTGTGGAGCCGGGGCTGACCAACGCGGTACTTGACCGAAACGGACAACGTATTGTCGGTTTTAATACGGAAAACCAAGAGATCAACGAAGGACTGGCACGATTTGATATTGTCTTTTATGTACGGACGAAGGACGGTCTGTCGCAGATCATCATTAATGTAGAAGCACAGAAAGACGAACCAGGGGAGTATGAGATTTTAAACCGGGCGATTTTTTATGTCAGCAGACTGGTCTCTTCCCAGAAAGAACGGGATTTCGAGAATTCGAGTTACAATGACATCAAAAGAGTCTATTCTATTTGGATATGCATGAATATGGAGGAAAATACCATGAGCCATATTCATCTGACCAAAGAGGATCTGATCGGTTCCTATGAATGGAAAGGAAATCTGGATCTGATCAACATCGTAATGATAGGACTGGCGAAGGAACTGCCGGAACACGACGAGACCTACGAATTGCATCGTCTGCTAGGAGCATTGCTGTCCCAAGAACTTACGGTAGATGAAAAGTTGAGCATTATAGGAAATGAATATGATATTCCCATAGAAGAAAATATGCGAAAGGATGTGAGCGCTATGTGCAATTTAGGCGAAGGAATTGAAGAAAAAGGCATTGCCATCGGTCGAGAAACGGGGCGTATAGAAGGTGAAGCAGGTTTGATTATAAAAATGCACAAGAATGGTCTGTCGGCAGAGCAGATAGCCTCAGCCACAGACAAGGAGATAGAAGAAGTGAAGGCAATTATTGCCGGAAGAATTTGACGCAGGTACAAGGAAGGCAAAAAACATTATGGACAGCTTTATAGAAGCTTTATATGGACAATCGGAAGAAACTATTCCGGAGGAATACGATTGGTTTGCTCCGCTATTGGGTGATTGGGAATTTGAATATAAAGATAAATTTATAGATGGTGATCGTAGCAGGCCGCAACGCCAGTTAAAAGGAGAGTGGATCTTCAGACGGGTATTGAACGGGATAGGTATTGAAGATATGTTCATATGTCCTTCCAGAGCGACGAGGGAGACTTCTCCACAGCCGGATGGTGAGTATGGTGTCGGACTTAGAATATATAATTCAAAGACCCATTGCTATGATATGGTATATGCATGCAAGAGTAAATTTACAAATTTGTGTTTTACCATGGAAAATGGAATATTGACAGGAACCGTTTTGGAAAAGCCCAATCGAAAATGGCGTTTCGTGGAAAGAAATGAAAATACATTTCACTGGCAGAATATTACCATTCAGGAGAATGGCGATATTATTGTGAATTGTGAGGCTTTCGGAAAAAGGAAATGAATATTGTTGGTCAATGCATTCGAGGATATGATCAAGCATTACGGGTAGGAAGAATACGATTTCAGACTGCGGGAAACACAGACCTATGAGATCATAGAGAATGTAAATACTTATTTCCTGGAGTTTGATGACGAGAGATCCGGTGGATTTTCCTCTTGCGAGATCGGCAATAAGTTGACCGAGGAAGAGCAGTGGGCAAAGCTTCGATTGGTGAAAGAAGTAGCAGGAACTTTAATCGTGTCATATCACAATTCTTATCAAAAAACAGACAGGGGCATGCAATGTGTCCCTGTTTTTTTGAAGTTGGAAACAGATTGTTTCATTTTTCCGGATAAGCTATAATATACTTATGGCTGTTTTGTTCAATATTTTTGAGTGTATATTTGACTGATTTTGAATTGTATTTAGAGAAGGGTGAGGAAGGTACATGAAGACATTGTTAGGTACGAAATTTGCAGTCAGAAAAATACTACTGTTAATGATAAGTGGTATTTTTTTAGTGGGGTGTGCTTATCAGACGAGTGCCGTTCCCATCGATTTTGGAATTGAATCGAGAACAGATTTAAACGGAGACGGAAAAGAAGACAGGGTGCGTGTGATTGACAGACGTGATGTTGGATTGACAACGATCATAGCAAATGTAAATGGCATAGATGTGGCAATAAAAGATTATAGAGGATATTGTGAATCGACAGTTACTACCGGTGACTTAACAGGAAATGGGAAAGCAGATGTACTGTTGAAAAGAGCAACACGAGGAACCGATTCCGGTACTGTTAATATCTCCATTCTGCATTTGGAGAATACAGGCTGGGTGGAGTATCCATACAATTTTATTCATAATCCTGATATTGATTTAGAACAGCCGGATACATTTGATGATGAAGTCTATCTCGGTGTTACATTGTTTGAAAAAGATGGAAAGGTAATGGTTCGTTTTATTTCATTCCAGGATAATGATAAAAGTCAAAATACAGTAAAATGCACCGAAGCATCTTATTGTGAAGATGGCTGGTATATAGAGGATATTAAGATGATTTCGGATTTTTTTAGTGGTGATAAATATGAAAGATTATTAGCACCGTTATATGAGACGGAGAATGTTAATGAGGAAGAAATGATAGAGCAAAATTCGGAAAAAGCAGATGACAAGATAGAGGAATTTTCCATGGATGAAATTGAAGAATTGTTTTTTGGCGAGTGGGAAGTTACGAAATTGCTTGGCTTTACAAAAATACAGAACGATTATACGAATTATCCGGAGGGACATGACATCATAGGCAATCATATTGTGATAAATGAAGATGTATTTTCCAGTGAAGGACTTGAAAAATATGAACGTTATCAATGTGAGGTTTTAGAACCTTCTTATGAGGTATCTCCTATAATAGATCGTAATTGGATCTATAATATAAGTGAAGCCGTAAAAGAAGATCCGGAATTATATGACTGGATTCTAAATTATGATGAATTTCAGGATTTGGAAATAAGAGGCACAAGAGATGGAATAAAGGGAAAGTCTCCGGCAGTAGACATAATGCTTTCCAGCGATAAGCAGTTTGTTATTCTTTACATGGATTGTACTTTTTACCTTTTGGAGAAAATATAATATATTTAAAAGTTACATACAACAAAGTAATGGACCTAATGATAAATGTGTTGACATTTTGTTCTACATAATGTAGTATAGCGGTATACTACATTATGTAGAATTACGGAAGGGAAAAGAGGATGAGTGAGTTAAGGATAGGGACTTCAGAAGCGAAATTTGCAGATATGATATGGAGCAATGAGCCTATTTCGTCAGGTGATTTAGCAAAATTAGCTTATAAGGAATTCGCATGGAAAAAAACGACATCTTTTACGGTATTAAAAAGACTTTGTGAACGTGGTCTATTTCAAAATAAAAATGGAATAGTTTCTTCGATTGTATCTAAGGAAACATTTTATGCTCGTCATAGTGAACAGTATGTAGAAGAGGCATTTGGGGGATCCTTGCCAGCATTTTTAGCAGCATTTGGAACAGGAAAGAAACTTACGGACAAGGAAATTGATGAAATTAATAAAATTATCGATTCTATGAGGAGATGATGAGGTATGCTACAATTAGTTTTTCTTAAAATTTTAGGAATGAGTTGGTCAGCTAGCATAGTTATTTTAGCTGTTTGCCTTGGACGTATTTTGTTAAAGAAATATCCAAAATGTATTTCATATTTACTTTGGAGCGTAGTTTTATTCCGGCTTCTCTGCCCAATCACATTGGAATCTGAAAAAAGTCTAATTCCCAATTATAATCCTGCACTTAATGAAATTTTTTTAGAACAGAATACCGTTGTGCCTAAGGAAACACTAATGTTATCTGAGTCCTCAGATATTATCGGGGAGGAAAAGAATACAGATAATAAATCAGAAGCTGCACAGGGCATTTTGGTACAAACTATTTCAAACGAAATAGAGGAGACACCAGAAGTTTCCCGGCAAAATGAGTTAGTGCTTATGGGCCAGTATATATGGATCGCAGGTCTATGCCTCTTGCTACTGTATGGAACGATTTCCCTTGTGTTGATTCGTAAAAAGGTATCAGAATCAATACCATTAAGGGAAAATATTTATGTTACGGATAAAAGAATTTCGCCTTTTGTAATGGGGATATTTAGACCAAAGATTTATCTTCCGCAGGGGTTGAGTGAACAAGAACAGGAATACATTATTTTACATGAAAAATGTCATATCAGAAGATGCGACCATATCGTAAAGTTTGCAGCATTTATTGCATGGAGTATTCATTGGTTTAATCCGTTGGTATGGGTTGCATTCCGACTTTTCTGCAAAGATATGGAAATGAGTTGTGATGAGGCCGTCATTAAAAAGATGGGGGAAAAGATTAAAATAGACTATTGCGTTTCCCTAATGAATCTTTCCACACATCATCGCAACACTTATTGGCTTCCGGTGGACTTTGGAGAGAATGATATTAAGGGCAGAATTAAAAATATAGCGTCATTACGGAAAATGAAAAAAGGAGTACTGGCAATTGTTGTTTTGACCGTTGGAGTTTTTATTGTATGCTTGGTATATTTGGCATTTATCCGGAAGGCAGTTGCACCAGAAGAGCATTTGGATGAGGAAACAAGGGTAGCGGAAAATGCTCAGATACTTGATCAACAGGAGAAATTACCTAGAACTGAAGTTTGGCTTGACATTACAGAGCATTATCGTACACATGTGGGAGATCCGTCAAACTTTTATTATATTGATGAGAATAATGTATTGTGGGGTAGTGGAAGAAATGAACACGGACAATTAGGCCAAGGAACTCAGGACTATGATTATCACAGAGAAGCAGTAAGAATTGCGGAAAATGTTATCCACGTGGATTATTCACAAAAGGGATTTGTTATTTTTCTAACGGAAGATCACAAACTGTACGGTCTAGGTAATGCCGGCTGTGGAGCATTACAGCAATACGATACGTTTGATGGAAACAGATATTTAAATGACGAGCAATACTTTGTCAGTGAGCCTTATTTGCTCATGGAACAGGTAAAGTACGCATGTTGTGGAAGAGATGACATTGTCTGCCTGGCAGAAGATAATACGGTTTGGACATGGGGAACTGTCTGGTGTAATAGTGGTGCTGCCACTTTACAGACCAACATGGTGTCCGACAGACTATATTTTATTCCGAAACCGCAAAAAGTTTTGGATAATGCAGTCTTGGTTACAGGTGGTTGGAATAACCATGCTGCTCTGCTTTGGGACGGTACGGTTTGGACTTGGGGATATAATAGCGCTGGAAACTGTGGCGTTGCAGATATTGCTGTGGTGAGTAAACCTACAATGGTAGCAGAAGATGTTGCAATGGTTTGGACAAATCTTGCTTTGGAAAATTATCCGCAGCCGAGTGCAGAGGATATTGCTTTGGCCTGGACAGGTAAAAGGCAATACAACATGGAATATGATAATATTTCCGAATTTAATGAAATCTATCCCAAATTATTGAATAACACGGTAATTCAGAAAACAGATGGTTCCTACTGGGTGTGTGGAGAAAATGTAGGTGAGGAAGAAGAGAGGGTGCATGGAGCGGAGGCTGATTATTTTGTCATTTGCACCTATCAGTTTTTACCGTGTAAGTAGTAGATAATATATGAAGGTAATTGTACATTATAATACAGATATGATGGCATTTCGAAGAGTATGATATATGGATTGGTTTAAGAAAATGTTTCTATTGTGGAGGAGTAATGAAGAGATTTTTTGGTTTCACTATTATACTTTTTTTCACTATTAATATTTGTGCATGTTCTCAAAATGAAAATCTGCGAGAAGAAAGAACATCTACATCTATTTCAGATTACAGCATTTATTCAGGAACTTGGACGAGTAATAGATATGATGAAAATTATATCTATACTCAGGCGGGTGGTGCTATATTATCAGCTCAGATAGAGGAAAATCACCTGAAAGCTACTTATGTATATGTTCAAAAAAGTAATTATAGAATAGCATCGGTAGAAAATATAGATACAGAAATTATGGATTCCGTAGCAGAATTTGATTTTGATGACGACGGTTGGGGGAACAGTGGAAAAGTAAGGATTGTATTTGGAGAACAGGTGTCTGTTGAAATCAAAGAATTAGAAAAAAATCCTAATAATGCTACGGGAATGGCAATATCTTCAGCGGTGCTTGACAGAGAAGATAGTACAGAGATAGATACTGAGGAAGCCAGAGATGAAAATAATATAGACCAACAAATGATGGCGCGCGATCCGTATAGAGCGGCAAGTGTGTATTGGAGTGAAGTAGTGGAATGGGATGAGGATAATGGGAGATATGGAATGGACAGACCATTAGAACCCATATTATCTTCGGATCAAAGAGAATACACAATAGAAGAATT
>ERZ1027262.1095-NODE-1095-length-9454-cov-6.092882_pt1 | contig 9454 bp, 6 predicted proteins | sample MGYA00519472_ERZ1027262 | MGnify/ENA primary metagenome ERZ1027262 (study PRJEB26926, sample SAMN06164796) | human gut metagenome | biome: ENVO:00009003; feature: ENVO:2100002; material: ENVO:00002003 | host: Homo sapiens | place: USA | collected 2012 ... | reverse complement strand
CGGCAGCGTCAGATGTGTATAAGAGACAGGTTTGACATTCTGTTTTTCGGTGTTATAATAAAAATATAAATTTTGAAACGCAGTTTCACAATGTGAAACATTATTTTTAGGAGGATTAAAATCATGGCAAAGAAAGTTGTTACATTTGGTGAGATCATGCTTCGTCTTGCACCGGAAGGATATTATCGTTTTGTACAGGCTACATCCTACGGCGCAACATACGGCGGAGGAGAGGCTAACGTTGCAGTTTCCTTAGCAAACTATGGTATGGATGCAAGCTTTGTTACAAAGCTTCCGGCACATGAGATCGGACAGGCTGGAGTGAATGCGTTAAGACAGTATGGTGTTGACACATCTGACATCGTTCGCGGTGGTGACCGTGTTGGTATTTACTTCTTAGAGAAGGGCGCAAGCCAGAGACCATCCAAAGTTGTATATGACCGTGCAGGTTCTTCCATTGCAACAGCTACAACAGCTGATTTTGACTGGGATAAAATTTTCGACGGTGCAGACTGGTTCCACTTTACCGGAATTACACCGGCACTTGGCGATAATGTTGCAGCAATCTGTTTAGAGGCATGTAAAGCTGCAAAAGCAAAAGGAATCACTGTAAGCTGTGATTTAAATTACCGTAATAAATTATGGTCCAAAGAAAAAGCAGGCCAGGTTATGGGCGAGCTTTGCAAATATGTAGATGTATGTATCTCCAATGAGGAAGATGCAAACGACGTATTCGGTATCAAGTCTGAGGGTACAGAGGTAACTGCAGGCGAGTTAAATAAAGAAGGATACAAAGAGGTTGCACAGAAATTAACAGACCGTTTCGGTTTCAAGAAAGTTGCGATCACATTAAGAACATCTATCTCTGCAAACGACAACCGCTGGGCAGCAATGCTCTATGAGGATGGACAGAGCTACTTCTCCAAAGAGTACTTAATGCACATCGTTGACCGTGTTGGTGGAGGAGATTCCTTCGGTGGCGGATTAATCTACGCTTGCTTAAATGATTATGATCCACAGGCTACCATTGAGTTCGCAGTAGCAGCAAGCTGTCTGAAACATTCCGTAGAAGGTGACTTCAACATGGTAAGCGTTGACGAAGTTAAGAAATTAGCTGGCGGAGATGCTTCCGGACGTGTTCAGAGATAATAAAATTACGACAAAATCATTTTGTTGATTCCTTTCCCTAATTTAATATAACACCTGTGACAAGCAGGTAATGTGCAGTCTTTTTACCCATTTAGACTGTGCAGATAAAGACGGACTGCCGTTTCATGAAGCCAACATGAAACGGCAGTTTTTTTTGTTATTTTCCTCTGTATGATAATTTTATATTTTGTGGAAAAACTATTAGGAAAATGGAGGTAGTCATATGAAACAGTTTGAAGGGTATGAAGAATATTTAAAGCAGAGTGAACTTTCGAAACAGACCAGGCAGGTGTATCTGAGGGAGGCGGAAAAATTTGTCCGGTATTTAAATGGAAAGGAAATTACAAAAGATCGGACGATGCTTTACAGAGAAAAATTACGGGAGGAGGACCTTTCTCCTGCGACGATCAATCTTTATGTTATAGCGGTAAATCGATATTTAAGATATTTAGAATGCGGGCAGGCATCTATAAAGACATTAAAAGTGCAGAAAAAATGCAGTGTGGAAAATGTCATTAGCCGGAAAGAGTATCAGGAATTGTTAAATTATGCAAAAAGCAGTGGCAGGAAAAAATATTATTATATTATGAGGACATTGGCACTTACCGGAATACGTGTCAGTGAGCTCCAATATATTACAGTTGAAACATTAGAGACCGGAAGAGTGCAGGTTTATAATAAAGGGAAAATCAGAGACGTTTATTTACCGGATGTTCTGATCCGTGAATTAAAAAAATTTTGCAGAGAGGAAAAAGAAAATGATGGAATCATATTTCGGGGAAGAGGAGGAGATCCGATCAACCGTATCACTGTTTATAAAATGATCGCATATCTTGGGGATATGGTTGGGATTAAAAAAGAAAAGGTTCATCCCCATAGTTTTCGGCATTTTTTCGCAATCAGCTATATGGAGTGCTATGGAAACCTTGCAGAGCTTGCAGATCTGTTAGGGCATACGAGCATTGAAACGACCCGTATCTATACAACGTCTACTGTAGAAGAAAAACGTAGAAAGCTCAATAATCTTGGATTATAGATGCAACAAAATATTGTATTATGTTACTAAACTCATATGTAGAAAGGTTATGTCTTAAATGCATAAAGACATAATGTATTTTCTGTGAAAATACGTGCATATGAAGAACACACACACATGGAAAGTGAGGAAAAAAAATGAGGGCAAAACAAGTAACAGCCTTAATGATGGCTGCAACGTTAGCGGTAACTGGTAACGGCGTTACAGCATTTGCAGAGCCGGTAGCAAATGTTGAAGCCGGGGATGCGGCAACAGAAGCTTTAAACGTTGAAACAACAGAAGAGGTTGAGACAGCAGCAGAGGTTGAGGTAACAGAAGATTCAGAAGACGTGACAAAGAGTGCACAGAAGGATGCTTCTTCCGATGTTACTGTAGAAACAAAAACAAGTGCAACTACAGTAAAAGCAGGTGCGACAGTTACTGTAACAACAACTGTCAAAGGGGATAAATTAACTAATGGTACTCTTACAGTAAAAAGCTATGAGTTGATTGCAACAAAATCTGCAGTTGACACAACAATTGCAACCAGTGCAGATGGTACATTTGTATTTGCACCAGAGAAAGATACGACGTACAAAGTAAAAGCAGTGTTCACACATGCAAGCGAGAAAAATGAATATTATGCAGAAAAAGCGCTTGATGCATTTACTATCGAAGCAGCATCTATCGCAACAAACAGACTTCATGTGCCGGAAGTTACTACCATTAGCAATAAAGATGGAGCTGCTTTAAATACTACAGCTGCTCCGGAAGTAACAGCAGCACTTGAGACAGCAAATAAGTTAGATGAAGCATATGGTAAGTGGACTGTGAAAGATGAGGCAGTTACAACAGCTACAAAAGAGATTGTCTTTACATTCACAGCAACAGACGGTGTATATACCATTGATAACAGTGATACTGCTGCAGTAGAGACAGATAAGACATATGAAAAAACAGTATCTGTTAAAGTTGTTCAGCTTGCTACAGGTGTTTCCATTGAGGATGAAAACGGTGCTATTTCAGCTACAGTAGAGATGGCAACCACCGATAAGAAAGCATTGACAGCAAAAGTTGCTGCCGGATCAGGCAGTGATACTGTTTCCAATGCAAAGGTTACATGGACATCCAGTGATTCCAGCAAAGTAAAAGTTACAGCAACTGGTGACAATGAAGCTGTTATCACAGCAGTTTCTAAAACAGAGGCTGGGAAAGAGGTAACAATTACCGCAACAACAACAGACGGAACCCAGAAAGTCGGCGAGATCAAAGTTGCTGTAAAAGAGGGAATCAATGCAGACAGCATTTCATTTGATTCCAAACTTCCTGAGATTACTTATGAGGGAGCTGGAGATCTTGAAGATTACTACAAAGATTATGTGGCTGCATTAAACAAAAAGACCACAATTGGTACTTACAGCATTAAAGATACATCAGAAACAATTGATTCTGTTGGCGGTGTAGATAAGACTTCAACTGTAGCTTCTTTGAAAACCAATACAGAAAATTCCCAGACAATCAAAAACGGTTTGACAATTGTTTTCACATTAAGTGATGATGCTGGTCTTACACCGGTTGATGGAAAAACAAAATGGGATACGAAAACAGTTGAGAAGACATACGATGTTGTAATCAACAGAGCAGTGATCAATCGTGATGCTTCTGCGGTAACTGGTAAGTTGGAGAGCAGTTATGCTGCCGGAGTAAAATTAAGTGAAATCTTAGCTGGAAAAAATGATACTGAATTTGACATCGAAATTCAGAAAAAAGTAGATGGCGCATGGCAGACAATCTCTGATGATACACCAAACATCGGTACACTTGCAAATTATCAGGTAAAATATTCTCTGAAAGACAGCGCAAAAAATGTATACACATTAAGCGGTGCAGATGCAAATGGATATAAATATGTATCCTTAAGCGGCGTTTCTATCACACAGCCTGTATTAACAGATGTTAAGGCAGAAAATAAATCTGAAAATTTAACAGCAGATAAATTTAAAGATAAAGATACGCTTACGCTGAAAGCATCTTACAATGAAAAGAAACTTGGAACTGCTAATTATACTGTTTCTTATCAGTGGTATAAACTGAATGAGAAAACGAATAAGTATGTAGCAATTAAAAGTGCAACATCTGATACTTATACGACAAGTACATTTGCTGACATCCCAGGTACATACTATTGTGAGATCACAGCAGATGTAAAAGGATCTGTAAAAGATTTCCTTCCGGATGCAACAGATGCTCAGGTTGAAGCATACAGCAAACTGGTAAAATCAACAAACAAAGTTACGGTTGAGGCTACTAAGATTACAGTTGATACTACTACTTCAGGTTTAGGCTTAAGCAAAACGGAAGCTACTTATGGTGCTACAGCAGATGTAAAGGCTATCGCAAAGGTTACTGCAGATGATGTTTCCGCTTATCGTGTATATTACAAACAGGTTACTACAGTAGCAAATAAACCGTCTTTAGGTGAAGCAAAAGACATCACAAAGAAATCCGTAAATGAAGATGAAGCTTTCCTGTTCAAGAGTGGAAGAACAATTTCCGAAAGCCTTGGTAACTTAGATGCTGGTACATACAGAATCTACTTAGAGGTTACAGCCGGAAAAGAGACAACAAGCTATGAGATCGGTGATATCAAAGTAGCTCAGAAAGAGATCACCGGATTAAATTCCAAGAATCTTAAAGTTGAGGATGCTACTTATGGTCAGAAGTTAAGCGATGCTAAGATCATTTACAATGACACAGAGATTGATGCAGCGTTAGATTTTGCATTTGTTGATAACACAGTAGCAGACGCTGGAAGCTATACAAGCAAAGAGGTAGCTGTTTCAGTTGTTGATCCAAACTACACAACAGATACAAAGGTAACATTAAAAGCAAATGTAAATGTTGCAAAAGCTCCTCTTTCCGTAACTGCAAAAGATGTAACGATCGAGCAGGGTCAGGAAGCAGCACTTGACGGAACCGTAAAAGGTTTAGTTGGCAAAGATACTGCAAAAGTTACTTATGCAGTATTAGGTACAGATGGAAAAGCTGTTCAGTCAACAAAGAACTTAGCAGTTGGTACATATAAGATCCGTGCAACTGTAGAAGATCAGAAAAACTACGATGTAACATCAGTAGTAGATGGAACATTAACTGTAAATGCAGTAGCAGCAACAGGTGTAATTGTAAACACAACTGCATTAAAGATCAATGTTGGTGAATCCAGACAGGTCAGCGCAACAGTAGCTCCTGCAAATGCAGCAGATAAGAATGTTACATGGTCTTCCGACAACACAGCAGTAGCAAAAGTTACATCTGATGGTGTGGTTTATGCAATCGCAGAAGGAACTGCAAATGTTACCGCTAAGACAGCAAACGGCAAGACAGCAACAATCGCAGTAACTGTTTCAACAGTAAAAGCTGATTCTGTAAAACTGAGCGCAAGCAAAGTAACTTTAACTTCTATCGGTGCATCTAAGACAGTAAAAGCAACAGTAAATCCGACAAACACAACAGATAAGACTGTTACATGGTCTTCTTCTAACAAGAAAGTTGCAACTGTAGATAAGAACGGTAAGATCGTTGCAAAAGGAAATGGTAAAGCAACCATCACAGTTAAGACAGCAAATGGCAAGAAAGCAACTGTTAAGGTAACTGTAAAACAGGCAACCAAGAAAGTTGTATTAAAAGTAGGCAAGAAGGTTGTAACAGGTAAGACCTATACCTTAAAGGAAGGTAAGAAAGCAACTGTAAAAGCAACTGTAACAGATGCAAAGGGCAAGAAAGTTACTTCCGGAAACCAGAAGATCAAATGGACTACTTCAAATAAGAAAGTAGCAACCATCAGCAAGAGCGGTAAGATCACAGCTAAGAAAGCAGGAACTGTAAAGATCACAGCTAAGACAGCAGATGGTAAGAAAGTAACATTCAAAGTAAAAGTTAAATAATTGAAAACCTGAAACATACGGACACATGACCTGAGATGCGATAATCCTCTGGTATCGGCATTGAGGGAAAATCAGGGATTACGAACGGGCGGCATAAAGTTTTGTGCCGCCCGTTTTGTGTGAAATATGTCTAATATGGTACAGCCGGATGTGTTGCAGTTTTCACAAAAATAATTTGAAAACGCTTATTTTGCTGACTTTTTGGGGAAAATAATGATATAGTAAAAATACTGGGTGGAGAATTACCTGTATGTTATCGTTTAAAATGGAAACTGGAGAAAGGAGAATCAGAAGAATGTTTGAAATCGGAGAATATGTTGTGTGTGGCGCGAAAGGTGTCTGTCAGATCAGGGATATTACCCATATTGATATGTCGGGAGCAGACAAAGAGAAGCTGTATTACGTTTTAGCCCCGGTCGGAGATAAGAATGGGACTATTTATGTTCCGACGGACAGTGAAAAGATTATAATGCGCAGAACGATTTCAAAAGAAGAGGCAGAGAGGCTGATTGACGAATTACCGCAGATTGAACTTCTGTGGGTGCCGGATGACAAACAGCGTGAGGAAACATACAAAGAGGCACTCCGTACCTGTGATTATCATGCATGGGTGAGCATTGTAAAGACTTTGTATCAGCGGAAAAAAGAGCGGTTGGCACAGGGAAAGAAAGCAACTGCAGTGGATGAACGCTATATGAAAGCGGCCGAAAATGGACTGTATGGTGAGTTGTCGCTGACGCTTGGAGTACCGAGGGAAAAGATGGAAGATTATATCAGAGAGAGACTTTCGTAAGGAAGGGATTTGACCGGATAGTGAGTGTACAGACAGACGGATCGTCAGAAAAAAAGGTGGGCAGCTGGCAGAAATTTGATCCTGGGATCAATTCTGGAAGCTGTCCACCTTTTTTAGAAGGGATTGTTATGTAACTGTCAGATCGTCGTGTTCACGCCGTTAACGGCAGCATGTTCATCCTCGTCCATCGGGATGACAAGGCATTTTCTGCCATCGATGACCTGGGAGTGGATCTGGTCGACTTTTTCCGGTTTGACACGCAGAATGACGTCGTAGGTCTTGACTGCCGGGACGTCATCCCCGTCAGATTCTTCTACCGGAAGAGTGCGTGTTTCTTCTAACTGCTGTTTCAAATTTTCAACCTGCTGTACCAACTCTAATTTTTCTTTGCGTCTGGCATTTGCCTCCACCAGTTTCGGATCTACTAAATGTTCTGCGACCGGGACTTCTTCTCCAAATACATTTTCATAGGTCTGTTCGATCACAGCTGCCTGTTCTTCGGTCACACCGCTCTCTGCGAGTACGGAAGAGATTGTGCTCTTTGTGACAGGAACCGGTTCCGGTTCTGGTTCATCTTCTAAAGCGACCTGGATCAGGTCATTTAAGTTGTCCTGGATATCCATGAAAATGGCATCGCTTTCGTCATCATCTTCCCCGATGACTTCTTTTACAATGCTCTGGAACGTAAGTTTCTGTTCGGTAGCTGTAAATTTAGAGCCACAGCCAAGACCGGATTCCATAAATTCGGAGTGCGGTGTCTTGGTGTCTCTGGTGTAAAACATGACAGAGTGGATATCAGTGCTCCGGTCGGTAAAAGCAGGGAAAACAAATCCGGTGTCCGGAGCTCCAACGACCCAGTCGCGGATACGCGGTCCGATGCGGTTTTCATCCTCACGGTAGCCAAGTCCCGGTTTGGTCAGGTTGACCGGGCAGATCGCGCAGAGCAGATACTCGTAAACTTCCTCGGACTCGTCTAATTTATTATTATCAGAAGTTTTTGTCATAACGTCGTAGGCATCGTGGAATACAAGGATCAGATAGTTTCCGACATAGTCGTAGCTGTCAATGACAAGATCATAAAATGCATCCATCAGATCATCATTTTTTAAGGCACTCTCGCGCAGTCCCATCAAAAACTGCTGTCTGCCGCCGGCAGCTTCCTCCGCAGTCGGAAATTCCAGCTCTAAAAGGTTATTTCCAATCGTACCGGACATTACTTTTTTTGCAATCTCCAAGTATTTGTAAAATTCCTCATCTTCCAGATTTAAAAATGTCTCCCCGAAAGAAGTTACCTTATTGTGGTCGGCATCCACATAGCAGCCGCACAGTCTTGTAAAAGTGCAGGCATCTTTCTTAAAACGCCGTTTTAATTCTAAAATATCTTTTTTGTTCATAAATCTATATCTCCGTTTCTGAGGGGATGCCATACAAAAGATAGCGCAGGCTGTTTCATGTCCCCGTAATCTGCAGGAAATATTATAACGAAATTTTAAAACCGGTGCAAGGGGTTATGATTTCCCGTCACGGACAACGGCGTGCTCCATTAACCAGTCACACCATACTGCGTAGTATTTTCCGAGGGGATGCGCATTATCATTGCTGTACTGTGTGCCGAGATTGCCGTTTGCATCGTCAAAAAGTTCATTGATGTCCAGATAATAAATGGTCCGTTGATCGGCTAATGTCGAAATTTTTTGATTAAAGGCGTTGATATTGGCATTATTGAATGTCTTATCCGAGTCTGAGCGCTGTGCAGTCACATGAAGATTTGCTTCCACATAAATGATCGCATCCGGCTGCATGGTTTGCAGAAAATTTACAAACGACGCATATTTTTCAAATGTCTGTGTGACATCGTAGCCAAGTTCATTAATGCCGAGCATCATATATATTTTATGATAGGTATGGCTGGCTAAAAGATCAGAGATACTGACCTTTCCGATACCGTCCACCATAATTTTTTTGTTTTCCAGCTCATAGATACTGAGACCCGAATCACAATAAAAGGTGGCATTGCCCAACGTACCATATTCTTTTAATCCGACAGTGCGGGAATCACCGATCATTAAAGCGTCATCGAAATAATCTGCATCAACAGTGGTCATTTCTGTCATCGGAACTTCTGTGTCCGGGATATCCTGCCGGTCTGTATTGTCAGATGGCGCACCGGAAGTGTCCGATGGTGTCGTGGTGTCCTGTTTTTGTGCGGCGGAGACAGAAGACACGGACAAGGACGTATTTTTGGCTGCATTTATGTTTAACGTTACATATAAGTAAATGAGTGGAATCAGAAGGCAGCTTATCAAAAAGAAAAAATAAAACAATATGGCAGATATTTTTTTTCGCATAGTGTTCCTTCGTTAAAATCTGAAATATAAAAATGGGTCATTAGAGCCAACGTAAATACAGTAAACAGAAGCCCAGAAAATTGCCAGATAGACAAAAATTTCTGGCACAGAGCCCCTGATTTTTTTTAAAAAGCGGACCGGAAACCTTGTAGAAAAAAGGAAACCGGCAGGGACTGTCTCTTATACACATCTGACGCTGCCGACG
>ERZ1027262.1036-NODE-1036-length-9845-cov-4.660981_pt1 | contig 9845 bp, 8 predicted proteins | sample MGYA00519472_ERZ1027262 | MGnify/ENA primary metagenome ERZ1027262 (study PRJEB26926, sample SAMN06164796) | human gut metagenome | biome: ENVO:00009003; feature: ENVO:2100002; material: ENVO:00002003 | host: Homo sapiens | place: USA | collected 2012 ... | reverse complement strand
GCCGTAGATCCGGTCCAGTCTGGCTTTCTCTACGTTTAAAATCTTGCCTCGCAGCGGCAGAATCGCCTGGGTATCACGGGAGCGGGCTGTCTTGGCAGAACCACCTGCAGAATCTCCCTCTACGATGTAGATCTCGCATTTCTCCGGGTCTTTATTGGAACAGTCTGCCAGTTTTCCCGGAAGCGCCATACCCTCTAGGGCTGTCTTTCTTCTGGTTAAATCTCTTGCTTTTCTCGCTGCAGCTCTGGCCCGCTGTGCCAGAATGGATTTCTCACACATAGCCTTGGCTACAGACGGATTCTGCTCTAAGAAATAGGTAAGCTGCTCACTGACCACACTGTCCACCGCAATTCTCGCCTCAGTATTGCCTAATTTCTGCTTGGTCTGACCCTCAAACTGAGGTTCTTCGATCTTCACGCTGATGATGGCAGTCAGTCCCTCGCGGATATCCTCGCCGCTTAAAGACGGTTCGCTGTCCTTTAATAATTTATTCTTCCGGGCATAATCGTTAAAGGTCTTGGTCAACGCATTTTTAAATCCGGTCAGATGGGTACCACCTTCCGGGGTATTGATGTTATTAACAAACGTATAAATGTTCTCGGTATAGGAGTCGTTGTGCTGCATGGAAACTTCTACATAGACATTATCCCTGGTTCCCTCACAGTAAAGCACCTGCTCATACAGCGGCTCTTTTCCCTTGTTTAAGTAGGAAACAAACTCCTTGATACCACCTTCATAGTGGAATACCTTCTCCTGCTTTTCTTCCCGGTCATCCTTCAAGGTGATCCGTAACGCTTTGGTCAAAAAGGCAGTCTCCTGAAGACGGACCCTTAAGGTTTCAAAATCGTAAATGGTCTCCTCGAAGATCTCTTTATCCGGAAGGAAGGTAACTCTGGTTCCATGCTTGTCAACCGGGCAGTCACCAACCACCCGCAGCGGGTACATGACCTTACCGCGCTCATAACGCTGGTTATATTCCTTGCCATCCTGGTAAATATTGACCTCCAGCCACTCAGAAAGGGCATTAACTACCGACGCACCTACACCATGAAGTCCACCAGATACCTTGTATCCGCCACCGCCGAACTTGCCACCGGCATGAAGCACCGTAAATACGACTTCTACGGCAGGAAGTCCTGCTTTTTTCTGGATTCCAACTGGGATTCCACGTCCATTATCAATAACAGTAATAGAATTGTCGGCATTGATGATCACATTGATCTCTGTACAATATCCAGCCAGAGCCTCGTCAACGGAGTTGTCAACGATCTCATATACCAGATGATGGAGACCTCTGGATGAAGTACTGCCGATGTACATACCAGGTCTCTTTCTTACTGCTTCCAGTCCTTCCAAAATTTGTATTTGATCTGCTCCGTATTCCGCGCTCATAGCTTCCTCCTACTAAATTATTAGTTTTCACCTGATACCGTTCCTTCCACCACCTTGTAGATCTTATCAATGGGGAAACGATGGCTCAAAAAATCTTCCAGACCTGTGCAGGTGATCATAGTCTGGATATGGTCAATCCCGGCTAACAGATGTTCCTGCCTGCTTCCATCCAGTTCCGATAACACATCGTCCAAAAGCAGGACCGGATAATCCTTTACCAGGTATTTTACCAGTTCAATCTCTGCCAGTTTCAGGGACAAGGCTGCGGTTCTCTGCTGCCCCTGGGAACCAAACCTGCGGATATCAATTCCATTGACGATAAAACTGATATCATCCCGATGGGGACCAATGCCGGTAGTCCGCTGTCTGAGGTCCGAATCCCGGTTTTTCGCCAGGGCGTCTTCCAGCTTTTCCGCCTCCACATTGGGTTCATAGAAAATCTCCAGATGTTCCTTTCCTCCTGACAACTGGTTATGGATTCCAACGATCATCTCATTTAACTGTTTCACAAAATCCGTCCGGTACTCAATAACCTGGCGTCCATACTGGGCAAGCTGCAGATCCCAGATATCCAGGGTCTCCTCATATTCCGGATGGAAAGAAAGCTCTTTTAACAGCTTATTTCTCTGAGTCACCACCCGGTTGTACTGGATCAGTCCATGGACATACAGCTTGTTTAGTTGACATAACTCCAGATCAAGAAATCTTCTCCGCTCCGCAGGACCATTTTTAATGATGTTTAAGTCCTCCGGCGAGAAAAATACCACGTTGACAATGCCAAACAGCTCGCTGGCTTTCCGAATCGGGATTCCGTTAATGGCAATCCCCTTGGCTTTATTTTTCTTTAAATGCATATCGATCCGGTAAGGCACATCCTGCTTCCTCACGGTCAGCTTGATATGGGCCTCATCCTCTCCGAACCGGATCATCTCTTTGTCTTTGCTTCCTTTGTGGGACTTGGTCGTGCAGCAGACATAGACCGACTCTAAGATATTGGTCTTTCCCTGGGCATTGTCCCCGTAGAAAATATTGGTTCCCGGGCTTAATTCTAACTGTAAATTTTCATAATTCCGGTAATTTTTCAGTTCAATTGACTCGATGATCATGATTTATGCTTCAATTTTGATGGTCTCTCCATCGTAGCTTACCACATCTCCGGCATGAAGCTTCTTACCTCGCTGTGTTGCCACTTCGCCATTTACTTTTACCAGACCATCCTCGATGGCATATTTGGCATCAACACCTGTTTCCACAAGCCCTGCTGCCTTTAATGCCTGTCCCAATTTGATGTATTCGTCTCTTAATTTGATAACTTCCATGGTTTACTCCTTCAGTTTTCCCTAAACAGATGCCGCATTAAAGTTTACCGGCAGAATCAGATAAATATAGTTCTCATCCGCATCCTTAATGAAGCATGGGGACTTTGGATTCATCATATACAGATCAACTTCCTCATCATCAATGATCCGGAGGGCATCCATCAGGAATTTCGGGTTGAAGCCGATCATGATATCCTTACCATTCTTGTGGATCATCACTTCCGCGTTCATGGAACCGAAGCTGGAATTCATCTTTAATTCCATGGAGTGATCGGTGATATTGATGATGATCGGTTTTTTGTCATTTTCACGGATCAGGATGCTGGCCCGGTCAATACAGTCTAAGAATTCTTTCTTATTCACCGTTACTTTTGTCTCATAATCACTGGAAAGCATCTGATCAATGCGGAAATACTCGCCCTCGATCAGACGAGAAACCACAACCGTATCGTCAAACTCAAAGAGAATATGGTTCTTGCTGAAATAAATACGGACATCTTTTTCATTATCCCCGTTTAAGATCTTGCTGATCTCACCTAAAGTCTTGCCAGGAACGATCACTTTTATATTTTCATAATGATCTTTTAACTCAACCTTGCGGATAGACATGCGGTGTCCGTCCAGAGAAACCACTTTTAACTCATTGTCCGTCACCTGGAATAACTCACCTGTCATCATCTTATTGCTGTCATTGACAGAGATGGAAAATAACGTCTGGCGGATCACTTCTTTTAAGGTGAACTGAGACAGACAGATGAAATGATCCTTCTCAATAAATGGGAGATAGGAAAACTCATCGCCATTTTTTCCCTGAATGTGGAAAACAGAGTTGTCACAGGTAATGGTGGTATTGTACTTATCATCAGATTCGATGGTGATATCCGATTCACCACCAGATAATTTACGAATGATCTCAGATAATAATTTTGCATCAAGAGCGATCTTACCTTTGGATAAAATCGAACCTTCTACCTTCGTCTCAATACCAAGTTCCATGTCATTGGCCGTTAATTTGATCTGGTTATCGGATGCATCGATTAAGATACATTCTAAGATCGGCATGGTGGTTTTGGATGGAACTGCTTTTAAAACAATATTAATGCCATTTAACAGGTCGTCTTTCTGGAATGTCAGTTTCATAATTGTTGATAACTCCTTTGCTGGAAAATCCAAAATAAATACGTGTATAAAGAAATACTTTCCGTAGCATTCGTAGTAGGGGCTGTGAATTTGTGTAAAACCTGAGAAACCCTTTGAACTGCTTCAAAATCCACTGGGAAAAACCTTGTGGATAACCACCGAAAATCCATGGAACAACTTTTTGATTATCCACAGGAGAAAATCCGGCGAAAAATCCACTGCAGTTATCCACAGTCTGCCAACAGGTTTTCCACAAATTACTGTGGACTGAGCTTTTTCTTCAAAATCTCAATGGTGTTGGCCAGATTTTCGTTGGTCTTTAAGTCCGCTGCGATCTTCTCACGCCCGTGAATAATGGTAGTATGGTCACGTCCGCCAAGGTAACGGCCGATCTCCTGTAAGGAGGCTCCGGTCATACTCTGGCACAGGTACATGACGATCTGCCGTGGATAAACGACTTCTTTATTCCGTTTTTGAGAAGAGATATCCAGAGGGGTGATGCCAAAATGGTCTGCAACCACCTGGATGATCAGCTCTGGCGTCACTTTCCGCTCCGCGTTCGGAGAAATGATATCCTTTAATGCTTCTTCAGCCAGAGCGATGTTGATCTCCTTGTTGTGATCCAGCTTGGAGAGGGCAACGATCTTGGTCAGCGCGCCTTCCAGCTCACGGATGTTGGATTTGATGTTGGTGGCAATGTATTTGATGACTTCATTATCAATATTGTAGCCTTCCATCTCTTCTTTTTTGCGAAGGATCGCCATTCTTGTTTCATAATCAGGAGACTGGATGTCCACGGTCAGACCCCACTCAAAACGGGAACGGAGTCTCTCTTCCAGTGTTTCGATCTCTTTCGGCGGTTTATCGGAGGAGATGATAATCTGCTTTTTGGCTTCATACAGGGTATTAAAGGTATGGAAAAATTCCTCCTGGGTGCTTTCCTTACCGATAATAAACTGAATATCGTCGATCAAAAGCACATCGTTGTTACGGTATTTCTCACGGAATTCCGTAGTGGAAATGTTGTTTTTGTTACGGATGGCGTCGATCAGCTCATTGGTAAATTTCTCAGAAGTCACGTATAAAATCTTGGCTTCCGGGTTATTTTTCAAAATAAAATGGGCGATGGAGTGCATCAGATGGGTTTTTCCAAGTCCCACGCCTCCATAAATAAACAGCGGATTGTAAACCTCGCCTGGGGATTCGGCTACTGCCAGGGCTGCTGCATGGGCTAAGTTATTGTTGGCGCCGACCACGAAAGTATCAAAGGTGTAGCGCGGGTTTAAGTTGGCGTTCTGCAGCGCAGTCTGGCTCACATCGCCAGGAGTATTCTGGATCAGCATTTTTTCCGGTTTTTCTTTTTCCTTGACATCATCTTCCGTGATGAAATCAAGGGTACATGCAAAACCGGTGACCTCTTCGATGGAAACCTGCAGAATCAGGCCGTATTTTTTCTGGATGTAGCGCAGCATCTGCGCATCCGGAGCGAGAATCTTCACGACATTTCCATCCACCGCAAAGATCTTCAGCGGGAGAAGCCAGGTATTAAAGGAAACGTCCATGATATCGTGTTCTTCTTTGACATGGAGAAGAATGTTATCCCATTGTTCTTTTAATTGTTCAAGCATAGAGAATCTCCTAACGTGTTTTGAAAAATAGAATCCCATTCGCGGGGTTCTATAAAAAAGAGCCTGATGACCCAATCATATGACTATTCTATAACAGGAAAGAAATTTTTTCAACGAAAATAGCAAAAATCTGTGGATAACTATGTGAAAAACATGTGAATAGGCCGGAAATAGCCAGTTGTCAACATAGATATCCACAAAAATGTGGAAAAACCTATCTTCTGTTATGCACAAAGAGCTGTGCCTTAAAATATAAGGATTTCGGGGACGGGCCTGTGAACGAAATTTTAGTTGTCCAGAGCTTATCCAGACGGTTATCCACAAGTTATCAACATTTTGTGGATAAGTGGAAATAATTGCCCACAACACACAAGAGTGTGTGGAAAGTTGTTCACAGGCAAAAAAATACACGAACTTTTGAAATTTTCCCCTTGACGAAAAGAATTTCCTTCTATATAATTGAAACGATGTTTAGTTTAGAATAGTCTAAATGTACTTATGTAAATAGGTATTAGAATAAAGAGGAGGTGGCCGCGTTATGAAGATGACATTTCAGCCTAAAAAAAGACAGAGATCCAAAGTTCATGGTTTCAGAGCCAGAATGAGCACTCCAGGCGGAAGAAAAGTGTTAGCTGCAAGAAGAGCAAAAGGAAGAGCAAAATTATCCGCTTAATCGGATCGAAAGGGCCACAAGTAATTGTGGCCTTTCTTATTATAAGGAAACAAATGCGGCGGGGATTTTCCCTGATGCAAAACAAAAGGAGGTTCCATGAAACGTTTTCCATCTATTAAAAAGAATAGTGAGTTTCAACAGGTATACCGGAATGGAAAATCCTACGCAAACAAGTTACTGATCATGTATATCAGCCGTTCTGAGCGGCCGGATACCAGAATCGGTATCTCGGTCAGCAAGAAAGTAGGTAACAGCGTGGTGAGACATCACCTGGTACGGCTGGTAAGAGAGAGTTTTCGTTTACACAAGGATGAGATCGAGACTGGACTAGACATCGTAGTAGTTGCCAGACAGATGGCAAAGGAATCAGATTTCAAAAAAATTGAAAGTGCATATTTGCACTTGTGCGGACTGCATAACATTTTAAGAGAATCGAAGTGATGAGGGAATGATTAAAAAAGCAATGATCCTGTGTATCAGGAGCTATCAGATTTTTTTATCTCCATTAAAAGTAAGATATCACTGTATCTACACGCCTACGTGTTCTCAATACGCCATTGAAGCACTGGAAAAGTATGGCGTGGTGAAAGGTTTATGGCTGTCGATCCGGAGGATACTTCGGTGTCATCCGTGGGGCAGGGGCGGTTATGATCCAGTTCCGTAATGACGAGGAGGTAGTTCATTGGATTTATTAGTTCTGACAAAGACGGGGGGCATTTTCGGCCCTATCGCAGAGGTGTTAGGCTGGATTATGGATGCGTTATTCCGTTTTACCAGTGCATTTGGCGTGATGAACATCGGTTTATGTATCATTTTATTCACGCTGGTTATGAAGCTTCTTATGTTTCCGCTGACCTTAAATCAGCAGAAATCCAGTAAACTGATGGCTGTTATGCAGCCGGAGATCCAGGCAATTCAGAAAAAGTATAAAGGTAAAACAGACAATGACTCGATGATGAAGATGAATGTAGAGACAAGAGCTGTCTATGAGAAGTACGGTACTTCCATGACCGGCGGATGTCTGCCGTTACTGATCCAGCTGCCGATCATGCTGGCTCTGTACCAGGTAATCTACAAGATTCCGGCATACGTTGGTTCTGTTCGCCACTATTTTGATTTAATTATCGACAAACTGCCAGCTGGTTTCGCTACGAGCGAAGTATTTACCAACCTGGCTGAGACCCACAAGCTGGCCGGAATGGATTACTCCAACATGGACAAGGTTGTAGATCTCTTATATAAATTAACAGACAAGCAGTGGGGGGATCTGGCAGCAGCATTCCCGGATATTACCAGCGTAGCCACTGCAGGCGGTGAGAATGCGATCCAGGCGATCAACCGTATGCAGCAGTTCTTTGGTATGAACATTGCATACACACCACTGAATGTATTAACGGAGTTTATGAAGGGTGGTTCCCGCATCTCTATTTTCGTAGCTATCACCGCACTTTTAATCCCGATCTTATCTGGTCTGACCCAGTGGTACAGCACCAAGCTGATGACTGCAAACCAGCCAACACAGCAGCAGAGTGCCGGAGAAGGCGGAATGGGAAATGACATGATGAAATCCATGAACGTGACCATGCCGTTGATGTCTGTTGTATTCTGTTTCACGTTCCCGTTAGGTATCGGTCTGTACTGGGTAGCCAGCAGTACTTTCCAGGTAATCCAGCAGATCGGTGTGAATGAATATTTAAAGAAGATCAATATTGATGACCTGATCGCGAAAAATGTTGCCAAAGCAAATAAAAAGCGCGAAAAGAAAGGTCTTCCTCCAACAAAGATCACGATGAATGCCAGCGAGACCTTAAAGAAGCTTCAGGAAGAGGAGCAGAAAGAGGAGAAGGTAAGAGAGGCGAAGATTGAGAAAGCTCAGAAGACCATCAAAGAGTCCAATGAGTATTACAATCAGAATGCAAAGCCGGGCAGTCTGGCAGCGAAAGCAAACATGGTTCAGAAGTATAACGAAAAACATAGCAAATAGGAGGGGAAGCTATGGAGATGATTACAGTAACTGCCAAGACTCTGGATGAAGCCATTACCAAGGCGTTGATCCAGCTGGGAACAACCAGTGACAATCTGGAATATACAGTTATTGAAAAGGGAAGCGCAGGTTTTCTGGGGTTTATTGGTAAAAAAGATGTTGTCATTCAGGCAAAGAAGAAAAAGGAAAATGATCTGGATGACATTTTCTCCCTGGATGAGAAGAAAATCGAACCGGTAAAACCGGCAAGAGAGCCTCGGAAAGAGAAACCCAAACAGGAATTCCGCCAGGAGAAACCATGTGTTAAGGCAGAGACGAAACCGGAGGTGAAAGCGCCAAAGGCAGAAACAAAGATGCCAAAAACAGAGCAGCCGAAAGCAGCGCAGGTCGTGGAAGCAGCCCAAGAGCCGGAGAAGAAGGCAGATGCTCCAAAGAAAGTGATCAATGTAGAGGCTTGCGAGAAAGCAGCCGTTGATTTCTTAAAGCAGGTATTTGGCGCTATGAACATGGAAGTGACGATTGAGACTTCTTATGATGCCTCTGAGCGGGAACTGGCTGTTAATATGACAGGCGATGACATGGGCATTCTGATCGGTAAGAGAGGACAGACTCTGGATTCCTTACAGTATTTAGTAAGCCTGGTAGTGAATAAAGAAAGTGATGGCTATTTAAGAGTCAAGCTTGATACCGAAAATTACCGTTCAAGAAGAAAAGAAACGCTGGAGACACTTGCCAGAAACATTGCTTATAAGGTAAAACGGACCAGAAGAAGTGTTTCTTTAGAGCCAATGAATCCTTATGAGAGAAGAATCATCCATGCAGCATTACAGAATGATAAGTATGTAGTGACCAGAAGCGAGGGTGAAGATCCATTCCGTCATGTGGTGATCTCTTTAAAGAGAGAAGCTCGTGAGGGACGGGAATACAGAGGCGGCCGCAATCATGAGAACCGCGAAGGCGGCAGAGGGCCAAGAGAAAAGAAAGAGAACAGCAGTGCAGATCGTGCAGACAATGCAGATAATCAGCAGGCATAGGCAGTGACGGAAAAGTGTACGTTTTGTGCGTACACTTTTCTTTTTCGATTTTTATAGGAGATAGAATATGAAGACAGATACCATAGCGGCGATCGCTACAGCCATGACGAGTTCCGGAATCGGGATCATCCGGATCAGCGGCGGACAGGCATTTGAAGTGATCGAGAAGATTTTTAAGAAAAAAAATGGAGAAAAGATCGATCTGAGCAGATCCCATACCGTCCAGTACGGATATATCTGTGATCAGGACGAGGTGATCGATGAAGTCCTGGTCCTGATCATGAAAGGACCTCACAGCTATACAGCGGAAGACACAGTGGAGATCGACTGTCATGGTGGTGTTCTGATGATGAAAAAAATCCTGGAGACTGTGATCCAATATGGAGCAAGACCAGCAGAGCCGGGAGAATTTACGAAACGGGCGTTTTTAAATGGGCGGATCGATCTGTCCCAGGCAGAAGCGGTCATCGATGTGATCAACGCCCAGAATGAGTATGCGTTAAAAAGCTCTGTCAGCCAGTTAAAGGGCAAAATGTCGGAGAAGGTCAAGGCATTAAGAGAAAAGATCATCTATGAGATCGCTTATATTGAGTCGGCTTTAGATGATCCGGAACACATTTCCTTAGACCTGTCTCTTATACACATCTCCGAGCCCACGAGACCGATCAGTATCTC
>ERZ1027262.1035-NODE-1035-length-9848-cov-4.639130_pt1 | contig 9848 bp, 4 predicted proteins | sample MGYA00519472_ERZ1027262 | MGnify/ENA primary metagenome ERZ1027262 (study PRJEB26926, sample SAMN06164796) | human gut metagenome | biome: ENVO:00009003; feature: ENVO:2100002; material: ENVO:00002003 | host: Homo sapiens | place: USA | collected 2012 ... | reverse complement strand
GATACTGATCGGTCTCGTGGGCTCGGAGATGTGTATAAGAGACAGGTCTTATATTTTCAAAGCTGTTTCCTATTACCGGTGCAAGATTTAGGTTTTCCTGCAATATTTTTTCCTCTGTCAGTCCCAGTTCAAATGCATTCAAACTTGCATGCCCTGCCTGATCTATTTTTTCAAAAAGATACTCTATGCAGTCTGCCATGACGGAATGGCCTACATTGCCCGGATGAAACATATCATAGAAGAACTGATTTTTGCTTATTACCCTTCCCTCGTCATTTTTTAATGCAAACTGAGGGGAAACCGCATCCAGCACGCTTACCATTGGCAGATCATAGAGCTTTCCAACCGGGCTTAGGCGGTCTTGAAGGTTCCAGTCATTAGCAAATACGGAAAAAAGCAATATGACTGCCGGTTTCCATGGCAGATTAAGTACTTTACGTACAAGGCTTTCATAACAGTCACCCTTTGTCTCATCCCCCTCATCATTTACAGCAAATTCAATAACTACTATATCAGGCTGCTGTCCGTCTCTTAGTACATCCCTGTCAAATCTGATCATTCCCAGCTCCGATGGTGTGCCACCCACACCGGCTTTTATGAATTTCACATTATTCTTTGCAGAAAAACGCCTCTGGAAAAGCTGATAGGATTTGTATGCGTAGCACTCTGTATTTATAGGTGTCGCACCTGCTCCCTGTGTGATAGATCCACCGATGTATGCAAGTGTTACCTCTTTTCCGGCTCTTGTCTTTTCGATGGCTTTTCTTATGCGGTATACATTTCCCATATTCATAAGCGAATGGCTTATCATGCTGCAGTATTCATCAGAGTTCATATCCACCTCTGTTTCCTCAATATCTGCCGGAGCCTCATAGCCGTCATTCAGATACAGTCTGACACTCGCTTTTCCCATGATATCCGGTGTATTAAATATGAACTTTATCTGTCCCGGTATATCATCATCCGGTGTCCACGTATAATCTGACAGGTATATCTTTCTCTCCATTCCATCGCCTGTCAGCTTTACCTTAAGATTAGTACCGCCTCCGTACAGGTCCTGCTTTCCGTACATCTGAAACACAAATTCGATCTGTTCGTTTTGATTATCTGTTTCCACAGATACACCTATGCTGTGTACAAGCCTGCCAAAACCTTCCACCGTCTCTAACAGCCCCAGTTCCTCTTTATTTTCTATATTTCCGGCTATTTGTGCACTGTTTATCAGTCTTCCGTCGCTTTCATATATAAAATGTATAATGCTTCCATCTTCCTGTACTGAGCCATATATATCCTTATCCTTCATGATGTAGAAATACGGTCTTTTTCTTTCGGGATCCTTTGGTGCTTTTGGCCCTGCCATCTTTCTGCCTCCTTGTTATGTCGATTTTATCAGCTATAATGACTATATGATACAAAAACTCCCGGTGCTTTGCACCGGGAGAAATTATAGATATTTGTCCTGTCTTTTATAGTTTATGACTGCTTTCTGCTTCTTCTTAATCTTGAAGCCCCTGCCATCGAAACTCCTGCAAGAAACAACACGATAAATGCTGCCGTTGCTGATTGATCTGATGTCTTTGCAGCTTTTTTTGCCGCCGGCTTGTTTGCTAAAGGCTTATTTGTGCTGCCTGTTGCCGGTTTATCCGCTGACGGTTTATTTATAGCCGGCTTGCCTGTACCCGGTTTTCCTGTATTACCTGTTGATGGATTATTTGTACCCGGTTTTTCTGGATTACCTGTTGATGGATCATCTGTACCCGGTTTACTATTATCATCAGACACTTCATCCTTTGCCTCTGCTGCAAGCTCTATTGTTCCGTATACCGATGATTTAGACCAGCCCATGCCTGTTTCATCATTCCAGCTTAAGGTTCCGATTCTTGTTCCTGAACCATCAGCATCATTTATCTGGAACTCAAGACCAATCCTGTCACCCTCTTTTGGCTGTATGTCTGTCCACTTGAAGGCTGCCTCAATCACATATCCATCCCCAGTCACTTTTGCGACAGATTGTACATTATCTTCTAGACATTTCTTTCCATTGAAAGAATGCTCATTCTCATAATTGATCCTGTACTGCTTATCATCGTCATCATATGACTCTGTCTTGGCATTATTCTCATCGATAAATACCTCGAGTGAATCCTGCTGATATGCCTCTCCACTGTCTTTATTAAGCACCGGATCTTTAACTGTTGCATATACATAAAGGTTTTCGTCATCCCACAACACCTTGGCATCTGCTGTTGCAGAAGCTCCAAGTTTTATTGTAAGAGGAATAGCCACAGCCTTATCCCATTCGCTGTCGGCTTCTCCGTCGATCTTTACCGTTGCTTTTGTTGCTTTTTCAACGCCCGGCTTGAGAGTAGCCTTTGCATAATATTTGCTGCTTGTCTCCTGCATTTCTTTAAGGTCATTGAAGCTTACAGCTTTATCGTTATTCATAACTTTTACATCCATGCCGATAGTCTTTGCGACTTTTAAATCAGTCATAGGTACTTTGATGGTCGCACGGTATCCACCATCAACAGCCTGTGCCTCAGAACGCTTAACTGTCCTCTTTACCGGTGTCACATCTCCTGCTGAGTTTGTCTCATCCACATATACTGTAACTTCATCCGTATCATTTATTGTGGCATCCTTTACGCTTACAAGTACATTTAATCCATCCTTATCCCATGTTGGAATAAAAGCTGCCTGTGTATCATCATCCGAAAAACTGTATTCTGTTCCGGACATTGTATCACCTTTCTGCTCAGCTACAACGATATCCTGTATTAACGGCTCAAGCTTTGTAGCATCTACATAAGCCCAGTATGCAGGCTTTGCCTTGTATTTTCCATCAAAAAGCAGTGGGCACTGCTTTGATCCGTCAGCTCCGCCACCAACATTTGACTGTGAATGAAGCCATGAATTTGGCTCAATAACTCCCCACACAGTGATTCCTGCTACATTTGTACCGTTTTTCTTTAACTCCTTTGCAGCATCAAAAAGCTGTTTGTGACAGTATGCCATCTTTGTATACTCGCTATCTTTTGAAGCTGCTCCTGATTTGTAAGCTGCGCTTGCCTGGAAATCCAGCTCTGTAAGCTGAACCTTTCCTGCTGCTTCGGCATATTTTTTTGCTACTGTCTTAAACTGTGCTGCTGAGAAGCTGTCCACACTGTAATGTGCCTGCATACCAAATGCATCAAGTCGTGTTCCCTTTGCTGATTTTACGTCACTTATGAGCTTTATGATTCCTTCTGACTTGATATTGTCTGTCTCTCCGAAATCATTGTAGTAAAGTTCTACATTACTAGGCGCATATTTATTCGCATACTTAAATGCATTGATTATGAACTCATTGCTCTCGTATACATGCCACCAGCTCGAATTGTTCCCATGACGTATCTCATCAAGGCTTTCTGCCGGGTTTACCTTATCAGTACGATATGTATTACCGATAACGGCCTCATTTACTACATCCCAGCCATAGAAAAGTCCATCGTACTTTTTATTTGCCGCCTTTCCGAAGTAGTGGTCGAATACACTTGAGATATACCACTCAAGTCTGCGGTTCATAGTCTCTTTATTTACATATGGCTGACTGATATCATAGTTCTCATGGAAGAACCATTCCGGAGTCTGTGAATGCCATACGAGCACATGACCTCTTATGCGTATCTTCCTGTCAGGATGTGCCGCATTCCACTCCAAAATCTTATCTACCATCGCATCAGCTCTTGAGAAATCAAGGCTGTCCCCTGCGTCATTTACCATCGGTACTTCAAGATCCTGCCCATCAAACTGAACTGTTTTTGTTTTAACCGACTTCTCAAGCTGATAATTAAAAAGTGCATCCGGTTTTAATTCATTTCCAAATGTAACTGCATTAAAATGCTTCTCCACAAGGTCCATGAGCGTATTGTCCTTAATCTCATCTAACATGATACCTGTTCCTGCGATTGCATTTTCTCCAAGAGCATCACTGCTTGTGACAGATTTTTTCCAGTCCTCAATATTCTGCTCTATCTCAGGTGGTGTCTTTGGTGTTGTATCAGTTTCCACTGTCACACTAACGAGGCTGATAGCTGATCCCGAACCGGCATTATCAGTAGTCATAAGACCAACTGCTACCATATCACCTTCACCTGTCGGGCTTATCGAGTATTCATCTGCGCCTGTAAGTTCATACTTCGTATTTGCGCCATCAGCATCTTCATCTCCATTCTTGTAGACCTTTAGTGAAACTGATCCTTCACATTAAAGGTCACAGATTTTACAGTTGACATATCAACAGTCTCCGGCAGTCTCCATTTAACCTGATCGTACTGATTGTTAAATGTCACTTTCCACACACCATCTGTCAGCTCATAGCCGGCATTTCCCCAGTCTACTGTCAATTTATCAGCTGTGTATGTCGTTTTCTTTATATTCTGCTGAACTTCATCAGCGAATACTAACGACTGCGCCTGATACGCAGGTATAAGCTGTGTGACACCTGTGGCAAGCATAGTACTGCATACCGCAATACATGCTCCTTGTTTCAATAGTTTTTTCCTTTTCAACCCCATGTCCTCCTTACATGTGTATTTGTAATTCCAAAAACACTCTACCATAAGAGAGGTTTTAAAATATGGGACAAATTATAGAATATAACAAGTCAAATTATATGTGCGATAAATAAATTCAAATAATAGTAAGTCTGCGGTACCAGATCCATTGTATATAAAAATCAATAAATCCTGTAATTTCCTGAAAGTGCTAACATTGCAAACATGTAAAGGAAATTATCATAGTATCTCCTGTCACCTGTCCTAAGCGGAGTGTTCCAGAACTTTTCAACACACTGCTTTGCATATTTTCCATCTGCTGCGAGTGAAGCTTCTGCATTAACAGCAATGATTGCTACCGGATGAAGTGCCTTCTCATCAAGCGGTGTACCATCTATAAGAAATACACCATCCCAATTGTCCTTCTGATCCTCACAATAAAACTTCTGAAGCCTTTCTGCCGTTTTAATCTGCCACGGATCTGCATCAAACCACAGATGATCCATCGCTATATTGGCGATCGTGCGGTATGCATCACTGTAATACCAGTCATGTCTTCCAAATATTTCCTTATGCCCCGTATGAGGCTTTCCGTCATAATCTGCATATTCTGCGCTAAGTCCTGTCTTTTCATGGCATGCACTGTGCAGATATGCTCTGCTGGCAGCTGCTGCTTCTTTCCAGAATTCTCGGTCCTCCTCATAAGCCCTTTGGGCAAAAAGTTCATAAAAATGCGGCAAATGGTATGAAGGATCACTGAAATCCATATTTGTGACAAACTTTATCAGCTTGTTGGAAGGCTCCCACATTGGCTCTCCGCTGTGTCCCGGCTCACCCTTGTGTACACACTCCCTTAAGATATTTTGTGCCTCTTTGCTGTAGCAGAATATACCATCGCCATCTCCCCATCTTTTAGAGGCGAAAAACAATGCCATTGCAAAATACTCTTCACCATCAGGTGCCGGTCCTTCGGCATTTCGCTTTCCGTTTGTCTGACATGACCACGCAAAATAATTTTTTGCCGGACCATCTTCTATGTACATATATGTGCGCACCCATTTCCACAGTCTGTCAAACTCTGCTTTTTTATCCAGCTGTACACATACCATCATGCCATATGACATTCCCTCGGTTCTCACATCATGATTGCCGGTATCCTCCATATATCCCATATCATCACCGGCTTCATGATAAAAACGTTCATCATCATTCCCATAGAATATCGTGTTAAAAGTATCCTCTACTCTTTTTTGAATTTCTTCTTCCGGATACCCATACTCTTTGAATATATTTCTGTATTTGCCTGTCTTATATGCTCCTGCCATTTTTCTCTCCTTTTTGTCGCTGTTTTACTGTATCCCGCACATTAAATTTACAAATCTGTGTCTGCATGATGTCCAGGATTCATTATCTCCTTTTTTGAACCATTCTATCTGTTCACTGTCCTTAATTCCGTATATGGCTGTTATGTTCCCGATGATATCATCAGATATCGTGCTGTCTGCCATTATTATCATAACTCCTTTTATCCTGCCTTCGCCAGACAGATTATCCATGATATTTGCTATCTTTCCCTGATGTATCCAGCAAAAATTTCTTTCGTCCGCAGCACACTCAAGCACACATACTCTGCCGATGTCACAGTTATCCTCTCCATAACCGGCTGGTGTATAAACATAATTCATACTGACCTGTCCGTCTCCATCACACGAATAATGGATATGTATCTGACCATGATCTGTTTCCTTAAGCTCATGCCAGCTAAAGCTCCTCTCAGGTACCTCAGCAAAGTTTACAGCCCTGTTATATCCGAACCCGACAGGTGCCGCAGGGTTTACTACAGGTGTTCCATTTACCATAAATGTCACATAGTTAAATCCCTCTGCCGGATTGCCTATTGTTTTTTCCCAGTAACCATCATTTTTCTTTGATCTGTAAAGAAGCTCCTCCGTGCCATTTTCAAGAACTACGCTCACGCTTTTTGCATCAGGTGCAAAAAGATTTACTTCAATGCTGTTATCCTCCGTCACACGGATACCATGTATGACATCCGGATATTTGCCAGCCGGTTTTCCATCCTCGTCATTTTCGAACTGTATCTGCCTGTACACCGGATCAAAAAATACCATGCTCTCATCCGCCTGTACCGGTGTGCTAAAATCAATATTCTTTGATCTGACCGGGACAGCTTTATTAATATCATCAAGTTCTGCGTCATCCCATGTAAAAAGCATCTGTGCGAAATCCTTAAAGCTCTTTCTCCATACATGCCATTCATGATAGCCCTCATATACTTTTGGTGTACTGTCTTTCCCCTGCCGTGAAAATTCCTTTACCATCTCATTGATTCCAAGCAGTATCTCTTTTTCTTCATCTCCTGCCGACATAAAGACAGCTTCAAACCGATATGGGCTGTCAATGATTTTTTTCATGAGATGTATTGCAACACCTGAAAATACCCCAACTGCTGAAAAAAGTTCTGGGTGTCTTGCCGCTATATCCGTAGCCTGTGCTGAACCAAGTGAAAGTCCTGCCACAGCACGGTTGTTTCTTCCTTTTTTGACCTTAAAATTTTCCTCTATATAAGGGATTATGCTATTTACAAGCTCACTGTCAAAATCTCCCGGAAAAAATACAGGGTATTCGTTATCCTTAAATGAGTAGCCACTGCTTGCAACTATGATCATCGGCACACATTTTTTGTCTGCTATCAGATTGTCCATGATGAAATTCATCTTACCCTGCCATACCCATCCGGTCTCATTCTCCCCGACACCATGCTGTAAATACAATACAGGATACCTTCCATCTCCGCTCTCATATCCAGGGGGAGTATACACATAGCTCTCCTTTATGTGACCGTTTACCTGTGAGGTATATTTGCACAGACTTACCGTTCCATGCGGCACATCCCTGACAAAATAGAAATCCTCGCCCTCTTCCGGCACTTCAAATGTGTTTATTGCAGCAAAACAGCCATATGATATAGCCGCATGAGGATTTGTTATGCAGACATCATCTACATACCAGAAATAATAATGCATTGCCCAGTGGAAATCTTTAATGTTTGCCGAAAATCCACCCTGCATATCAGGCTTTAACTGTATGCGTTCTGAGCTGAAATAGCCTCCCATTCCGGCTACTTCTACTTTATTGGCATTTGGCGCATAGATATAAAAGGTAACGCTTCCATCATCCTCAAGTGTGACCGAACATCTGTTATTGTCCATTGATGATGGTATCGTGCCTATATACAAAGCACCGTTTTTTAAATCATCCAAAATAATCCCCCCATTCGTTTATTGATATATACAAGTGTAAACGAACAAGGGCTCGTTATTCTATTAATAAATTGCCAAACAGTATTCAAATATTGCTAATTTTCATTTACCTTTTGCTGTAAATAATCAAAATATATCTGTGGATTACAGGCATTGTACTCATCCATATACTGATTCCAGGCAGCATCAAAATCATCTGCCATGATAACCTGCGGCAGCCATATTTTCTTTACTGCCACAATATTATTCTTTACTTTCCCACATTCAGAGGTCGAAGGAATTGAATCTGAATATGAATACATCGGATACCACGAGCCTGGAGCATCATTTTTTCCAAGCAGATCTACATAGTTTTCCACTCCATAGGCTTCAAAACATTCCTGAATATCCACAGGCTGATTTCTGAAAAACTCGTTCTGCTGAAACTCCGTTGAAAACGCATTTATACCATCATCAAGCATTCCCTCCACTCTTGGAAAGTATGAGTACGAACACATATGCGCTGTCTGATATGAGCTGTCACTTTTTTTCTCTGCCTGCTCATTGGTAAGGTAAAACAAACCGTTTTCATCGACTGAATAGTCCTTGCCCTCCTCTCCCCAGAACCTTTCTCTTATGATATCAGATTCCAGAAGATCACTGACAAACTTCATCGCACCTTCGATATCTTTACAGGAGGTGGTAATTGACACTCCTGAAGAATAATCTATTTCTGCCATCCTGTTTGTATGCCATCTGTTGTGAATACCATCATCAATCGTGACAGGAAGAGGAACATAATCACACCCAAGCTGTGCCAGATTCTGTTTTTTGAATACAGGATCTATTGCATAATAAAACTGCCACCACTGGTCGACCATCCCAAGCACAGCTCCTGTTGACAGCTTATCCAGATATTGATCATAGGTGGCATTAAACGCCCCGGGATCCATTATTCCCTTATGGAACTCTTCGTTAAGCTTTCCGAAATATCTTTTGGCTGTGTCGGTCACATTGTAATCCATCACTTTTTTAGTTTCCGTGTCTACCATACAGCTTCCATCGTTTGGAAATCCGTCCAGAAACTGCGGCACATTTTCAAGGCAAAAATACCGCCAGTCATCACAAAGCATCGTAAATGGTATATTTTCTGTTCCATCCGGCATTGTTGGATTTGCCTGTACATAGCTTTCTATCAGGTCAAAGTACTGCTCTATCGTTGTAATCTTTGGATATCCAGCCCATTTTAATACTCTTGTCTGAATCCAGAAGGCTTCACCATTATGCAGCATCTCCACATCATCCCCATGTGATACTCCAAACTGTGGAATCCAATATATGTGTCCATCCGGCTGTCTTAACTTTTCCCATTGTTCATCACTGAGATATTCTTTTATGTTCGGATAATCGTCCCAGTATTCATCTATTGGAATGAGTGCATCTGCCTCATACAGCGCAGTCTCACCCAATACAAAATCCGGATATTCCCCGGTTGCTATGAGAGAATTTATTGCATCGTCCTTATCCTGTCCAACAAGCCATGTTTCCTCACATTCAGCACCGATCTGCTCTGCTATGAGCTGCTTTATATCATTATCCGGATCTATATTATCTCCTTCTACAGAAAAAAAAGCCGTAAAATGCTTTATTTCTTTTTTATCTGACGCTTTAAAAGTAACACCGGCTATAAGTCCGATAAACAATGCCACTGTAACCGCTGCGGAAACCAATCTTTTTTTCATACCATGTTTTCTCCCTATTTTCTTTTGTTCAGTCTCTGCTATAAAATTGCATAATAGTCATTATATCCCATAAAAAATATTTTTACAAATCCTAAAATAAATATTAACTAGGGTATAAAACAATAATTTATCCTGCTGACATTTTCTCTGTCATACATTATAATTTCTACAATTTTAAAAATCAGGAGGACCATATAATGATCATACATGAAGTAACAGAAGAATGTTTTAAGAAATATGGAAAGGTGATCGACTCAATAGATCTTACAGAGCTGGTCAGTACAATGCCTGTCTCTTATACACATCTCCGA
>ERZ1027262.1012-NODE-1012-length-9987-cov-3.392368_pt1 | contig 9987 bp, 10 predicted proteins | sample MGYA00519472_ERZ1027262 | MGnify/ENA primary metagenome ERZ1027262 (study PRJEB26926, sample SAMN06164796) | human gut metagenome | biome: ENVO:00009003; feature: ENVO:2100002; material: ENVO:00002003 | host: Homo sapiens | place: USA | collected 2012 ... | reverse complement strand
ACATTGCACGATATAATCTATCTGGAAAAGCGCCAGTCGTCCAGCCTGTCGTGGTATCAAGAGATGGGATGGCATTATCGCCGGTTAGTCGTTCCGCGCATACTCCCCAAGTGCGAGAAAATTATTACCGTTTCGCAGTTCGAACGGAAACGGATTCTTGAAGCGTTACATCTGCCGGAAAAGCAATTAGTAGCTGTATATAACGGGTTCAACAGTCATTTCCATTTGCAGCCCAAAGCTCCGGAAATTACCCGGAAATATATCGATGCAGACGAATATCTGTTTTTTCTAGGAAACACGGATCCGAAAAAGAATACTCCGAGAGTACTGAAAGCGTACAGCGGATATTTGAAAAAATCGGCAAAGAAGTTACCATTACTGATTGCCGACCTTAAAGAAGATGCCATTGACCGGATATTGGAAGAAGAAAAGATGATGGATATCAAAAGTTATCTCAGCTTCCCCGGCTACATTGAGAATACCGACCTTGCAGCGCTCTACAGTGGTGCATTCGCATTTCTATATCCCTCACTTCGCGAAAGTTTCGGTATCCCGATGCTGGAAGCGATGGCTTGCGGAACACCAATCATTGCAGGAAATACTTCAGCAATGCCCGAAATTGCAGGTGATGGGGCTTTATTGGTTGATCCATTCAGTCCCGAAGATATCACAGCAAAAATCTTGAAACTAGAAAATGACGGGACATTCTACCAGCAACAAGTGGAATACGGGCTTAAGCGCAGCCAGATGTTTTCGTGGAGAAACACAGCAGAATCGTTATTGAGTATATATAAGGAACTTTCTTTATCAAACATCTGCCCCGTGTCTAAGTAAAACTCACCGGAAAATAACCTAAGAAATGATAAAACGAGAAAAGACTTGTGACAAGTATTTATGTACTCGGTCACAAGTCTTTCTATAGAGTACATTACATTTTTGAGCAGAATTCTTTCACTTCGAAGCACGGACACGCTTTAATCCACTCTTCGGGTTCGATCTCTCCGTTTCCGTTCAGGTCCGGACTTAGATCCCGATGTCCGCACACCCGGCAACCGGGATAGTCGCGCAGGAGTGCAAGGATCAGCACCCGCATCGAATGAATCTGCCATTCGGTACGTGTATCGGCGGGATGACCGTGGCAGTCAAGTCCGCCCTCATAACAAATGCCAATACTGTTCTGGTTGTGTCCTTTTGCGTGCGCACCGATTCGTTCAATCTCACGGGTGGTCTTTATATCTCCATTTTTACGGATATAAAAATGATACCCCGTCCCGTTGAAACCACGCCGACGGTGGCACACTTCCAAATCATCTTCCGTAAAATCCCTGTCCGCCCTTGTGGCGGAACAGTGGATCACAATCAAGTTGATGGTTCGCATAAATTCATCCCTCCGTTTCAGTGACCATCTGTACTCGTTGCACACATTCCTTGCTACTACACTGCAGAGCCGCAGCTTGCGTCAGCTGTCCTCTCAACGAGAAAATCTCCGCGTGCATCTCTTTCACTTTCGAACTAAGGTCGAAATAATCCTTCAACACTTTCTCCAACTGCTGCATCAGAAAAGTATACTGGTCTTTCACTAGTTCACTGAACTCTTTCACTTCTTGCGCCATCATCTGGCGCTTCTTGCGGCTACTGCCCAGAAAAGGCAGAATCGTCATGATGATTTCGATAATTTTATCTAACATTTTAATAGATTGAGATGATAAATTAATAAATTGAGAACAGAGTCAATCAAAGCGGTTTATGCTGCCGGATCCGGAGCTTCTCCTCCACCGCTACCACCACCGGGTTCTCCCCCATCGCCTTTACCATCATCATCGGAGCCGTCACCGCCGTTTCCTCCGGCAGCGGACTTCTTCTCCGTATACAATTCGAACATCATGTTATTATCCCCGCCACGAGTAGTTGCCGTGCTGTCATTGGCAAGACGCAATGAGTTGTCGACTTTGAAACGGAGATTGATGCGAGTGATATTTTTCACCGTACAATCCTTTTCCTGTTCCACACCCGGACAGGTCAGCGTGGTATAAAAAATACCCAGTCCATCCACTTTCACCTTATTCCCTGCCACAAGCACTTTTTTCATCGCACGGACAAAGGATTTCATCACATGCGACACGTCTTCCACCGAAAGCGACCCGATAGACTCGATTTCCTGTGCCAGTGAATCAATTGAATAGATTTTCGACTCTCCAGCCTTAGGCTTGAGAAGATACATCATCGGTGATTTATCATCACCGAGCCGTTTTCTGCGCTTGTAGCGCACAACTGTAACTGTTGCCATATTTAAAAATTGTTTCTACGAAAAGAAGTACATTCTCCCTTTCTGTTGATGAAACAAAGATACGACAACACATTGACGACTTACCGGATTGCACCGGACTACACCGGATTATGCCGGATTAAAACGGATTACACCGAATTATACCGAAATATGTGGAAATATGTAGGAATATGTAAGATTATTCCCTAGTTTTCAATGATCCATTCTCCAATAGTTCGCGTACTACTGTCGAAATTAACTCCCACTTTGATAACTTTCCGATGATCTGCCTGATAAGGAATCGCATACTGCTTACTATTGATCTGTGCCAACGCTTCTTCAGGAGTACCGTCTACTTTGAATTCGAATACATAGATAGCCTCCTGCATCTTTATCACAACATCAGCCCTGCCAACAGCGCTCTTTACTTCTGCATCCACATATTGCCCCATCAACCGGAACAGGAGGTAGAAGATGGTCTGATAGTGTTTCTCCTCCTTATTATTCATATCATTGGGGATAGAGGCGAAAAATGATTTGATCCGCTCCATACATTGATCCAGATTGCCGACCCGTAAGTCTTTGATAAACGATACTACATAAAATGTATTCTCGCGAGCAGGCAAATGCACATAAGCCGGCATTAATGATTCGATAAAGCCTTTCCGAACTTCTTTGTTAGGATAAGCCAACGTATAGATCTGAAAATCCCGATCATATTCTTTAATAGTGAGATAACCGCTTTGGTAAAGTACCGGAAGCGGGTCTGTAATGACATTGGTAGGTGCATCAAACTGCTCGGCAGTAGCCGAAACGCCATCCAGTTGACGAATATCGAAATCGCTTTGCTGCAAGATGTCTATCAAGAAAGTAGGAGTGCCGGTAGAAAACCAGAAATTCTCATAACTTTTCTGCGCAAATGCATTAAATAAGCTAAACGGATTGTACACATCCTCACATTTCTTACTGAAATGATACCCATCATACTGTTGCTTCAGATGCATACACGCTTCATCATACGTTTCACCGTTCGCCTCGGCCATCCTTCTTATATCTTCTTCCAACTGTGTACGCAATTCATTTTCCGTTATACCGCAAATGGCACTATAAGCATCTTGCATACTTATGTTCTGAAGATTGTTCAATTCACTAAAGATGCTCATCTGACTAAATTTACTGATACCGGTCAGGAAAAGAAAACGAAGATATTCTCCCTGCGCTTTCAACGGACTGAAAAAGTCGCGCATGATGCCACGTATTTCAGCTTGCAACTCCTCATTGTTGTTGCTATCCAACATAGGAGAATCATATTCGTCTACAAGTAACACAACCTGACGCCCGCTCTGCTCGTAAGCACGTTTGATAATACCTTTCAGACGGAGACTGAAAGTGTCTTCGCTCGTGTCACATCCGTAAATTCGTTCCCATTCCACCAAGCGATTGTTGATAGCGGAGCGCAGCATCCCCGCATTCATATACTTACTGATACTGAAATCAATATGCAACACGGGATAAACCGTCCAGTCTTTCTCCAACTGTTCCATCATCAGCCCCTTGAACAGGTCTTTTTTACCAGAGAAATAGGCTTCAAGAGTGGAAACTAACAGACTCTTTCCAAAGCGTCGAGGGCGACTAAGAAAACAAGTCTTAGCCGAATTAGTCAAACGATAAATCAACTCTGTCTTATCAATATACACACAATTATCATTGCGTAGTCTCTCGAAACTCTGTATCCCTATCGGATAACGCCTGAATATTCCTTCCATCCTTTTTCTATGCTTTTAACGTGAAACGTAAACAAAGATACGATAAATTTCAAGAATCGGTATTCTATTAGTATCAATTCTTTTATGAATACACCCGAACATCCGTTCTCAAAACTTGCCTATTCCACTAAAAATGAGTAACTTTACTTCAAATATAACAATCTAAAGGCACAACTATAAATGAAAACAAAAAACAAGATTCTCCCCGAACAAGAAGAAGAAAAAACATTCCAATACCGCACCTATGGGAAAGGCGAGCTCGCCTTGTTGTACCTCCCCAATATCCTGCAACAAAGCGCAGTAGACCGATTCAACGAATGGATTGAAGCTGCACCCGGACTAAAAGAACGGCTCCTGGCCACCGGCATGAATCCACGCAGCAGATACTACACTCCCGCACAAGTAAGGCTCATCGTCGAAGTACTCCAAGAACCCTAATTGAAGTATTAAGTATTAGGTATCAAGTATGGTAAACGCATCGCAACAATGGATAACATCATAATACTTAATACTTGATACTTAATACCTAATACTTTAAAACAGCTCTTTTTCAGGTAGCCAGCAGGAATTGTCGAACATTGTATTTCGGACACGCTGGTCAGCGGAGAGAGAAGGGTCGTGAGATTCTTCACAGGGCAGGTATCGTCCGCTTACGGGATCGTAGACAAAGGATGCCATTCCACCGACACCAAGATGCTTGAATTTCACCTTGTCCACGTATACGCGTGTGGCACCAACCTCCTTGTCACGTTCCACAATGATACCGTAATCCGCTTTGTTATAGAAATCGGCAGAGCCGTTGATGTCGTACATTTCCACACGAGGGGTAATGCCCGTGACAGGATTACGGTTCATTTTACGAGGATGGACTACGACCACGAGCAGGCAATTATGTTGCACGGCAAATTCTGTAAATTTATTCAACAGGTTCGAAATATATTGCGTTTCCGTCTGTCCAGGCTGCGGGTTATGGTCGAAACGGTTGAGCGGGTCGAAGACAATGATGCGGCAGCCACGGCGGACAACGAGTTCATGAGCCTTAGCCAGTACACGATCCGGAGAAACATTACCTTTCAGAGAGATATGAGAGACGTTTTCAGTCAGAAAATCTTCCGAGTTCGCAAGGAGTCCCTCCGTCATGCCACAGCCGTTTTGAAAACGGTGTCCGGTGAGTTTCTCAATCAGTTTGCGGAGATGATAGACGATGGGGGTATTTTCCGGGCTAAAGAACCCGATTTTCCATTGATGCCGCAGGCAGAGACGCAACACCAATTCGTCCACCCACTCGGATTTTCCTGCACCGGGAACTCCGGTGACGTAGACACTTCGCCCACGTTCATACGTGCAGATCTTATCCATCTCCTCCCATCCCGTTTCCGCTCCGGGACCGAAGCCGTTGTCGAAAAGAGCCCGCAGATCGTCATGCAAGTCGGCAGCGGTGAAGATACCTTCGAGCGGAACTTCTGCTGCCTGTTCGATGGCGATACGGAGACTGGCGATACCATATTTGCAGAGATGCTCGTTGGCATCTTTACACTCCGGACCGTAAGTCACCACCCGGCAGCGTTCAGCTCCCAGCCGGTTGATGAGTTCATTGCGCAACCGGATTCCGGCAGAATCAGCATCAACGGCAATGATGATTTCTTCCAGGTCCTCGAAGTGCGTCTCCATAAAACGGTCGAGCCAGGAGAGGTTCGAATTGGCTCCGGCCGGCACGGAGATGGCGCTTTTGAATCCGGCGGCGATGGAAGAAGCAGCATCCAGTTCCCCCTCGTGGATGATGCAGGAGGTTTGCCCCAGGATGGAGTCGATGTTGTAGGGAATCAGTTCGGCACCCTGCACCATTTTGAAAAGTTTCGGGAGAGCGCGAAATTTGGTGTTTATCAGTTGTTCCCCTTCAAAATAGTTGAAGCAGATGCAACGTTCCTTTTTGCCGGATTGCGGCATAAATTCTTCCTGTTCGGTGATGCGTAGGGCGGCTATGACGGACTGCGGGATGCAACGCGTCTCCACCAGCCAACGCTCCGTGTCTTCGGAAAGTGTGGTTTTCGAGGCATCAAACACAGGACGCTGAAAATGCTGCGGAATGGCTGCCGCACGACGCTTGCGGGCTGCCACATGTTCGGCATTCTTGCGCTCTTCCACATCATCGGGGACGTAGAAATCAGCGCCACAATGATAACAGTGACAGTGGCCCGTGTCGACGTTGACACGTAGCGAACGGTCGCGCTTATTCTTGCGGGTAGGAAGACATTTTTTACAAATCGTCTTGAGGACTCCACTCGATTTACCGTGGATGTCGACATCATAGTTGGCAAAATTTCTCATATTTTTTTCCTTTTTTCTAATTAAAAAATAGTTTAAAATAATCATTCACACGCAGAGGACTTACCTGCCGGACGAGTGTCTGCCACCTGCCGGACGAGCTTCCGTTACCTGCCAGACGAACATCAACAACCTACCAGACGAACATCGGCAACCTACCGGACGAAGCCAGTCATCTGCCGGATTAATGCGCCCATCTTTTCTTCACATCATCCCACACAGCTGATGCATCGGGACGTGGCGGCGCATCAACCGGAATAAGATGTCCCAGATACGTTCGCCGCCCGTCGACGACGCTTTCAAAGCGGTTTACATCCTTGTCGACCGTATTCTCAAGCTCTTTCAGCAAGGTTTCCCTCAACGTGCGGCAAGTAACGGAACCGGCCGCGATATAATTTGAAAAATACCGTTTCACGTCCTCCGGAAAAAGCAGTCCCGCTCCTTTGTCATAAAGGCGGATATGTTTTTTGAAGATTTCCAAAATAAGTTTTTGATGGTCTACAAAAAGCTTTCCCAAACCGGAATGCTGCCCGGCCAATTCCATATATGACTGGAAAGTAGAAAGTTGGTCCACCAACTTTTCCCAAGGCAACACGGGTTGTAACGGGCCATGATTGCCTTCATCCGCCAAACGGCTCACAAGAGACGGTGTTTCTATATTACTCCTATTATTGTTTACAACAGAAACACTTCCTTTACTCTCCTCTTCTTTACTTTCCTCTTCTCTCCTCTTCTGGTTTTCAGTGGGTTTTCTCCCTTTACTGACGGGCGTTTCAGCACTTTTTGCCACCTTTTTCGGACGCCCTCCTTTTTTACCGTTTTCGATGTCCATTTTCCGCTTCTCTTCCAAGCTTTTCATCACCCTATCCAAGTAAGAAGAACGAAACATCTGTCGTTCCTCATCCAGTTCGAAGAGATCGAATTCGCGAAGTACCCGCTCCACCGCAACTTCATCCACATCATACCGCCGGGCCATGGCCTTCAGTAAAACCGGTTTGCACGACGCCTCATAAGCATCTTTAGTGCGCAGATGCAACAGCAACATCACGTAAATTCCGAGTGCTTCCGCGGCATTCATCTCTGACATCATACAGGCAATATTGTCGTCATTCAACAAATTTACCTCCAAATTGAAATACTGATCTTTCTTCATTTTCATTTATCATTTATTATTCCACATTTAATACTTCCGGGGCGCAAAGGTGCAAAATGTATTTTATTCCAGCTATCGCAAAAATGAGAGGGGGATTATATATTTTTTATCCGACCTTTGCCAAAAATTATTAATAATCCCAAACAATATGGACACAAAACGCAACCAAACGTTGGAAGAAATAGAAGAAAATAAAATAGTGAACGAGCATTACCAGAACAGAGTAATGCTGATAAAAAAGCTCTTGAAAACGTCACGGCTAGCCACAGTAGACCTCTGCGTGCATATCGACATCAGTGAAGCCTCCTACTACCGTTACATAAATTTCACCAGCTATATGAAAGCAGACATTTTCATACATGCTTGTCTCTTCCTCAAGCAATATATTGAAAGTCACCACATTCCTTATACCCAAGAAGAAAAACGGCTTATAAAAACATTAGACCTGTTTCAGATTTCCTCAAATAGCAACTTAAACTGCAATTAAAACACAGAAAAGGAGAAACTTATCATAAGTTTTATTACATTTGCAATGTAATAAAGGTCTTTAAAACTTAAAAAATGAGTGATAGCGAAACAGACAGCCCATCAATAAAAGCACTGATCGTTTTCAGAGAAAACGGAGAAACCGACAATCTATTTGTTCCTATCTTATGCGATGCTATCAGAATGGCTGGAATCAATGTAAGATACTCCCAAAAAGAATTCTGGGAATCGGATACGACTTATGACATCATCCATTTCCAATGGCCGGAAGAACTGGTGGGATGGACATGCAAAGACCCCGACGTCATCCGCCGCCTGAAAGAACGCATTGATTTTTTCCGCTCGCGAGGAACTCATTTCATATACACACGGCACAACATTCACCCCCACTATGCAAATGATATCATCAGCCGGGTCTACGACATAATCGAATCGGAGAGTGACACCGTAGTGCACATGGGACATTACAGCCAGACAGAATTCATACAAAAATATCCCGACAGCAGGAACGTCATCATCCCGTACCACATCTACCAATACACCTACAAAGAAGATATCAGCATAGAGCGCGCGCGCCAATATCTGAACCTGCCACAAGAAGCATTCGTCGTCACCGCCTTCGGGAAATTCCGCAACCGGGAAGAAAGACGTATGCTGCTCGGAGCGTTCCGCGACTGGGACAAAGAACGGAAACTACTGATAGCCCCTCGCTTATGCCCCTTTTCAAGGCGCAATAACTATGGCGGAAATATCCTCAAACGATGGGCTTCCCGAATTGGCTACTATGTCCTCATGCCGTTGTTAAACCGTATGTTCAGACTACAAGCGGGAGCCAACGACGAACCGATAGACGAGTGCGACCTCCCTTATTATATGTCTGCCTCTGACGTGATATTCATCCAAGAAAGAAATGCACTAAACTCCGTAAATATTCCTCTTGCTTTTCTTTTCCACAAGATAGTCGTAGGACCAAATACCGGCAATATAGGCGAACTATTAAAAAACACAGGCAATCCGACTTTCAATCCGAATCATAAAGCCGATATCATACGGGCACTGAAAATGGCCTGGCAGTTATCTACTTGGGGAAAAGGAGAAATGAACTATACCTATGCACTAGAAAACATGAGTATAGATAAAGTGGGCAAACAATATGCCGAAGTATATAGAGATTTGAACAGCAGATTGTAATGCTGCTGCCAGTATCAATAATTTATCAGAATACGAAATGCATGAAATATAATGAAATAAAAGTCAGTGTCGTCATTCCTGTCTATAACACTGAAAAATATGTTCGTCAAGCAGTAGAAAGCGTGATGTATCAAAGCCTGAAAGAACTGGAAATAATAGTTGTAGATGACGGATCAACAGACAAAAGTTTAAGTATAGTAGAAAAACTGGGTGACACTGACAAACGTATACAAATATATACACAAGCGAATCAGGGACAATCAATTGCGCGTAACAGAGGGATCTCACACGCACACGGAGAATATATCTATTTTATGGATAGCGACGATCTGCTGGAAGAAGATGCTTTGGAATTGTGTTATCATAAATGCAAAGAAGAAAAACTTGATTTTGTATTTTTTGATGCTTTAGTTTTCTTTGAAAACAACGTTGAAAATGCTCCAACACTGAATTACAAACATACAGAGAAATTAGAAGACAAAATCTATACCGGCCAGGAAGCACTTGAAATTCAATTACAGAATAAAGAATATACTCCTTCCGTTTGCCTGCACTTTATTCATAGAAACGTGATAGAAAAACATAATCTATCATTTTATCCCGAAATCGTACACGAAGACCAACTGTTTACTACCTTGCTTTATCTACAAAGCACGAAAGCAGCTTGCATTAAACGAACTTTTTTTCATCGTCGTATGAGAAAAGATTCTACAATGACGAGTAAATTCGCAATGCGGAACATAAAAGGATCTGTCTCTTATACACATCTGACGCTGCCGACGAAGCTAGAAGTGTAGATC
>ERZ1027262.1010-NODE-1010-length-10021-cov-5.264499_pt1 | contig 10021 bp, 6 predicted proteins | sample MGYA00519472_ERZ1027262 | MGnify/ENA primary metagenome ERZ1027262 (study PRJEB26926, sample SAMN06164796) | human gut metagenome | biome: ENVO:00009003; feature: ENVO:2100002; material: ENVO:00002003 | host: Homo sapiens | place: USA | collected 2012 ... | reverse complement strand
CTTCTAGCTTCGTCGGCAGCGTCAGATGTGTATAAGAGACAGCATCTGTATATAATAAAGGTGTATTCCTGTCCCCAGAAGAAACAGGAAGGTTATAAGCATACTAAACCATAAATCAGCACAATATAACACATAAACACCAACAGAAAGTATTGCCAGCAGACAGATATGCAAGATAACAACCAAGGAATACTGCTTCATATTACTTCTTTATTTATAATCCCAATTTCTCAATCTTCCTATACAATGCAAAGCGCGTAATTCCCAAATATTCCGCAGCACGTGTCATATTCCCCTCGCTTAACCGCATTGCCTTTTCTACAGCTTGCCGTTCCAATTGCTCCAGATTAAGTACTTCTTCTTCTTTTTTAAGACGGGGGGAGGAAGCCTGGAACAAGAAATTATCGGGGCGAAGCAATGAACCGTCACCCAAAATCACGGCACGCTCCATCGTATGCTGTAACTCACGCACATTTCCCGGCCAGGAATAACGCAGCAATTTAGCTTTTGCTTCACGTGTCAAGCCCCGCATTTCCTTTTGATATTTCCGGGCATAACGCTGCAAGAAATAATCTGCCAGAAGAATAATATCATTTCCCCGTTCCCTCAAAGGAGGAATATGTAGTTCAATCGTATTGATACGATAAAGTAAATCCTGCCGGAAATTCCCTTCTTCCACCAGATGGCGGATATCCGCATTTGTAGCACAAATCAAGCGTACGTCGATGGATACAGATTGTGTACTACCCAACCGACTGATCTGTCGTTTTTCAATAGCAGTCAGCAGTTTTGCTTGCATAGGCAGTGACAGATTTCCTATTTCATCTAAAAACAATGTACCTCCCGTTGCCACCTCCATCCGTCCGGCTTTCGGTTTCCGGGCATCAGTAAATGCACCTTTTTCATAGCCAAATAATTCACTCTCAAACAATTGTTCCGGGATACTGCCGAGATCAATTGTAACGAATGGCCGTCCGTAACGTGGCGAACAACGGTATAACAAACGGGCTATCACATCTTTTCCTGTTCCATTTTCACCAAGTACAAGAATGTTAGCATCTGTATCACGCAGCTTCTCTATCGTGGCAAACACTTCCTGCATCGCGGCAGATTCACCAATAATAGATTCTTCCACACTACTTCCCGCACCGCTAAGTACCTCCACTTGTTCTTTTAGCAGATTAACTTCACAGCGGGAACGGCGTAACTTAATACCGGATGAGAGTGTAGCAAGTAGTTTTTCTTTTTCCCACGGTTTCGGGATGAAATCGGTAGCACCCGCTTTAATGGCCCGTACCGCTTTATCTGTATCTGCATATGCTGTCATAAAAATAACAACCGCCTGAGGATCAATACGCAAGATTTGTTCCAGACTCTCAAAGCCTTCCTGCCCACTGATGGCGTCGCGACTGAAGTTCATATCCAGCAGGATAATGTCCGGCTGGAAGGTCGTCATGAAATATTCGATACGATCGGGGGTTACTGCTACTTTTATTTTTTCCGCATAAGGTTCCAACAGAAGGTTGAGGGCAAAAAGTACATCCTCATTATCATCTACTATTAATATTTTTCCTAATTGTTCCATACGAAGCTATTATTATCCGATAGTCTTTTCTGCAATATGAATATATCCGATGTGCAAAGATAAACAATATATCGATGTGTTGTGTGTGCGTATGCGCACTATTTTTGTGCGGTATGGCACACGCTCAATTTACATCATACAGAATTATAATATTGTAATACAGAACATTACATCTTTGGCATAAGATTTGAATCTCTTCTACCAAAAGGAACATACTATGTACAAAAAAATACTTTTACTACTAATAGCTTGCGGAACTCTTATAACTATTGATGCGCAGGAACACACTATGGAGCTGACATTAGGTCAGACCATAGAGCGTGCCCGCCGACAATCACCCGATGCGCAAACAGCCCAACACAGTTTTCGTTCCGCCTACTGGAACTACAAATATTATCGGGCCAACTATCTGCCCGCCTTGAAATTAACTTCCGATCCGTATCTGAATCGTGCCATCAACAAAATTACAATGAGCGATGGTAGCGTGAAATTTGTGGAACAAAACTTATTAAGTACCGACCTCACCTTAAGCCTGACACAGAATATTCCTTGGACAGGTGGTACACTGTTCGTGGAAACTTCTGCCCAGCGGCTTGATTTATTTAGTGACAACTCTACCTCTTGGCAGACATCACCCATAAACGTCGGCTATAGTCAGTCTCTTTTTGGATATAATAGTCTGAAATGGAATCGTCGTATCGAACCATTGCGTTACCAGGAAGCCAAGAAAACTTATGTGGAAACCCTGGAGCTCGTTGCTGCCAACGCTACGCAAAAATTCTTTGCCCTTGCCACCGCACAAAGCAACTACGAAATAGCTTCTACCAACTATGCCAATGCAGACACCTTATATACATATGCACAAGGGCGCTATAATATAGGTACCATTACCGAAAACGAGATGCTACAATTGGAACTTAATAAGCTGACCGAAGAGACAAATCGTATGAATGCCCATATCGAAGTAGAAAATTGCATGCAAGAACTCCGTTCGTATCTCGGTATCCAGGAGGATATACTGATCAAAGTAGATGTCAGCGATCATGTTCCCAATCTTCACATAGACCTAAGCACAGCTTTAATCACAGCACGTCAAAACAGCCCGGATATACTGGACATGCAGCGGCGCAAGCTGGAAAGCGAAAGCCGGGTAGCCAATGCCCGTGCCAATGCCGGACTGAAAGCCGATCTTTACTTGCGTTTCGGACTGACTCAGACCGGCAATAAACTGAAAGACGCTTATCACAATCCCTTGGACCAACAATATGTCACCCTCGGCATTAGTCTACCTATATTGGATTGGGGACGTGGCAAAGGACAGGTCCGGGTAGCCCGTTCTAATCGTGACTTAACTTATACCCAAGTAGAGCAGGATAAAACAGACTTTGAACTGAATGTCCGTAAACTGGTAAAACAATTCAATTTACAATCCCAGCGCGTACATATTGCCGCCCGCACCGATGAAACGGCTCAACGACGTGCAGATGTAGCCCGACGACTTTATATCCTGGGAAAGTCTACCGTACTCGACCTCAATGCTTCCATCAGTGAAAAAGATGCCGCCCGACGAAATTACATCACTGCACTATATAACTACTGGAGTTTGTACTACACCCTCCGCAGTATCACACTTTATGATTTTGAAGTAGATGCACCGCTGACAGAAACAGAAAGAATAGAGGAAGTGATGGACAAGATGATAAAAAAATAAAGGGACATATTATAAACTTGACTATAAATTGTAAAACAATAAAGATATTATGGATATTAAACTCGAAAAGAAGCCTTGGTACATCCGCTACCGCTATTACCTAGCAGGAGGAATTCTATTCCTTGCTTTCATTATTTACGTTATCATCCTTTCTGCCGGTCCCAGCAAGCTTCGCATCGACCAGGAGAATGTGCAGATTGCCGAAGTCAAAAATGATAAATTCATGGAATATGTAGACGTGGAAGGACTTATACAACCCATCCTCACCATTATCGTTAATGCCCGTGAATCAGGAAGTGTAGACCGTATAGTAGGCGAGGAGGGAAGTTTACTTCAAAAAGGAGATACAATCCTTGTGCTCGAAAACCCTGATCTGATACACAACATTGAAGAACAACGTGATGATTTGGAGAAGCAATTGATTTCTTTCCGTGAAAAAGAAATTGAGATGGAACAGAAGAGCCTGACCCTCCAGCAACAAACTTTGCAAACCAACTATGAGTTGGCCCGTCTTCAAAAAAGTTTCAATCTTGATAAAGAAGAATATAAAATGGGGATAAAAAGTAAAGCTCAACTGGAAGTTGCCGAAGATGAGTATAATTATAATGTAAAGAAAGCAAAGTTACAACGCGAGAGTTTGCGTCAGGATTCTGTTGTAGCCATTATCCGCAAAGACCTGATTCATAATGATCGGGAACGTGAACGTAAAAAGTATGAACGCGCTTGCGAACGACTGGATAATTTAGTTATTAAGGCTCCCGTAGCCGGACAACTCAGCTTCGTGAAAGTAACTCCGGGGCAGCAAGTATCATCCAACCAAGGTATTGCCGAAATCAAGGTACTAGACCAATATAAAATACACACTTCACTCAGTGAATACTACATAGACCGTATCACTACAGGGCTTCCCGCCACAATTAATTATCAGGGGCGTAAATATCCACTCCGTATTACAAAGGTAGTTCCCGAAGTAAAAGACCGCACTTTCGATGTCGACTTAGTATTTACCGGAGAGATGCCCGACAATGTACGTGTAGGAAAGAGCTTTCGTGTACAGATAGAGTTGGGACAACCCGAACAGGCCATCGTTATCCCACGTGGTAATTTCTATCAGGCTACCGGTGGTCAATGGATTTACAAACTAAACGCATCCAAAACGAAAGCAACGCGTGTTCCTCTTAGTATTGGACGCCAGAACCCCCAACAATACGAGATTACAGACGGTTTGCAGCCGGGAGATTGGGTTATTACGACGGGATATGATAACTTTGGCGAAGCGGAAGAACTGATATTAAAATAAGGAACAAATACAGCATTATCAGAGAATAGCAAAATAACAGAAAGAGATTAATATAATAAAGACTGAAATATGAAAACACTCAAATATGCTTGGCGCTTCCTGATACGCTCCAAATCATATACGATTATTAATCTACTGGGGCTGGCCTTCAGTCTGGCATGTTGCATTATTCTATTCCGCTATATTCACAGGGAATTGACAGTGGATAGCCATTGCATTGACCGGGAACAGGTTTATGGTGTCAAAGCGGATATGGGTGGCAATAAATATTTAAGTATGCTTATTAATAGGGGAGATAGCAGCCTTATCGATCAACGCTACATCAATAAGCAGAGCTGCTTCATTCCGTTGGAGAAAGACCATATAATGGTTGGGGCAAATCGGTTTCCTTCGCGAATCATCGTAACAGACAGTATCTTTTTTCAGCTATTCCGCTACCCGGTGGTGCAGGGAAATATTACATTACCTTCTCCGCACTCCGCTTTAGTTACAGAGGCATTTGCCCACAAGCTCTTCGGTAAGGAGAATCCGGTAGGTAAAATCATCCGTTGTTCTAATGGAAAGGACATAACCATTGAGGGTGTATTGGGTAATCCCGGAAACAAGACTTTCCTGCAGTTCGATGTAGTATTGTCTAAAGCCTTATCTGATAATTGGGAACGTATGGCTATAGACTTGTTTTCATTCATGCCGGGCACTGATATAAATAAGCTAAACAAAACAGGTAGTATCCCAAGATATATAAACTCGCCCGAAAGCGGTGATACGCGTACTTATACTTATTCTTTGATTCCCGTCAAACAATTCTATTGGGATAGCTCCATCAGTAATGAGGAGACATTGATGTTCTCTGCCGGCAGCTATTCCCATCTGTGGATTATGATAGGAGTATGCCTATTAGTACTATTAGCAGGTATTATTAATTTCATCAATATCTATCTGGTTGTCATGCTCCGGAGGGGAAAAGAATACGGATTGAAAAAGGTGTTCGGTGCAAGGGGTAAAGAACTATTTCTTAATATATGGATAGAGAATACTTTGTTGGTATCAGCCGCTATGCTCATAGCTTGGGTGTTTGTAGAAGTAAGTACTGTGCCAGTGAGAAATCTTTTCAATCATCAGTTTAGCTATACGACATTTGACTGGCAATTATCATTAGGCATATTGGTAGTACTCCCATTGGTTACTTCTCTTTATCCATTCATCAAATACAATTATACTCCCCCTATTGTCTCCATCCGTTCTATAGGTTCGGAAAGTCGTTCAATACATTCACGGATCCTATTTCTGGGGATTCAGTACGTACTCACTTTTTTATTGGTAGTAATCTCGCTTTATTTCAATAATCAACTGAATATGTTGCTTAGTACCGAACCGGGGTTTCGTACCAAAGATATTATCATTGCTCAGCTGACTTACGAATCAAAGGATTTTAATACTTACACGGAAGAGAGCATGAAACAACAGCAGGAGCGAGTGAACGCATTAAATAAGGAGCTTTCTTCCTGTCCCTATATAGAAGATTTTGAGACTAGCTATATTGACATTCTTAAAGGAGATTATGGTAGTGATTATATAAACGAGCAAGGGAAGAAAATCTACCTGAATATGCGTCTTGCCACGCCTCATTTTTTTCGGGTCTATGATATTAAATTTATCGAAGGCGAGCTCCCCGATTTATCAGATAAAGGCTTTTTCGGAGTTCTGGTGGTGAATAAGGCAGCTATGAAAGCCTTAAACTACACCACTTGTCAGGGTGCCAGCATAGAAAATCCCCTGAAAAGAGGAAACGAATCCAAAACCCAACCCATTGTAGCGGTGGTAGATGATTACTACAACGGACATTTAACTTTAGGAAAGAAACCTACTGTTTATATGGTGAGCAATCAGATGAGCGGCGATGTCTATCAGATAGCCTGTGTGCCGGGTAAAAAGAAAGAAGTGCTTGAGTTCCTACGTAAAACGGAATTAAAGATTTATGGCAGTGAAGATTTTGAATACAGCATTCTGGAGGAAGACGTAAAAGCAATCTATGCCCAGGACAGACAAACAAGCATTATTTATTCCGTTTTTGCTTGTATTGCGATTATAATTGTAGGTCTCGGGCTATTCGGTATTTCTCTGTTTGATATCCGACAGCGATATCGGGAAATAGCCATCCGCAAAGTAAATGGAGCACAATTGAGAAATCTGTATGCAGTTCTGTTCCGCAAGTACATTTGGGTAATAGGAATTTCCATATTGATTACCATACCTTTATCCTATTACCTGATATACATCTATACGCAAGATTTTGTAGTGAAAGCTCCTATCAGCATATTCATTTATTCCATAGCCATACTGATAGTTTCTGGCATTTCGTTAGGTACATTGTTCTGGCAAGTGAATAAAGCTGCACGGATTAATCCGGCAAAAATTATGAAAAGCGAATAAGAAATAAAATATAACTAAAATATAGAAAGACTGAAATATGAAAACACTCAAATACGCCTGGCGCTTCCTGATACGCTCCAAGTCATATACGATCATTAATGTCATTGGTCTGGCACTCAGCCTGGCATGTACCATCATATTAGTACGCTACATTCACCGTGAGTTGCAAGTGAACACGCACTGCACCCATGCTGAAAGGACTTTTATCCCGCTACGGGAAATTGATGGCAATGTATTCCCTGGCAGTGTGAATAAAGACAGTGGTGCGGATACGGCTTACTACGCTCCCGAAGCCATAGAAAAGAGAAGTTACTTCATCACACTGGACAATGACAATGTAACCATCGATGAGAAACCTTATACCGTCCAAGCATTGGTAGCAGACACAGCATTCTTGCACTTCTTTCACTACCCATTGAAAGGTAAACACATAGAAGCGCCTGAAGAAGTACTCATTACCCGTCAGTTTGCCAAACGTGTGTTCGGAGATAAGAATCCTATAGGACAAACGATAGGATACTCCGGAGGCAAGCTGTTGACGATCTGTGGTATATTGGAAGAACCGGCATGCAAATCTTCGCTAACATTTGATATACTGATAAATCTGGATCTGAAAACCAGAAGAGAATGGGGCAGAATGTATATAGAAATCCTGCGTTTTATGCCCGGAGTAGATGTAGATGCCATTAATGCTATCAGCCATGTGAAGCGACAAACAGAATGGGGATATATGGTGAGTTACGACTTTATTCCTGTCAGTCAACTCTACTGGAATAAGGGATTGGCTGCCATGGCCGATCAACCGAATATGTGGCATTACAGCAGTCGTTCGCACATTCTGGTACTTATGGGAGTATGCCTGTTATTATTGCTGGCAGGCATACTAAACTTCGTCAACATCTATCTGGTTTTTATGCTGAAACGTTCCAAGGAGTATGGTATCAAGAAAGTATTCGGCATCCGTGGACGTGCACTCTTCCTTCAGTTATGGACGGAAAATATATTGATGATCGTCATCTCGTTGCTGCTGGCCTGGTTCTTTATCGAAATATTTTCGGGATATGCCAGCAGGTTGCTAGGCAGCGATGTACCTTATACGGCTTTCGACTGGCAACTGTCGCTCGGTGTGCTGGTGCTTTTGCCACTACTCACTACTGTATATCCTTTTATCAAATACAATTATCTGCCACCCATCGTGTCCATACGTTCCATCGGAAGTTCACGGCATTCTGTCGCTACACGTACGGTTTTCCTGTTTATCCAGTATAGCATCACTCTTTTGCTGATAGTCCTCTCTCTGTACTTCAGCAGCCACCTCCGTTTCCTGCAAAACACCCCTCCGGGATTCAAGACGGAAGACATACTTTATGCTAATCTGATTCCTACCCCCAAGAGCTGGGGAGGTGAAAGTGAAGCCGAAAGAAAACAGCGCTGGCAGAATACGACTACCATCCGGCAAAAGCTGGATGAATGTCCTTTCATAGAACGGTGGTTCTGTGGCGATCCCTCGCAAAGTGGCATCCTCAGTAGCGGAGGCAGTACGACACTTATTAATGATAAAGACGTGAAGCTAAATATGATGGTGATGTATATACCGGCGGATTTCTTCAAGCTGTATGAACTGCAAGCAGTACAAGGTACATTGCCGGGGAAAGTGGAGGCAAAGGATTATTCAGAGAATGTAGTTGTCATGAATGAGGCAGCTTTGAAAGCATTCGGTTATACGAAGCAGGAAGAAGCATTCGTAAGAGGAGAACAGGCACTCTGGATTACTTCCTCAATGGACGGAAAAATAGTAGAAGGCGGCCTGTCTTTGATGCCTGTAGGAACTGTCATCAAAGATTACTATACCGGCCATCTTACAGCCGGAAAGAAACCCGTGGTATACATCGTGACACCCGGTTACGGTGGAGCACAATTCCAAATAGCCTGTAAGGTCGGTAAGGAGAAGGAACTTATCAAATATTTGCAAGACACAAGAAAGGAGATTTTTCATGCGGAAGAGTTCGACTATCACTGGCTGAAAGAAGATGTTCAGGCCCTGTATGACGACGACCGCCGTGTAGCAACCGTGTTTACATTGTTTGCCACCATCTCTATTTTTGTCTCGGCATTGGGATTATTCGGACTTTCCTTATTCGACATCCGCCAACGCTACCGCGAGATAGCCATCCGCAAAGTGAATGGGGCACAATTGAAAAATCTGTATTCCGTTCTATTCCGCAAGTATATATGGGTGATAGCCGGTGCAGCATTGCTGACCATACCTTTATCTTATTATCTGATATACATCTATACACGGGATTTTATAGTGAAAGCTCCTGTTAGTATATTCATCTACCTGATCGCTATATTAGTGGTGGCAGGCATTTCGTTGGGAACATTGTTCTGGCAGGTGAATAAAGCAACCCGCATCAATCCGGCAACAATCATGAAAGCAGAATAAAGAGGTTAGTTATGATACACCATTATTTAAAAATAGCATATCGGAATCTGTTGAAGTACAGAACGCAAAGTATCATCAGTATCATCGGACTGGCAATCGGTCTGGCATGTTTTGCACTGTCTACATTCTGGGTGCAATATGAAATGACTTATGATGATTTCCATAAGGATGCAGAACGCATTTATTTGGTACGAATGGACGATTGCCACTTTGGAGGGCACTACTCTGACTTTGTGCCCTACGCGTTGGGGAATCATTTAAAAACGACTTACACTGAAATAGAAGATTTCTGTGCATCAGGTCAGAATACTCTATTCATTAAAAATGGGAAACAGATTACGGAATATCCGATGTTAATGCCTGATACAACTTTCATCCGTATGATGGATATAAAAGTTCTGGAGGGTGACAACCAATTCTTTTTATCCACCTCACCGGAAAAGAGCGGGATAGCCATTACAGAAAAAGCTGCTCAAGACTTGTTCGGTACTACCAGAGTGATTGGAGCTGTCTCTTATACACATCTCCGAGCCCACGAGACCGATC
>ERZ1027262.1001-NODE-1001-length-10062-cov-2.889278_pt1 | contig 10062 bp, 6 predicted proteins | sample MGYA00519472_ERZ1027262 | MGnify/ENA primary metagenome ERZ1027262 (study PRJEB26926, sample SAMN06164796) | human gut metagenome | biome: ENVO:00009003; feature: ENVO:2100002; material: ENVO:00002003 | host: Homo sapiens | place: USA | collected 2012 ... | reverse complement strand
CATGCCTCCTTGCTCACCTCACGCCAGATGCGGGCGCCGAGAGCGCCGGGAAAAGGCGGGTAGTCGAGCCCTTCGGCTTCCTTCTTGAGTTTTACGCAGTTAACCATGCGGGCCATCTGTTTGCTCCTTGATTGATGTGTGGCGGACGGCATGAAGCCGCCCGAAGCGTTCGTACATTGTAGCGCGAGTCCGTCAAATTCTACGTGGAGCTCTTTCTGAGGCTCCATCCATTTATTCGAAGATTTTCTATGTCCGATCGTGCGCTGTTTGCGGCTTTCCAGAAGGTGAAGGCCCAGGTTGATGATGCCGTGTCCCTCACCCGTGAAAGGGAGGCCAGAGCCAGAGCTGAAGAGGAGAAGGCGCGTGCGGCCAAAAAGACTCGCGTCGTGAAGGCGGCCGAGACAAGGAGGGCCGAGGCGGGCACCGCGAGCATCAGCGCTTCGGCCTTCAGCGCAACGGGGGGCTTCGGCGCGGCGCTCGCAGACGCGGCGAAGTCGTCGGGTGCATCCTTCCGCATGGCGGCCCCCGCAAAGTCGCGGGGCGGACAGCCCGTGACGGCGCCGAAGGCGGAGCCGTCGGCAGTGCGAAAGCATGCGCAGATGTCCCCTTCCACGAAGGCGAAGGAGGCGCAGGGAAAACGACACGATGCCAAAGCGGATCGAGCAGGCCGCAGGCCCTCCGGTGAGCAGGCAGGCATCAGGAACGAGCGTTCCGAAGGCACCGCAAGGCAAAGCGGGCGCACGCATTCGCGCGAGGGAGCTGATCGTCAGAAGACGGTGTCCTCCGAGGCCCCGAAGCGCCGTCTTTCCTATGAAGAGCGCCGCAATCCCGTCCCGCCCTTTACGCTCATGCCGGGGCTTCCCGTTTCCGAGCGTGGCGAGGAGGTTGCGAAGGCCATCCGCGAGAACAGGGTTGTGATCGTCTGCGGCGAAACCGGCTCGGGCAAGACGACGCAGTTGCCGAAAATCGCCATGATGGCGGGGCGCGGCGTTCACGGGATGATCGCGCACACTCAGCCCCGCCGCATCGCGGCGAGCTCGATCGCCAAGCGCATCGCCGAGGAGCTCAAGACCGAGCCCGGCGAAGTCGTGGGCTACAAGGTGCGCTTCACCGACACGATGTCGCCGGGCGCCACCATCAAGCTGATGACGGACGGCATTCTGCTTGCCGAGACTCAGAATGATCCGATGCTTCGCGCCTATGACACGGTGATCATCGACGAAGCGCACGAGAGATCGATCAACATCGACTTCCTGCTCGGCTATCTGAAGCGCCTGCTTTCGAAGCGGCGCGACCTCAAGGTGATCGTCACTTCGGCCACGATCGACGCCGAGCGATTTGCCCGACATTTTGAGATCGACGGGCGTCCCGCTCCGATTCTGACGATCTCAGGCCGCACCTATCCCGTCGAGGTTCGCTATCGTCCGATCGAGGACATGGATGAGGCCGACGACAAGACCCTCGTCGGCGCGATTGACGATGCGGTGGGCGAACTCGAGGCTTCGGGACGCGGGGACATTCTGGTGTTCCTGCCGGGCGAGCGCGAAATCCGCGAGGCCGCGGACGTTCTTCGCAAGTCGCGTCCCTCGACAACGGAGATTCTTCCGCTTTTTGCGCGCCTGACGGCTGCAGAGCAGGAGCGCGTGTTCCGCCCCTCCGGAGCGAGGCGAATCGTGCTCTCTACCAATGTGGCGGAAACCTCCATCACGGTGCCTGGCATCAGGTTCGTCGTGGACACGGGGCTTGCCCGCGTCAAGCGCTACTCCTATCGCAACAAGGTCGAGCAGCTTCAGATCGAACCCGTGAGTCAGGCCTCCGCCAATCAACGCGCCGGCCGATGCGGCCGCGTGGCCGACGGCATCTGCATCCGACTGTACAGCGAGGATGACTTTGCACGCCGCCCCGCCTTTACGGATCCCGAAATTCTGCGCTCGAACCTTGCCGCCGTCATCCTGCGCGCCATTTCGCTCAAGCTGGGCGACGTGCGCGAATTTCCGTTCGTTCAGACGCCGCCGCCCCGCGCGATTGCGGACGGTTTTGCCATTCTGCAGGAGCTCAACGCCGTCACCGAGGAAGGCGAACTCACGCGCGTGGGCAGGGAGCTCGCTAGGCTTCCCGTCGACCCGCGTCTCGGCCGCATGCTGCTTGCAGGCTCCGAACAGGGCAGCCTTGAAGAGCTGCTGACGATCTGCGCAGGGCTCTCCATTCAGGATCCGAGAGAGCGTCCCGCCGATGCACAGCAGGCGGCGGATGAGGCGCACAGGAAGCTTGCGGACGAAAAGTCTGACTTCCTTTCCTACGTCAAGCTCTGGAACTGGTATGAAAAGGCCAATGCCGAGAAGGAAAGCAACCGCAAGCTTGAGGCCGAGCTTCACAGGCGCTACCTTTCGGTGAGGCGCCTGCGCGAATGGCGCGATGTTCGCCGTCAGCTCGTGCAGCTCACCGACGAGCTCGGCTGGCGCAGGAACACGTCGCCCGCCACCTTCGAGCAGGTGCACCGCGCCCTGCTGACAGGTCTTCTGGGCAACATCGGCTCTAAGGCCGTCGAAAGCGACTTTCGTGCGCCTCCCTACCTTGGCGCTCGCGGCATCAAGTTCTGGATCTGGCCTGGATCGGCGCGCGCCAAGAAGGCGGGGCGCTGGATTCTGGCTGCCGAAATCGTCGAAACGTCCCGTATGTTCGCGCGCTGCGTGGCGGACATCGAGCCCGAATGGATCGAGGCGGCTGCAGGCGATCTGCTTCGCAGGAATTGGACCGAGCCCCATTGGGAGAAGAGCCGAGGGGAGGTTGTTGCATTCGAGCGCGGCACGCTCTACGGTCTCACGATCTACCAGCAGCGTAGGGTGAGCTTTGCGCCGCACGATCCGAAGCTCGCACGCGAACTCTTCATCCGTCAAGCGCTCGTTGAGGGCGAGTGGGATGGCCGTGCGGAGTTCTATGCACACAATGCCAGGCTGGTCAGGGAGATTCAGGATCTCGAGCACAAGACTCGCCGCCCCGACGTGCTTGTGGACGACGAGCTGATGTTCGCCTTCTACGATGAGAGGATTCCGGCAGATGTCGTCTCCACGCCGACGCTGTTGAAGTGGCTCAAGGCAACCTCCCGCGACGATCCGAAGGCGCTCTTCATGTCCCGTGACGAGCTGATGCGTCATGACGCATCAGGCGTCACCAACCGCTATTTCCCGAAGACGATGGAGATGGCGGGTATTTCGATGGCACTCAACTACCACTTCGAGCCCGGCAGTCCCCGGGACGGTCTGACGCTTGCGGTGCCGCTCTACGCCCTCAACCAGCTCGACGCCGTACGCGCCGAATGGCTCGTGCCGGGCATGGTGAAGGAGAAGGCTCAGACGCTGCTCAAGTCGCTCCCGCAGAAGATCAGGCGCCACTGCGTGCCGATTGCCGATTTTGCGGGCGGCTTCTTCACGCGAACGAAGGAGGGAGAGCCGCAGGCGAAGGGCTTCCTTGAAGCGCTTGCCGACGACGTGCGGTCCCAGACTGGCGTTCCCTGCACTGTCGGAGACTTCAAGCTCGAGCAGCTGCCGCCGCATCTCATCATGAACTTCAAGGTGCTGGACGAGCATGGTCGCCAGATCGGCATGGGGCGCAATCTTGCACAGCTGCGCGCCGAGTTCGGCGAGGCGGCACAGGAGACTTTCCGCCACGTCGCTCAGGAGGATGCGGCTGTAGCAAAGGATCTTGAGGACGGCATCACCGACTGGACCTTCGGCGAGCTTCCTGAGCTCATGGAGATTTTCCGCAGGGGGCAGACCCTGATCGGTCATCCTGCGCTTACGGATCGCGGAACCGACTGTGCAATCGAGGTCTACGATGATCCGCTGGAGGCCCGTCGAGAGCACAGAAAGGGGCTTCTGCGTCTCTTCAGGCTCGCTCTTCGCGAGCAGGTGAAGTTCGTTGAAAGAACGCTTCGAGATCTTGGCCGCGTGCAGATGCAGGCTCAGACGGTGCCAGGACTGTCCAGACTCTTCGAGAGCGCGGACACGCTGTCGACTTCCGTCGTCGACTGCGCGCTCGAGGCAACGGCGCTTGCCGAACCCTGGCCTCACGATGAGGCAAGCTTCAGGGAGCGACGCGAGGACGTGAAGGGGCGCCTCACGCTAGTGGCCGGTGAAATCTTGCGTCTTCTCACCGAGATTGTGACGGAGGCCGCAGGCATTCCCCTGAAGCTTCGCCGTCTGAGCGGCGAGAAGGCTCTGACGGATGACATTGAGGCTCAGCTCAACGATCTGTTCAGAAAGGATTTTCTGACGACGGTGCCGCTTTCTCAGCTCGCGCACTATCCCCGCTATCTGAGGGCGGTGCACTACAGGCTTGACCGCTATCGTGACGATCCCGTACGCGACGAATCCCGCCGTGCGGACATCGAGAGGCTTTCCGTACCGCTCATGAGGGCTCGTGCGGCGCGTCGCGGACAGCCCGACTCTCGTCTTGATGAATTCGGATGGATGTTGCAGGAGCTCCGCGTCTCGCTTTTCGCCCAGCAGCTGCGAACGCCGATGCCAGTGAGTGTCAAGCGTCTCGAGCGCGTGTGGATGTCGATCACGAGACTATGACACTTGACGACGTCTTGCAGAAACAAGTGCTAACGATTTTCTCTCGCGTACGGTGTCGGGTTTCTTGATGCCGTCGGTTCCGCAATCCGACAGCAACTTTTAAAATTAACAAAATGTACTGCGCCGGCGCATCCGGCGCAGCGGCTTGTTTGGGATTTGACGGACCTTCTGTAGGTCGTGGGCGGTGGTCGTGAAATTCAGCTTGAAGAAAATCGTGTTGGCACTTGGGCTAGGCGCATTCGTGGCGGCAGGCCCGTCGGTTGTTGTGACGCCCGTGCTGGCGGCGACGACTCAGAAGGCAGTGAAGGCGGGTGTAAAGAAGACGTCGGTCAGAAAGACCGTCAAGAAGACCACCTCCGTCAAGCGTACGAACAGCCGCAAGACGCTGGGCAGGGCCAAACATGCGGTCAAGAAGTCGAGCAAGAAGCCGCGCAGACAGGCGCGCAGGCGCGTGACGGCGCCCTCTCAGGCGACGCTCGCCGGTCTCAGGCAGACGCCCGACCTGCTGAGTCTTGGCAGCAGCGTGGCGCTTGCCGTCGATCAGGATACAGGCGAGGAGCTCTTCAGCAAGAATGCCGGCGTTGAGCTGCCGATCGCATCGGTCACGAAGCTCATGACGGCGCTCGTCATTGCGGAGAGCGGCCTGCAGATGAATGAAAGGCTCCGCATCTCCCGAGAGGACTATGTGCGAAGCCGCGCCCGCTCAAAGCTGAGGAGCGGCATGCGCATGACGCGCGGAGCCGTTCTCAAGGCCGCCCTGATGTCGAGCGACAACAGGGCCGCGACTGCGCTTGCGCGCACCTATCCGGGCGGGCGCAAGGCCTTTGTCATGAAGATGAATGAAACGGCGGAACGTCTCGGCATGACGGATTCCGTTTTTGCGGATCCGTCGGGGTTGGACAATCGAAATCACTCCACGGCGCGTGATCTTGCGAAGCTTGTCGCAGAGGCGCACAAGCATGAGGTGATTCGCGAGTCGTCTACGTTGCAGTTCGCGAGCGTTCCTGCGGGGCGCCGGCAACTGAAGCTTGTGACGACCAATCGCCTGATCGGCAATCCCGACTGGAACATCGGCGTGCAGAAGACGGGCTTTACGACGGCGGCCGGCCGCTGCATGGTCGTGCAGAGTGAGTTTGCCGATCGACGCGTCGTCATGGTGCTCCTTGACAGTCCGAACAGCGCGCAGCGTGCGGCCGACATGCAGACCATGCGAACCTTTGTGGAAAATGAGGATCACATCAACGAGCAGTTCGATTCGATGCATCCCTACGAGGTGTTCTGACAGCCTTCATCTTGGCTGAAACGAATTTGCCCGCCGTCAGGCTTCCCCTGACAGGCGGGCTTTTCATTGCATTGGGGTTAGCCGTCACCGTACCCCTTTCCCTTGATGCGCTCTCCGATCCCTGCGCCCATGGCGGAGGATATCGACTGGGCGATGCCGCAGAGCTTGGCTATCCGCTCGGGGGTGAACTCGTTGGAACGATGGGCGGCGAGCGAGATCGTGGCGATCAGCCTGCCGCCGGCACCGAAGATCGGTGCGGCAACGCAGTGCACGTTTGACTCGTACTCCTCGCGGTCATAAGCCCAGCCGGTTTCACGGGCGTGCGCAAGGGTCACGAGCAGGTGGTCGAGGGACTGAATGGAGTTCTGCGTCCCTGCCTTCAGGCCTGTTCTTTCCGTGTAGCCGCGAATTTCGTCAGGTGACATGCGTGACAGAAAGAGCTTGCCGCCTGACGTGATGTGCAGAGGTGCCCAAGACCCGATGCGGCGAAGTTGGTTGGTCTTGTATTCAGGCGCAAGCACATGTTCGATGTAGAGCAGCCTGTCGTTGTCGCGAATGGCCAGATTCACCGTCATGCCTGTTGCGGCGTGAAGCTGCTGCATGAACGGAAGAGCGCGCTGGCGCACCGTGAAGCGCTCGTAGACAAGGTTGCCGAGTTCCAACAGCCTGAGTCCAAGACTCCACTGTCCGGCGGGATTCTGCTTGACGAATCCCATGGCCGAGAGAGACCCCAGAATTCGGTGGGCCGTCGAGGCTGAAAGTCCCGTTTCCCGGGCGAGCGTTGTCAGGGCGAGCGGTTCGGACGAGGCCTCCAGTCTGGCAAGCAGACGGTTCGCTCGGTCAAGCACCTGAATGCCGTGTCTGGATTCGGAGCTCTCCGTCATTTGGAGGCGTCCTCTTCAGGAAGCGCGGCGGCGACGAGTTCGGCGATGTCGGAGATGCTGACCGACTCAGCATCCCGGGTAACGGCTCGGGCGCTCTCGAGCATCGTGAGACAGTGCGGGCAGGATACGGCGATGGTGTCTGCTCCCGAGGCGCGGAGGTCCTTCAGGCGGATGACGTTGACGGAGTTGGAGCCGTGCCTGTCGATCCACATCTGCCCACCGCCCGCACCGCAGCAGAGCGTGCGCTCGCCGGATTCGGCGGGGGACTTGAGGACGGTACAGACGGAGTTGAGCACGCTGCGGGGCTCTGCGACGATGCCGTTGATGCGCGCGAGGTAGCAGGGATCGTGGTAGACCGCACTGAGCCCTTCGGACTTGACGTACGGAAGACTGCCTGCCTTCATGAGTTCGTCAATGAAAACAGCGTGACTGACCACGGGCCAGCGGAAGTCCTCGAAGGACGGATATTCATTCTTGAGCGTATTGAAGCAGTGGGGGCAGGCCGTCAGGATGCGGTCGAAGTCATATTGGGCGAAGTTTCCGATGTTTTCCTGAGCAGCGGTCTGGTAGAGGTATTCCTCGCCGAGTCTGCGGGCGAACTCGCCGTGGCAGCGCTCTTCGGCCATGACGGCGAAGTTGACCCCTGTGGCCTTGAGAATCCTCACCATGCTGCGTGCGATCTTGCGAGCGCGGCGGTCGTAGCTGGCGGCGCAGCCAACCCAGTAGAGGACGTCGTAGTGAACACCGCTTTCTGCGACCGGAACATCAAGATCCTTGGCCCAATCGAGGCGTTCGTAGGGATCAAGTCCCCAGGGATTGCCGACGGAGGCGGTGTTTTCGAGCGCATTGGCGACGCCTTCAGGGAAGTCGCCTGCTTCGAGCGCCAGATGGCGGCGCATGTTGACGATGATTTCGGGGAGACTGATGCCGGCAGGGCAGGCGCGTGAGCAGGCGCCGCAGGTTGTGCAGGACCAGAGGGCGTCGCGGGAGACGGTTTCCTCGAGAGACGGAAGCGCGGCTGCTTCTTCGGTCTTCTCCTCCATGTGCATGCGGTCACGCAGTGAAACGATCAGGGCTCGAGGATCAAGCGGCGTTCCTGCGCGGACCGCAGGACAGGCGGCCGTGCAACGGCCGCATTCCGTGCAGGCGTCGAAGGCTGTTCGCTCGCGGGTCGTGAACTGACTGAAGCTGGAGACGCCGAACGTTTCCTGCTCCTCAATGTCGTCGATCTTGCGAAGGAGGCCTGCGGGCTTTTCCTCACGGGTGAAGAGCCCTGCAGGTGTGCGGTAGACGTGCGCGTAATAAGTAAGCGGAACGGCTGCAATGAAGGCAAGGGATGAGATGCCGTGAATCGTCCAGATCCAGGTGTGAAGCAGACGTAGTTCCGCCTCCGACAGACCGCAGGCGAGGAGCATCTTGGCAACGAGATGCCCGATGGGCGAATACACGGACCAGGCGGGCAGGGTGGCCGCCAGACGGATGCCTTCAACAAGGAAGCCTGTGAGCACGATGAATGCGAGCGAGAGATAGGCGCAGACAAATCGTGCGTCACCGGGCAGGCCCGACTCCTTGGACCAGCGGCGGGCGGCTCCGAGCGCGAGTGCGATCAGAACGGCGATGCCTGCGCAGTCGAGCACGAACTTGTAGGCGAGGTAGAAGCCTCCCTGAAGGAACTGAGCATCAAAGACGTAGTGGCCTACGTCCCAGTCGAGCGTGGCGAGCGCCGTGCCGCAAAAGAGCAGGAAGAAGCCCCAGGCAAGCACTGCGTGTAGGCGCCCTGCGCTCGTCTCGCGGATCTTCTTCTGAGTGAAGACGTCGGCGATGACGGAGAAAAGACGGGCTCTTCTATCCTTGACGGGGTGTGGATCCTCTGCGCCTCGAAGCCACAGGCGGCGATTGCGTAGGATGCCTGCGATGAGGAGCGCGACGGCGGTGAAGCCGAGCACATAGACGCCGATTTCGCCCCAAAGGGGCACGTTCCAGAAGGCGGGGCGAATGGGATGGTCTGTCATGGGAGACTGTGGTACGGGGTTGATGAATGAGGGCGTCATTGTACTAAAAAAGAAGGGAGACTTTCCGCAATGCGGAAAGTCTCCCTTCGATGGCTGTTTCTCAGAGGACCTGACGGTAGCGGATCATGCCCGTGCGTGGATCCTTGACGGTTTCCATCAGAACGGGGCCTGAGAGCGGGACTGTGCGGGCGGGAAGCGTCATGGGCGGATGGCCGCGGCGCCAGTCGCGGGCAAGCGTGATGTGGGCTCTGAAGGGCTTGTCGTCGAGCGGAAGGCCGAGTCGGGTGATGGTACTCCTGACTTCGTTGACGACGGGATCGAGGCTCTCGGCGGGGGAGAGGCCCGCGTAGAGAATGCGCTGTCGATCGAACGTACCGATGCGTCCGATCGTGATGTCGCGCGGCGTAAGCGCACAGAGCGGACGGAGGGCGGCGGAGAGTCTGCGGGCGTCGATCGTCGAAATCTCGCCCACAAAGGCAAGCGTCAGGTGAAGGTTGGTGCTTCGGGTGAAGCGGGCCAGAGGATCGATTCTGGCGAAAGCCTTGGCGTCGCGGGCAAGAGCGTCGCACACGTCGTGAGGCAGCAGAAGCGCGGCAAAAACGCGGGGCATGGCAAATCCTGTCATTGAAGGGAAAAAGAAAAGGGCGCTGCGGTCCGAGGCCGCAGCGCCCATTTGTTCTCAAGGAAGACCTTGTTGATTAGGCCTTCTGAGCGGCTCGCCAACGGGCGACCGCTTCGGAACATTCGGCGATGAGGGCCGGACCGGAATAGATGAAGCCGGTGTAAAGCTGGAGGAGCTTGGCGCCCGCTTCCATCTTTTCAACGGCATCCTGAGGCGTCATGACGCCGCCGGAGGCGATGATCGGAAGAGCACCCTGAACGTGATCGGCGATGAGGCGGACGACTTCAGTGGAGCGTTCGCGGAGCGGAGCGCCGGAAAGGCCGCCCGTTTCCGTGCAGTTGGGCATGCCCTGAATGCGGTCGCGCGTGATGGTCGTGTTGGTGGCGATCACGGCGTCGATGCCGGGATTCTGCAGTCCCACAGCGTTGATCATCCCCGCCGTACATTCGGCGATGCGGGGCGTGGGATTGCCGAAGCGCGCCTCGCGCGTCGTACCCTTGAACGAGAACGACCCGAGGATGTTGATGTCGTAGAACTCGCGGAACTCGTTGCCGTAGCCGAAGGTTCCGCTGGCCGGCACGACCGGATTGTCCAATTTGAGGCCGCAGAGTTCAACCGAAGTATCTGTCATAATTGTAAATTTTGAATTATGAATTGTGAATTGTTCTTACCCTGTCTCTTATAC
>ERZ1027262.995-NODE-995-length-10092-cov-4.783800_pt1 | contig 10092 bp, 7 predicted proteins | sample MGYA00519472_ERZ1027262 | MGnify/ENA primary metagenome ERZ1027262 (study PRJEB26926, sample SAMN06164796) | human gut metagenome | biome: ENVO:00009003; feature: ENVO:2100002; material: ENVO:00002003 | host: Homo sapiens | place: USA | collected 2012 ... | reverse complement strand
CTTCGTCGGCAGCGTCAGATGTGTATAAGAGACAGCTTTCCGACATTCGGTATTCCTACAATCATCGCTCTTATCGGACGATTTAAAATTCCTCTTTTTCTGTCTCTCTCTATTTTTTCCTTACATGCTTTCTGTATAACATCATGTACTGCTTTAACTCCCTTTCCGTTTTTAGAGTTAACGGCAGCGACAAAATATCCCTTGCTCTCATAATAACTTGTCCATTTGTCTGACACATTTTTGTCAGCAAGATCATACTTATTCATCAGAAGTATTCTCGACTTCCCATTTGCAAGAGTATCTATGTCCGGATTCTTGCTGCTTAGCGGTACTCTTGAATCAACTAATTCTATTATAACATCTATCAGTTTGATATCTTCCTGCATAGCCCTCCTGGCCTTTGTCATGTGTCCCGGATACCATTGAAACTGCATAAAATTATTCCTCCATATTTCTGATATGTACTCTTTAAATTCTTCGTTTTGAGAAGATACCAAGAGTACATTATTTTATAACTCTGCCTATTTTTATAGGTTTCCTGTAATAAGCATTTGAAATTTTTATTCCGTCTTTTCTGTTGCTTGCATGAATAATCTGTCCATTGCCAATATACATAGCCACATGGCTTATATATCCGTTACTTCCGTAAAAGAACAAATCTCCAACCTTCACATCTTTAGAACTTACACTCTTTGTAAATGCTGCCTGTGCCCTTGAATTTCTCGGTATTTTATACCCAAAATGCTCATATATCCTCATCGTAAATCCTGAACAATCGGTACCGTTAGTCAGGCTTGTACCTCCCCATACATAACGGTTTCCCAAAAATTTCATAGCAAATGCAACCATTTTTGAATACAGTGACTTCTTTCCCGTATAATGACTTGTAGTTCCACCGGAGTCATTCTGCGGTTCAGTATATGTCACTGCCTTGTCAAGAGCATAATTAAACTGTAAAAAATCTTTATTTATAAACACATCTTCTTCATCAATCGAGAGCATTATCCAGTTATTTAAATCCTGATACATCGCTTTTTTGTTGATATTTTTAAGCTGCTTTTTATCGAATGATTTATTTAAATGTATTTTTATGTATTTTTTTAACCACTCTTTTTCTATGTTGGCATTTCCTACAGTATATTCCTCCTCACGCGATAATGTATCACACACCTTGGAGTCTATAGAAGGCAGTGTCCTGACATTCAATGTCTTAGTATTTACTACCGCCTTAAGTCTCGCAACCTGTTTTGCGCGCTGTCTGGCAATATCTTTTTTCAAAAGATATTTTGCTAAGACATATCCTTTAACTTTGCCCGATGAAATATATGCCCATCCGTTGTTTATACTCTTGATGTCACATCCGCTGTTTTTCGTCATCTTGCCTACCACATGAGATGAAGCTGATGCCTTTGAATGAACATTCAACGAACCGTTTACATTGGCTACACCTAAATTATTGTATTTATACCCTGCATCTGCCAATGTATCATTTAAATTTGACTCTGTTTTTTTGTCAGCTTTTTTTCTGATTTCATTTTTTTTGTTGTTTTTTTGCTCTGCCTTTTCTGCAGCTTCTCTTTTTACAGAAGCCGCATAATATTTATCAAGATACAATGTCATTCCTGCCATGGATGTTTCTCCCACAACCGTAGCAGACTGACATAAATCTGTCTTAAACAAAAAAACAGATAAAAATATCAAAATTCCAAAAAATATACTCTTTTCTGTTTTTTTCTCAAAAAAATCCATGTCTTTACTCCTAAAAAGTATAACAATCTAAAAAATCATTGTCAATGATACAGTACACTAATGTGATGTTCCAAAATACTCATATACCTCATGTAAAAAAGATAAAGAACCGAAAACAACAATCTTGCCTGAAATTCTTTCCCTGGAAATAGTGTTCAACGCATCCTTCACACTTTTCTTCGCCTCAACATGATTTATCTTATTGTTAGACACTTTAGAAACACATCCCGCAAGTTCTTCAGCCGGAAGACCGCGCGGAGCAGGTGCACTCACTGTATAAACTCTTTTTGCATGCGGAAGTGTATTTTCTAATACCTGCATATAATCTTTATCTTTAAATACACCAATTATATAAATGAATTTTTCTCCCGGAAAATATGCATTTAAAGAATACTTAAGCATTCTTGCACCGTCAGGATTGTGTGCACCGTCAACAATAACATACGGATTGTGTGATACAACCTCAAATCTTCCTGACCATCTGCACATCATCAGTGCTTCTTTTACCGATTGTTTGTTTATGAGCCTGAATCCCGATTTATTTAGTAATTTGGCTGCCTCAAGTGCCAGCCTTGCATTATCCAATTGAAAAATTCCCGGCTGTCCGAGTGTAAATTTTTCATTTTCATATATAAAAGAAGTCCTGTCTACCGAAAATTCGTAAGGTCTTATGTCATCACGCGATACAATGCTAAGATTTGCACTGTGCCGTCTGCATGTATATTTTAATTCTTCAAGACAGTCCGCCTCCGGTTTCATTGCAACCACCGGAACAGAATTTTTTATAATACCATATTTTTCTTTCGCTATCGCAAGAAGTGTATCGCCAAGATAACCCATATGATCCATTGAAATAGATGTTATCACGGACAGAACCGGTTTTTCTACTATATTTGTGGCGTCAAGTCTTCCCCCCATACCTGTCTCAACTACTGCTACATCTACCTTCCAGTCGGCAAATACTTTATACGCCATGACTGTCTCTATCTCAAATGCCGTGGGAGTCTTTTTTCCTTCTTTTTTTATCTCTTCCGTTTTTTCAACAAGATATGTGATGTTATCTGCCACTTCCTCTTCCGATATATATTCTTTCTGCAATCCGTATATATTTCCGGTAATTTTCTGTATTTTTTCTTTATAGTCAAATAATGCAGGGGACACATATCTTCCGACTGTATATCCCGACATTGCTAAGATTCCTGCAATAAAATTTCCTACAGAACCTTTGCCATTTGTTCCTGCAATATGTATTATTCTCGATTTATTCTCCGGATTCCCTATCATATCCGCTAAATATTTTACCTGTTTAAGTGAAAGGTCACTGCCGGCCTCAGCCTGCAGATTCTCTATATAATTTACGGCTTCACTATAATTCATTTCAGTCTCCGTTCCTGCACATTTTTTATTATAGAAACAAAACTGTATCAGAAACCACGTACCGACAGATATTTGTAATTTTCAAACAAAAACATTAAATATATCAGTACAAAATATTCCAATACAGTTTTGAAACCTAACTTTAATTATATAGCCTTCTCCGTTAAAATGCTTTATATTTCCGTTTGTTGTTCTCTAAAATTATTTTACAACTCTTACCTTCAACACTCCATCAATAGCTGAAAGTTTATCTGCTACTTCTTTTGAAGACTCAGAATCAATATCAAATACACAGTAAGCATAATCGCCACGACTCTTATTTGTCATATGTGCTATATTGATGTTTGCCTCAGAAAATACATTTGTAATGCGGTTAAGCATTGCAGGTACATTTTTATGACAAACTGTTATTCTTCCCTTCGTATCACATACTCCTGCATCACAATTAGGATAATTTACAGAATTTATAATATTTCCGTTTTCCATATAATTTCTTATCTCATCTACAGCCATAACTGCACAGTTATCCTCTGATTCTGCTGTTGATGCTCCAAGATGTGGTGTAGCGATAACATTTGGCATCTTCATAACTGCAGGATTTGGGAAATCAGTTACATATTTTGCAACTTTTCCTGACTCAAGAGCAGCTTTCATGTCATCATCATTTACAAGAGTGTCTCTCGCCATATTTAAGATAACAACGCCGTCTTTCATCTGGTCAAACGCTTCTTTGTTTAACATTCCCTTTGTATCTTCAAGAAGCGGTACGTGAATTGTAATGTAATCACAATTCTTGTAAATCTCCTCATAAGATTTAACTATCTTTACATCTCTTGAAAGAGAAAGTGCATTGTTTACTGAGAGGAATGGATCTACACCATATACATCCATCTTCATGCGGTTTGCAACATTGGCAACAAGAACACCTATGGCACCAAGACCGATAACACCGATTTTCTTGCCCATAAGCTCTGTTCCTGCGAACTGTTTCTTTGCCTTTTCCATATCTTTGCTGATGTTCTCATTGTCAGCATTTTCTTTTGCCCAGTTGATACCGCCTACAACATCACGAGCTGCAAGAAGCATTCCTGTAACAAAAAGTTCTTTAACACCGTTTGCATTTGCACCCGGTGTATTGAAAACTACGATACCTTTATCTGCACATTTGTCGAGGGGAATATTATTTACACCTGCACCTGCTCTTGCAACTGCACAGAGATTGTCAGAAAGCTCCATATCATGCATTGCCGCACTTCTTACTAAGACTGCGTCTGCTTCTGCGAAATCATCTGTCTTTGTATATTCATCAGTAAGATTATTTAAACCTATATCAGCGATAGGATTAAGACATGTATACTTAAACATTATGCATTCTCCTCCTCAAACTTCTTCATAAATTCAACAAGCTTCTCAACACCTTCTTTTGGCATTGCATTGTAGATACTCGCTCTCATACCGCCAACTGTACGATGTCCTTTAAGATTTACAAATCCTGCTTTTTCAGCTTCTGCAACAAATTTTGCATCAAGTTCCTTGTCACCTGTCACAAATGGAACATTCATAAGAGAACGGTCTTTTGCAACTACTGTACCCTTAAATAACTTGCTTTGGTCAAGGAAATCATAAAGAATCTTTGCTTTTTCTTCATTTTTCTTCTTCATTGCTTCAAGTCCGCCCATCTTCTTGAGCCACTTGAATACTTTACCACATATGTAAATTCCATATGCAGGTGGTGTATTGTATAAAGAATCTGCATCTGCATGTGTCTTATACTGAAGCATTGTAGGTGTTCCCTCTAATACATCTTCTGTTATAAGGTCTTCACGCATGATAACGATAACCACACCTGCAGGTCCGATGTTTTTCTGTACTCCACCGTAGATAACTCCATATTTTGTCACATCTACAGGCTCTGATAAAAAGCATGAAGAAACATCAGCTACCAGTGTCTTGCCTTTTGTATTTGGAAGTTCTTTGTATTTTGTACCATAAATAGTATTGTTCTCACAGATATATACATAATCTGCATCCTCAGAAATTGGCAAATCCGAACAGTCTGGAATATACGAGAATGTTTTGTCCTCAGAAGATGCAATCGCATTTGCTTTACCATATTTGCAAGCTTCTTTCCAAGCTTTCTTAGCCCACTGACCTGTAATAATATAGTCAGCAACCTTATTTTTCATAAGATTCATAGGTATCATAGCAAACTGCTGCGAAGCACCACCCTGGAGAAACATAACCTTATAATTGTCAGGTATGTTCATCAACTCTCTAAGATCCTTTTCTGCTGTTTTGATGATATTGTCATAAACTTTGGAACGGTGGCTCATCTCCATAACCGACATTCCGCTGCCCTGATAATCAAGCATCTCATCTGCAGCTTCTTTTAATACTTCTTCCGGTAATACCGCCGGACCGGCTGAAAAGTTATAAACTCTGTTCACTTTCATGTGCCTCCTTCTGTAATTGGTTACTAATTTGTTATATTTTGTGCTATATCTCATGCCAGAATAAATATCTGACATTTTACAACAACATATATTATTGTAAGACTTTATCACAATATAGTCAATGTCAAAAAATTATATGCCTTTTTCGAGATCCTTTTCGTCAAAGACTTCATCTAATCCCTTACCCGGTGCAACCATAGGGAATACTTTGTCATCACTCTGTATAATGCACTCAATAACAGCAGGTTTTCCCGATGCTATTGCCTCTTTTAACACTGTCTCAACTTCATCCTGTTTTGTGACACGATAACCTTTTGCTCCCATAGCTTCAGCAAGTTTTACATAGTCAACATTATTGTCAAGGACAGTATGAGAGTATCTCTCACCATAGAATAAAGTCTGCCACTGACGAACCATTCCAAGCACACTGTTGTTAAAGATAATCTCAATAACAGGAATATCTTCTCTTACTGCTGTTGCAATCTCATTCATATTCATACGGAAACATCCGTCACCTGCGATATTTACCACAACTTTATCCGGATTTCCTGCCTTAGCTCCTATTGCTGCGCCAAGTCCGTATCCCATGGTACCAAGTCCGCCTGATGTTATAAGTGTATGCGGTTTCTTGTATTTATAATACTGTGCAGCCCACATCTGATGCTGACCGACTTCTGTTGCGACAATGGCATTGCCATCTGTTATGTCATAAAGTTTTTCAACGACATACGGTCCCGTGAGCACATCATGATGATAATTCAAAGGAAGTGCATCCTTTCTTGCAAGCACCTTGCTGAGCCACTCTTTGTGATAAAGCTGCTCAAGTCTTGAATTAAATATATCAAGAACAGACTTAATGTCACCTATAATACTTAAATCAACTTCCACGTTTTTGTTAATTTCTGCCTCGTCAATATCAATCTGAATGATTTTTGCATTCTTGGCAAAGCTCTTTGTATCGGCAGCAACTCTGTCAGAAAATCTCGAGCCGACTACCACAAGTGTATCACACTCTGATACGCTTAAATTTGCAGTCTTTGTTCCATGCATTCCAAGCATGCCGACATAATATTCCTCATCACCGCTGAATGCACCTTTACCCATAAGTGTATCTGTTACAGGCGCATCAACTTTTTTAACAAAGTCAGCAAGTTCTTTATCCGCATCGGCTATAACTGCTCCTCCGCCGACAAGAATCATAGGCTTTTCTGATTTTCTTAAAATCTTAATAGCTTCATCTACGGCAGTCTCATCAATCTTGTCTGTCATTCTCGGTATGAGCTTTGGAATTTCCTTTTCATATTCCGTGACATCACTTGTAGCATTTTTAACTATATCTACAAGTACAGGTCCCGGACGACCTGTTTTAGCTATTTCAAACGCTCTTCTAAGTGTAGGTGCAAGGTCTTTTACATCTTTTACTATAAAACTGTATTTTGTAATAGGTGTTGTAACCCCCGCTATATCTATCTCCTGAAAAGAATCCTTTCCGAGAAGTGAAATTCCTACATTACATGTAATAGCAACGATTGGAACCGAATCCATGTAAGCCGTGGCAATACCCGTAACAAGGTTTGTTGCTCCGGGGCCGCTCGTTGCCATGCACACACCAACTTTTCCTGTTGAGCGGGCATATCCGTCTGCAGCATGCGAAGCTCCCTGCTCATGTGATGTAAGCACATGTCTTATCTCATCCTGATGACGATACAATTCATCATAAATATTTAAAATTGCACCACCGGGATAGCCAAATACTGTATCAACACCCTGTTCCTTTAAACACTCTATAACTATCTGTGAACCTGTTAACTGCATTTTTATCTCCATTCTTCTCTAAAACTTTGTATATTTTTCTTCTATTTATTTAATCTGAAGAATAGCACCTTTATCTGCTGATGTAACCATTGATGCGTATCTTGCAAGATATCCTGTCTTAACTTTTGGCTCTTTTGGTGTCCATGCCTCTTTTCTCTTTGCCATCTCTTCATCTGATACTTTTACATTTATTGTATTTGCAGGTATATCAATTGCAATGATGTCTCCCTCTTCGATAAGAGCGATAGGTCCACCTACAGCAGCCTCAGGAGATACATGACCGATTGATGCTCCTCTTGATGCTCCTGAGAAACGTCCGTCAGTAATAAGAGCAACGCTTGAACCAAGTCCCATACCTGCGATTGCTGATGTAGGATTAAGCATCTCTCTCATACCAGGGCCACCCTTTGGTCCCTCGTAACGGATCACTACTACATCACCCTCAACAATCTTTCCTGACTTGATGGCATCTATAGCATCTTCCTCGCAGTCAAATACTCTTGCAGGACCTTCGTGAACCATCATTTCAGGTACAACTGCAGAACGCTTAACAACACAGCTGTCAGGTGCAATATTTCCACGGAGTACAGCGATTCCACCTGTCTTCATATATGGGTCGTCGATAGGACGTATAATCTCAGGATTTTTATTTTCACATCCCTTGATATTTTCTCCTACTGTCTTTCCTGTTGCTGTGATAAGGTCTGTATTTAAAAGTCCTGCCTGTGCAAGCTCGTTCATAACCGCATAAATTCCGCCTGCCTCATTAAGTTCTTCCATATAATGATGACCTGCCGGTGCAAGGTGGCAGAGGTTTGGTGTCTTTGCACTGATTTCATTTGCAATGTCAAGATTTATCTCAACTCCTGCTTCATGTGCAATTGCAGGAAGATGAAGCATTGTGTTTGTTGAACATCCGAGAGCCATATCTACAGTAAGCGCATTCATAAATGCTTCTTTTGTAAGAATGTCTCTTGGACGGATATTCTTTTCAAGAAGCTCCATAACTTTCATACCGGCATGTTTTGCAAGCTTGATACGCTGTGAATAAACAGCAGGAATAGTACCATTCCCCTGAAGTCCCATGCCTATTGCCTCAGTAAGGCAGTTCATGCTGTTTGCAGTATACATTCCTGAGCATGAACCACATGTAGGACATGCATTGCATACATAATTGTCAACTTCCTCATCACTCATCTTTCCGGCTGCATTTGCACCAACTGCCTCGAACATAGATGAAAGACTTGTCTTCTGTCCGTTTACATGACCTGCAAGCATAGGGCCGCCGCTTACAAATACTGTAGGCACATTTACTCTCGCTGCTGCCATAAGAAGTCCCGGCACATTCTTGTCACAGTTTGGAACCATAACAAGCGCATCAAACTGATGGGCAAGTGCCATACATTCTGTAGAATCTGCAATAAGATCTCTTGTAACAAGTGAGTATTTCATACCCATATGTCCCATTGCAATACCGTCACATACTGCTATTGCCGGGAAAACGATAGGAGTACCGCCTGCCATTGCAACACCTGTTTTAACTGCTTCTACAATTTTATCTATATTCATATGACCCGGTACTATCTCATTGTATGAGCTTACGATACCTACAAGCGGTCTTTCGAGTTCTTCCTCAGTAAGACCTAATGCATTGAACAAAGATCTCTGTGGAGCTGTCTGCATACCTTTTTTAACAACATCACTTCTCATATTATTCCTCATTTCCGCACATATTTTCTGTGCTGTACATATTTTTATATTCTCTCACAGATAAGGTCACCCATCTGAATTGTTCCAACCTGTGTTTTTCCTTCATCCATAATATCAATCGTACGATAGCCGTCTTTAAGCACCTGCTTAACTGCTGCCTCAACTGCATCTGCCTCTTTTTCAAGGTCGAATGAATAACGAAGCATCATAGCTGCTGAAAGAATAGTTGCGATAGGATTTGCCTTATCCTGTCCTGCAATATCAGGAGCTGAACCATGGCTTGGTTCATAAAGTCCAAGCTTTCCGGCACCGAGACTTGCTGATGATAACATTCCGATAGAACCTGTAACCATACTTGCCTCATCAGACAAAATATCACCAAACATATTCTCAGTAAGAATAACGTCAAACTGCTTAGGATCACGCACAAGCTGCATAGCACAATTATCAACGAGCATATCCGTAAGTTCAACTTCCGGATAATCTTTTGATACTTCCTTTACAACTTTTCTCCAAAGTCTTGAAGAATCAAGTACGTTTGCTTTATCAACACTGCAGACTTTTTTGTTTCTCTTCATTGCAAATTCAAATCCCCACTTTGCAATACGGCGAATTTCATTTTCATCATATGTAAGTGTATCTATAGCTTTAAGCACACCGTTTTCCTCGACTGTCTTTCTGTCACCGAAGTAAAGTCCGCCTGTAAGCTCTCTCATAACTACAAAGTCAAAACCGCCTTCTGTAATTTCTTCTTTTAATGGGCATGCCCCACTAAGTTCATCAAAGAGAATAGCAGGACGCACATTTGCATAAAGTCCAAGCCCTTTTCTAATCTTTAAAAGACCTGCCTCTGGACGCTTATCAGGCGATAACTGATACCAGTTTGACTGTCCTACATTTCCTCCGACAGCACCGAGAAGAACCGAATCACTCTCCTTTGCTGCCTGCAACGTCTCATCTGTAAGTGGCTCACCATAAGCATCTATAG
>ERZ1027262.984-NODE-984-length-10153-cov-6.244603_pt1 | contig 10153 bp, 8 predicted proteins | sample MGYA00519472_ERZ1027262 | MGnify/ENA primary metagenome ERZ1027262 (study PRJEB26926, sample SAMN06164796) | human gut metagenome | biome: ENVO:00009003; feature: ENVO:2100002; material: ENVO:00002003 | host: Homo sapiens | place: USA | collected 2012 ... | reverse complement strand
GAGATACTGATCGGTCTCGTGGGCTCGGAGATGTGTATAAGAGACAGATTTGAAAGTAACCTTTTTTAGTAAATATAAAGAGGACAACCTCTCCGGTTGCCCTCTTTTTGTGATGTAATTAAGGATTGTTGTGTGATTACTCGGTCACGCAAATGCTTGCACGGTTATAAGCCGGTTTGCCGAAGATGTTACCCACACCCTTACCTTGAGTTTCGATTCTGTTGGCGCTGATGCCGTATTCTTTCACCAGAATGTTCTTCACGGCTTCTGCACGTTTCTCAGACAACTTCTGGTTGAATTTGGCATTGCCTTCCGGAGAAGCGTAACCTGAGATGGAAACCTTGGCGCTGCTATTCTTCTTCAAATAACTTGCCAGACGGTCGATATTCGGCATCTGGAGAGCGTCTACCTTGCTGCTGCTCTGACGGAAGATGACTACATATTCACTCTTTTCTACAGCCTGTGTAGTCGTGGTGGTCACTTTCTTATTCTTGCAGTCGTTCAAATCCTTCTGCAAGTCGCTGATGGTCTTCTGTGCGTTTTGCAGTGCGCGATCCTTGCCTGCGGCTTCGGCTTCCATCGAACTGATGGTGGCGTTCAGGGCTGCAATCTGGTCTGCGTGGCTGCAACCGTTGGAATAGTAGTGCTTACCGTTGCTGTTCTTGAAGTGATAAACTACACCTGCGGTGATTTCCCAAGCTGCTTGGTCGGAATGGAAGTTGATATTGTCTTCTCCAAACTGGGTTACATTCCATAAGATTGCCGGTTTAACAGCTATGGTCCATGCTTTCTTTTCGCCTAAATTGAAGTTGAGGTTCAAACCGACTTTTGAAGAAAGCCAGTTGCCGTCCTTATCTCCGTCTTCTCCATAGTATGCGTCGTTAACGTGTAACCAACCGAAACCGGCCAATGCTTCTACTTCAAACACACTGGGTTTGCCTTTGTAACGGCAGAATACATTATTTAAATTGATGCGGTGCAACAACATCAGATTGCTTGCATCAAAAGCTGCACTGCTCTCGAACGTATTGATGCTCCACATATTTTCAAATGTCAAGCCATAAATCGGCGAGAGTTGCTTGTTGAGATCGATGCCCACGGTGGCACGGGCATTCTTGAAGAATGCACTATGGCTGAGCGGAGTCACAATACCACCATTCAAACCAATTGACCAATTGTCACGGAACTTTGTAGTTTGTTCCTCAGTCGTTTGAGCGTTTAAGCTTCCCAAGCTTAATGCGCCCGCTAATAACAGTAGAGACTTTTTCATAATCGTTTTAATTGAAATTAATAAATATGTTCATACATACTATCACAAAGATACGCATATTTGGTAATCTTGTCTGTGTTTTAATGTTATTAAAATAAAAAAAGAGGCTTTTTCGGCCTCTTTTTATTCTATTTCCTAAAAATACAAGGATTTTCGTAAGAAACAAACTTATACTAAATGGGCAATCAGTTCTTCGCGCTCGCCCGGAAGCAGGTCGATGACAGGTATTTCTATCATCGTGTAGCAACCGGGTTGTTGTTTCATCGAGGCACGGGCCACGCAAACCAATACTTGTCCCGTCAGCGCCGGATTGTTGATGTGCATGTTGAACTCGAACAACTGGTTCTGGGTCTTTCCGGATACGCCTTTGCGTGTCAGGTTGACACCGTGTCCCATGTCCAGCAGCTCGTCTACACAAGGTACTTCTATGACGTGGGTTTCATCGTTGACGAAATAGGGATCGGCTTTGATGGCTGCGGCTACTTTCGAAAACTCGTATCCTTCCTTTACCTCTATATATACCATGCGGCGGTGAATACCCGTACCGGTGGGGATGGTCATGGAGAGCGCGGCTTGCACTCCTTCCACGGCTTTTACGGCTACGGTATGTCCCATGCTCATGCCCGGTCCGAAATTCGTGTAGGTGATGCCTTTGGGGGCAATGGCCTGTAACATGGCGCGTACGACGGAGTCGCTACCCGGATCCCACCCTGCGGAGATGACGGATACGGCTTTTCCCGCTTTTGCGCTTTCGTCGAGCGAGCGGCGAAGGGAAGTGATTTGGGTGTGGATGTCGAAACTGTCCACTGTATTGATGCCGAGTGCAAGAATTTCTTTGGCGTACTTCTCCACGCTACGGGTCGGGGTAGCCAGAATGGCTACGTCTACGTCCTGCAATTCGCGGATGTCCTTGACTACGTCATAACGTGCCAGTTCTTCGGGCTTGTTTTCAGCTCCGTTCCGGCGTACGATGCCTGCCACTTCGAAGTCGGGTGCGGCTTCGAGAGCCTGTAAGGCATAGTGTCCTATGTTGCCGTAACCTACTACGGCTGCTCTGATCTTTTTCATTTTCGTTGTCTTATTATTGGGTTTGTGTGTATGTTATTGTTCATTTTGGAACATGGGGTCCCATGCCGGCAAACGGACGGGCTTTTGTTTCAGCATGTCCAGAACGTTTTGCGGGCAGTACTTCTTGTTGACGACCACACGGAACATGTATTCGTCGAACCACTCGTCCGTCATGATGAGATGGCCCTGATAGCCGGCATCTTTGCCCCAACTGTTTTCCACCATCCATTTCTTGGGCTTGCCGTTATCGTCGAGGTCGACGGCCATCAGCGTCATGGCGTGGGTGCTGCCGCTGTCGAAGCTCTGGATGCGTTGTTTCTTGTTCATGCCGAACGTCGTGCCGAAGAGACTGCCGTAGTCGTAGTTGTTCAAGTCGAGCGTACCTTTCTTGGAATCCAGGAACTTACCCACGTCGCAACTGAAGTACATCATGGTGCTGTCTTTCAGGCTGGCAATGGCCATTTCTTTGATGTCCTCGATAGGCAGGTTGATGTACAGCCAGTTGTGTCCGTCGTAAGTGTGACGGTCATAATCAATTTCGTATACTTGGTTGAACGGACGCGAAGGGTCGTTCATCAGCATGACGTAATTGGCGTTCAAGTCTTCTCCGCCGCATACTTCCTTGTAGAAACTTTGGGGCGTGTAAGTCTTGGGCTTCTCGGTATATTTCCCGTCGATTTTCGGTGCCCAAGTAAAAGAAGTCGGAGGCTCTCCGTAGGCATAGACCAACATACGGTAAACCGTTTTCATCATGTCCACCTTCTGTTGTTCCAATTCCTTTTCGGAGGCGCCCTTCTCGGATGCTTCGCGCAGTAACATGCCGTCTTCGCGCAATTTTCTTTTCAAGAGGGCTGAAAATTCATTGGTGTTGTCGCTGCTGTAAGTTTCGGCCATGACCTCTTTGGGTACAAGCCCATATTTTTCAATCAGATCCGAAACACCGGTGAATTGCCCTCCGTCGCTCAGCGGGTTACGGAACAACCATTCCACCATTTTGTCGTCGATGGGCTTTTTGCGCGTGTCGATGATGCCTTGAAGAAAAAGGTTGCTCTTTTCCAGTTGGTCGTAGAAGAAGTTGTAGGCCTGCGAGAAAAAGAAATTTTTCATTCCCGTGCGGGCCATGACTTGTGCACGAATCACGTTGGTACCCGTAAACAGCCAACAACGCCCGCTGCTTTTCTGGTCGCTGATGCCGGAGCTTTTCACCTTGTGGCTGAACCACGTGTCGGGCGTAGCCGCCTGTTCACTGTTGGCCGTGAGCTTTTTGATGGAGTTGGCATTTACGGCATTCCGGATGGCTTTGTGGGCATCGTCGTGCGAGTAGCTCTCTTTCAAGGTCTGCAGGACTTCGGGGGTGAGTGCCTGTTGGGCGAAAGAAATGCTGCCGCAGAACGAAAAGGCCAGATATAATAATAATGATGTTTTTTTCATAAATTCCTGGTGTTATTTTACGTATTCGGCCCAGTCGGTCAGTCGCATGTCTCCCTTGCGCAGATAAGTGTCGTGCATGGCGAATGCAGCCGACAGGCAGTGGTGGGTGTGTCCTCCGTTTTGGGCTGCGTACTTCATGTAGTCGAGCAAAAGCGGACGATAGTCGGGATGGGCTACCTTGACAAGCTCTGCTGCTTTCTCCATGGCGCATTTTCCACGCAGGTCGGCCACGCCGTATTCCGTGATGACGGCATCCACGAAATGGCTCGTATGGTCGATATGGGAACAGAACGGCACGATACTGCTGATGGCTCCGCCTTTGGTGGTGGAACCGCAAGTGAAAATGCTCAAATAAGCATTGTTGGTGAAGTCTGCCGAACCGCCGATACCGTTCATCATCTTCGTACCGCAGATCTTGGTAGAGTTTACATGTCCGTAGATGTCCACCTCGATGGCCGTATTCAGAGAGCATACGCCGATGCGGGCGATGACTTCGGGGCTGTTTGAAATTTCGGAAGGACGGAGCACGAGCTTGTCTTTGAAGAAGTCCATGTCGTTGTAAATGCCTTGCAGACATTCGTTCGTCACGGTGAGCGAACAGGCTGATGCCGAGAGTACGCGGCCTTCGCGCATCAGTTGTACGGGGGCATCCTGAAGCACTTCGGTGTAAATACTGAAATTCGGGACGTCCGGACATTGGCCTAATGCGCCCAATACGGCGTTGGCTCCGCTGCCTACACCGCTTTGCAGATTAAGGAAAGTAGGCGGTATTTTCCCGCTTTTCAGGTTGGCTAACAGGAAATCGGCCACATTGTTTCCGATTTGTGTGGTGATGGCGTCGGGGGCTTTGAATGCACGTGCCTCGTCGGGGATGTTGCATTCGATGATGCCTTTGATGCGGTCGGCGTCCACTTCCACATAGGGTTTACCGATGCGGTCGCTCGCCTTCATGATCATGATGGGTGTGCGATAGGGATGGTCTTCTATTTCGTACACGTCATGGATGCCCATGCACTTTTTGCTGTGGAAAGCATTGACTTCGATGATGATGCCTTTGCGTGCCAGACGGCAGACGGTGGGGCTGATACCTCCTGCGGCCGTCAGGTAAATACGTGCCTTACCGCCTGTTTGTTCGACTTCGCAAGCCTCGATGATGGCCCAGTCCACTTGTCCGAGATAACCTTGGCGGATTTGAGTGGCCATGTTGGAAAGGTTGAGGTCGGAATACGAAATCTCATTATTGTTGACATGCGTACGGAAGTCTTTGTTCGTGGTGTAAGGGGCGCGGAATTTAATGGCATGAGCGTTGGCCAGCATGCCGTCGCAACTTTGTCCTGTGGATGCTCCGGTAAGGATGTTGATCTTAAATTCTTTGCCCTCCGCGTGTTCTTTCTCGGCTTTTCGGGCTATTTCAGCCGGTACGCTTTTAGGTACGCCAGCCGGTGTGAAACCGCTCAGTCCGATGGTATCTCCGTTTTGGATGAGAGCAGCAGCTTCGGCTGCTGTGATTTTGTTGAATCCCATAGAGTTGATTGCTTAATAGTTATACCTTAATTAATATGGCGCAAAGTTAGCTATTTTTTTTGAAAGGTGTTACTGTGTCAGGCTTATTTCCTTTTCTATTTCTTTTGGTAAGTGTTGGAGGCGGTAATGGCTCGGGGTGCAACCGAACCTTTTGAGGAAGGCACGCCGGAAGGTACTTCGTGAGTTAAAGCCGGAACGGTCAGCTATTTCTTCGATAGACATTTTGGTTTGGCGAAGAAGTTGTTCGGCGTATGACAGGCGGTATTGGTTGACGTAATCGAAGAACGTTGTGCCCAGTACATTGTTCAGATAATTAGAAATATAGGTGCGGTTCGTGCCGATGGCTTGGGCCAAGTCCATGATGGTCAGCTTGGGATTGAGGTAGAGATGCTCCTCCTCGAAGATCCGATGCAGTTGGAGGGTGAATTGATGTGGATTCTCTTCGTTTTCCGGGGCCGTCTCAATGTCTTGGTGCGAACGGGTCGTCAATGAATCGAGCACTTGCTCCTGCCGGTTGATGAAGTAGCTGATGAGTGACCAAATGACACAAGTGAGCAGGTAGTATAACGTGTCGTTGAGTTCGGAATAGTAGGTGGAAGACAGGCTCCATACCGCCAGGAACGCCACGAAAGAGAGAAGTATGATATACAACCACCGCAGGTCGATGCGTTCGTGGTAAGAATAACTTTGTTTCAGCCGCTTGTGATAAGCCGGTATTTCGAACAAGACATAAAGCATCACGACCGTACCGTATGCCACGGCGCAGGCGATGGCACTTTCGTATAGCGTTTCCATGGGATGGAGCACGTAGACGAGTATAAAGAGAAGGAACGGTATTTCATGCAGCACGGCCCGTGGGAGCGTCATGGAACCGGGACGCGTGAGTTCAAACAGCAGGAAGGCGCAGGTGGGGACGGCTGTCATGTCGATGAGTACGAAAACATGGTGCAGGAACTCGAACCGGACGGTGGGATACCATATCAGTGCCATATCCTTGACCGACTGTATGACCCATACGAGCAAGACCCAACCAGTGATTTGGCGGAGCCGGTTACCGCTTCCGTTCCGGAGGAAGTACACGCACAGCCACAGCAGGAACATGAAGCTTGCTCCTGCCGTGTACTGCATGAGTTGTATATAAACAATATTGCCGTCCATTTTGCTGCCGGAAAGAAAAAAAGGTATTAAACCTCTTCGGCAGTCAAAGTTATGAAAAATATCATAAAGGACATGGTTTTTCCACTTTTATTCTTCCGGGTCCACGTCCCATTGTATGGGAACGTTGCGGAACTCCAGCGGATTGTCTTTTATAAAATGGTTCTCGCTGTCCAGATACCACGACAGGCGTATGATTTCAAATTGTTTCAGTTCCGGCGACACGTTCTTGATGCCTTCTATGCCGTAGCGTACGGCGATGCCGGAGGGTAGCGTGATGTTATAACCTGCTTTTTGGCATTTGTCGTACAGCTTGCCTTTCGCATCGTAGGCTTTCGTGCTACCGCCGAATACGGCGTTGGGGTATTCCTGGTGCAAGGCCTTTGCCGTAAAAATCAAAGTCGCGGTGCGTGTGCCGCTGTTGCCGTAGCATCCCACCAACTGTATGTCTACGTCAGACTTGGCCGGATTGACGATAAAAAACTCGTTGCTCATGTTGATACCCGTAGTTTGTTCACCTACTTTACGAAGGAAGGAGCCGATTTTTGCTTTCTTGCTTTTGTTCTCTTGTGCATGAATGCTGCCGGGGGATGCCAGTGAGAAAATCAGGCAAAGTCCCATGATTCTTGTGATGTTCATGATGATATGTTTTAAGTTGTTATACACTTCAAAGGTAGGGAAAGAAGACTTTAGGCAGGGAGCATTGGGTAAAATTTATGGTGCATACTGTCAAAATGTTAATCCCGGTCCTGCATGGTTCGTGTATTCGTGCCTTTACCGAGTCGTCATTGCAAATACGCGAGTCTCGCGCCGTCGGGAGGAAGCGGAATGTCAGTGGAAAAGGAATTTTGCTTTCCAAAGGCCTGCCGGAAAGGTGCATCCTGCGCTGGTTGGCGAAGGAGGCGTAAGTCCGGGAACGCATACCTTTTGCAAAAGGACAGCGTATCCTTGCATACCTTTTCTTGCCAAATAGAGAAAAAACGGTGTTTTCAGCAGTCTGTTTTTCCGCTTTCAGGCCGTTTTTCCGGTAACCTGTGGTCGTTCATCTTTTTTTGGGCTGAGAAAAAAAGTGTTTTTTCAGCCAAACGGAAAATTTTTCTCATGGGAGCAATCCTTAATCGGGCTTAAATCCGGGTTAATGGGACTGAAAAAACGGGCAAAACCTTAAAAAAGTGTATCCAAAGATGCTTTTGTTTACCTCTGTTTTGTGCTTTTAGCGGAACCCGTGCTTCCCTAAAAAGAACTTTTTCCTTGCTGTTTGCTATGAAAATTCGGAAACGGTTGTCTTTTTGCCAAATGGCAGTCTAAAAAATAAGCGGGGGTTTCACAACTCCCGCTTACTCAACTAAACCTTAACTATGAAAAAATCTAATGTTTTCATTCGAGGACAAATATCGGAATTGTCTCTGTGATAATAATGGCTTGTGCGCTAATTTAACTTTGTTTTTAGTCTTTTTTAAGAAGGTCTGTACCTTCTTTTGTTTCTTTGCAGAAGTAAATGGTATATATATGTGTGATTTTGACTATCTTTGTTTCACGAAGATAGGATGCGGCTCGGCATAGCCAAGCCAGAAAACTACGTTTTCGCTTGGCTCTGCGCTCGCCTTTCACTATCTTTGCAGCCTGAATTTGAAAGAACAGCATGAAAAAGCTTTTTATAGAGACTTACGGTTGCCAGATGAACGTGGCCGACAGCGAAGTAGTGGCTTCGGTGATGCGTATGGCAGGATACGAGACGTGCGAAACCCTGGATGAGGCGGATGCCGTTTTCCTGAATACTTGTTCCGTACGGGATAATGCCGAACAGAAAATCATCAATCGGCTGGAGGCTTTGCATGCTTTGAGACGGAAGGGTCGGCATCTGATTATCGGCGTGTTGGGCTGTATGGCCGAACGGGTGAAGGAAGAGTTGATAGAGAATCACCATGTGGATGTAGTGACAGGCCCCGACGCTTATTTGTCCCTGCCCGACCTGATAGCCCAAGTGGAGCTGGGGCATAAGGCCATCAACGTGGAACTGTCCGTGACGGAAACTTATAAGGATGTGATTCCGCAACGTGTGTGTGGCTCGCATATTTCCGGTTTTGTCAGTATCATGCGCGGCTGCAACAATTTTTGCCATTATTGTATTGTGCCTTACACGCGTGGACGGGAACGCAGCCGGGATGTGGAAAGCATCCTGAATGAGGTGCGGGATTTGAAAAGGCGCGGGTATAGGGAAGTCACGCTTTTGGGGCAGAATGTGAATTCTTACCTCCATGAGGGGGCCGACGGAAAGACTGTTTCTTTTCCGGAACTTTTGCGGTTGGTGGCACACGAGGCCGACGGGATGCGCGTGCGTTTCACCACTTCCCATCCGAAGGATATGAGCGACGACACGTTGCGTGTCATTGCGGAAGAACCCAATGTGTGCCGGCATATCCATTTGCCGGTGCAGAGCGGAAGCAACCGTATCCTGAAATTGATGAACCGCAAGTACACCCGTGAATGGTATTTGGACCGCGTGGCGGCCATTCGCCGGATTGTGCCGGATTGCGGTTTGTCCACAGACATTTTTTCGGGTTACTGTTCCGAGACTGAGGAAGACCATCAAATGTCTTTGTCGTTGATGCGGGAATGTGCCTACGACAGCGCTTTTATGTTCAAGTATTCGGAGCGGCCGGGAACGTATGCCTCCAAGCATTTGCCCGATGACGTGTCGGAGGACGTGAAGGTGCGGCGTTTGAACGAATTGATCGCTTTGCAGAATGAACTCTCGGCAGAGAGCAACCGCCGTTGTGAAGGCCGGGTTTATGAAGTGCTGGTGGAGGGTGTGAGCAAACGTTCCAAAGAGCAGTTGTTCGGACGTACAGAGCAGAATAAGGTGGTCGTGTTCGACCGGGGAAAGTATCATGTCGGTGATTTTGTAAAGGTGAGAGTTAACGGAAGTTCTTCGGCTACGCTGAAGGGAGAGGTGGTAGAAGACTGACAATCAAGTTAAATGCTGTTAAAGAAAGAATCAATCCCCGTGTTTCGTTGTATTTTTGTATCCTACGCTAATACGGACAGATAGAGGTCATGGGAAAGAAAAAAGCAAAAGGTTCTTTGGGTATGCAGTGGTTTACGACCGGTGTCAGTACCACGTTGGTGTTGATACTGCTGGGAATCGTATCCTTTTTTATACTGTTTGCCCAGCGTTTGTCCGATTCCGTGAAAGAAAATCTGACGGTAACCGTATTGCTCGACGGTGAGGCGAGCCGTTCGGACATCCATGAATTCCGGACGGCATTGAAGGGAGAACGTTATGTGTATGCTTTGGATTATGTGTCCAAAGAGCAGGCGTTGAAAGAACAGGTAAAGGCCATGGGCAGCGATCCGTCCGAGTTTCTCGGAGCCAATCCGTTCACGGCCTCGTTTGAATTGCGTATGAACGCCCTTTATGCCAATTCCGACAGTTTGGCGTGGATCACCGCAAAGCTGAAAAAGAATCCTTTGGTGGAGGATGTGATGTACCAGAAAGAGCTGGTAGACACGGTGAATGACAATTTGCGACGTATCAGCTATGTGCTTTTGGGCTTAGCCGTGCTTTTGGCCTTGGTCTCTTTTGCACTCATCAACAATACCGTGCGGCTGAGCATCTATTCCGGCCGTTTCGTTATCCGTACGATGAAATTGGTACTGTCTCTTATACACATCTCCGAGCCCACGAGACCGATCAGTATCTCG
>ERZ1027262.970-NODE-970-length-10257-cov-6.502254_pt1 | contig 10257 bp, 10 predicted proteins | sample MGYA00519472_ERZ1027262 | MGnify/ENA primary metagenome ERZ1027262 (study PRJEB26926, sample SAMN06164796) | human gut metagenome | biome: ENVO:00009003; feature: ENVO:2100002; material: ENVO:00002003 | host: Homo sapiens | place: USA | collected 2012 ... | reverse complement strand
TGCGAAGCATCGGCAAAATCCGTTACTGGAACGAGGTACGAGTGAACAGTAACAAATAACGTGAAAAAGGAGATTACCATGAAATATCATACGATAAATGAACTGGATCACTTTTGTTTTAAGGAGGCATATATCGCACAGATCTGTGCGGTGAGCGGGATGTTTGAGATCGTATTTGATAATGTGACGATTCTGCCGGAGAATTCCTGCAACCGCGATATCCGGGAGATGCGTGCAAATGAACTGGTTTTAAAGATCAGTGAACCGAAAATTGAAGCACTGGTGGAGGAAGGCTATAAAGTCTATGATGCGAACGGCAATTTAAAACAGAAAAATGAGGATATTACGATCGCGCCGGAAGCGTATGCAGACAAATTCAAGGAATTAGAGGGCTGTGAAGTGTATTCCATTGAGCAGGAAAACGGAAATTATGTTATTTCCATCGATACGGAGGATCATACCTTTTTGCTTCGCGTCAGCGGTTCCGGGGATACACAAGAGTGGGATCGTTTCCTGAACAAATAACCGGAGATAAAAGGAGCATACGAATGAAAATATTAGTGACAGGCTTTGAACCGTTTGGCGGAGCAGTGATCAATCCTGCCTACGAGGCAGTCAAACTTCTCCCTGATGTGATAGCGGGGGCAGAAGTGATCAAAATTGAAATCCCGACCGTGTTTGGAAGGGATGAGGAAGTGGTCAGGGCTGCGGTGGAGAAACATCATCCGGATGCAGTTTTATGTGTCGGACAGGCTGGTGGAAGATCCGGGATCACAGTGGAAAAAGTCGCAATCAATCTGATGGAAGCGCGTATCCCGGACAATGAGGGAAAGCAGCCGCTCGATACACCAATCCGGGAAGACGGCGAGAATGCATATTTTGCGTCGCTTCCAGTCAAGAGCATGGTACAGTATATGAAAGAGGCAAAGATCCCGGCGCGCGTTTCCTATACAGCCGGAACTTTTGTCTGCAACGATATCATGTACCGTGTCCTCTACATGATCGATAAGGAATATCCACATATGAGGGGTGGATTTGTCCATGTCCCATACTTACCTGAGCAGACGCTTGATCTGCCGGAGGGAACACCGAGCATGCCGGCGGAGATGATCGCAAAGGCATTAGCGTGCGGCATCCGGGCGATCGTTGAGAACGAGGCAGATGTGAAGACGATCAGTGGGGAGACGCACTGACCTGGTGCACATGACAACGTGAGTGTGTGACAACCGGCAATCATAAAAAAGAATATCACGAAAAACGAAAAATGCCGGAGTGGTGCAAAAAGATGTGTGCCACTCCGGCATTTTTATATGACACACTTATTTAACGCTTTCTTCACATAACCATCACATTGCAATCAGCTGTTCTTTAGGTTGCAGTGTTATTTTTGTATTGTCAAAACGGAGCGCATGAGTATGGAAAGTGAGGAAGGCAATGAGAAAACCAGGAAAAAGAATGGCAAGTGTGATCGCCAGCATCGCAGCAGTCTGTGTGATGACCGGCGGAATTGGATATCAGGCTGCAGTATCCGGAGCACAGACGGACAGTACGGAAAATAGTGTAAAAGCTCAGAATACAGACCAGCAGGAGAGTACAGACGGCTCTTTTTCGGAAGAAGGTACCACGCAGATCGGCACGGTCAGCCAGATGCCGGAATTTACGGTAAATGCAGTCACAATGACCGTGGAAGAAGTCTATGCTTCATCCGGGGATACCGTGAGCAAAGGGGATGCCCTGTTTAAACTGACGGATGAGAGCATGGAAGCGGCAAAATCATATTACGAAGATGCCATCAGTGATGCCGAGAATACATTAAAAACAGCCGAGGCGAATCTTGCAAGCGGAAAACTTTCTGCGGAGAGCACAAAGCAGGACGCCGATCTGACAGCTCAGACCGCAGCGGACAGTTATCAGGCACAGGTAGATGCGCTAGATGCCGCAGTGGAAGAAAAAAAAGAAGCCTATGATGAGGCGGTAGAGCAGATTTCGGAATATCAGATGAAGATCGATAACAATGATTACTATGTGGAGTGTGCGATTGATGAAAAAAAGGCTGCAGTTGATGCAGCGACAACAGCATTAGCGCAGGCACAGGATACGCTGACACAGGCACAGCAGTCTGCAGATGCTGCACAGAGTACACTCGAACAGGCACAGAAGGAATTTGACTCCGCGGTCGAAACTTACAATAAAAATGAGGAAGAAACCAACACTAAAATTACGGAACTGACGGATAGTCTGGATGATTTAAAATCTGACTATGAACAGGCAGAGCGTGATGCGACAACGCAGAAAGCAGAACTGCAAAATGAATATGACACTGCAGTGGTGGAAGGAAAATATGCGGGAAGTACCTATGAATCGACCGTCTCGGAACTGGAGAGTGCAGTGGAGTCCGCGCAGGATACACTTGATACATTAAAAGAGGAACAGACAGCACTTCTTGCATTAGAAAATGGTGTTGTTACGGCGGATGAAGATGGAACGATCGCGGCAGTGCCTTATGAGGCAGAAGATACGCTGCAGTCAGGTACTGCGTTTGCGCTGTATTGTGATACACAGACGATCATGATTTCCGTGGAAGTGCCACAGGAGAATATCGCACAGGTTGGTGTCGGCGATGAGGTATCTGTCATGATAGCAGGCAACCGGGATGGAGCAGTGACAGGAACTGTCTCATCAATCGCATCTTCGGCAACGACCGGAGGCAGTGTTTCGAATGTTACTTATGCAGTGATCATTTCAATTGATAATTCGGATGGAAGACTTGGTTCTGGTTCTTCCGCAACCGTTACATTTCAGGGAGAGCAGGAGGAAAAAACAGAATGAAAAAGAAAAAAGTGACAGTAGTTCTTTCATTGGGCGCAGCAGCACTTCTTTTGATCGGAGGGATCAGCGTATATGCACATCAGACTTCGGACAGCGGCGAATCAGAAACGGTTTATAAAGAAACGACAGCAGAATATGGAACGCTTACCGTCGGGATTACAGAGAGTGGAAGTGTGACAATCGGAAGCATTTCACAGGATATGGATGAAGATATCAGTACGTCTTCAAATTCTGGCAGCAGCCAGACAAGTGGAACCCAGACAACAGGAACATCCACCAATAATTCATCGGTGGTACTGGAGGTAGAGGAAGTGTATGTTTCAGTCGGACAGCAGGTAAAAGCGGGCGATGCACTGTTAAAGCTGACAGATGAGAGCATTGAAAAATACAGGAAAAAATTAAAGGAAGCTGTGACGGAGGCTTCGGCAGATTATAACTCTGCAGCACTCAGTTCGGCAAAAGAAAAGGTAAGTGCGAACTATTCTTATAACTTAAGTGTGGCGGAGGGAAGTGTTGCACAGGAAGAATATGAGGCAACCATCAGTGAACTGCAGGATGCGGTGGATGAGGCCCAGGAGGCAGTGGATGAGTCACAGGCACTTCTTACCTATTATCAGGAAATGATCGACAGTGGAATGGATTTAAGTGAGTCACTTGCAGATGAGCAGGGAAATTATGACAAACTGTACAATAAATTAAAAGCGGCAAAGAGTGCATACACTACAAAATCTGTGGAGGCAGAGAAAAAATACAAAGAGGCAATGTTATCCTACGAAAATGCAGACAGTCAGTATTCCGCAGATGTGGCAGGCGTGGATGTATCAGTGGATACGGCGCAGGACACGTTGACAGATGCCAAAGAGGCTTTATTTGAATTTGAAGCATTTGTCGGAGATGGCACAATCTATTCGGATTATGACGGCACGATCATGTCGGTCGGATATGAGGCAGGAGATGATCTGTCTGCAGGCACGATCATTGTGACATTTGCGGACACAGATGCAGTGACGATGACAGTATCTGTTTCCGAGGAGGATATCTCTGAGATCGCAATCGGAGACGAGGTCATGATCGAGCTCAACGCTTATGAGGACCAGACATTTTCCGGTGAAGTTGAAAGTATTGATACTTCCGTATCGAGTGGTTCTTCCACAGTCTCTTATAATGTGACGGTAAAAATAAATGGTGACGTGGACGGCATTTACACGGATATGACAGGAAATGTGACATTCATTGAAAAACAGGTGGCAGACGTTGTCTATGTTTCTAATAAAGCGATCATCAACGAGGGAACGGTTTCTTATGTGAAAGTCAAAGACAGTGATGGAACCATTGAGAAAAAAGAAGTGACTACCGGATTTTCCGATGGCGTCAATGTGGAGATCACAGAGGGACTTTCCGAGGGAGAGACGGTTCTGATAGAAAGTCAGGTGACGGGCGAATGAAACCATCGGAATTATTAAGACTTGTCTGGATCAATATTACCCAGAATAAATTTAAAACGATCATGACGTCGATCGGTATCATTGTCGGCGCGGCTACGATCGTGATGGTGATCGCCATCGGAAAAGGCGGTCAGGAGGATGTGGCAGACCAGTTTAAAAACTTAAATGCAGGTGCAATCGACATTTCCTATGACAGTGGTGATAAAAACCGTGGTGGAAATCAAAGTTCCGATGATTCCTCAGACTCAGGAATGATGATGATGCCTTCCGGCAGCGGTGCACCATCCGGCAGCAGTTCATCGGGAGGGTCAGGGGCTTCCGGTGGACCTTCGGGAGGATTTACGGGCGGTGGCGACTCTTCCGGCGGTGGACCGTCGGGTGGCCCCGGAGGTGGAAATGGTGGTGACGGAGGCGGCATGCCGGGTGACATGGGTGGCTTCTTTGGCGGCGGCAGCGATATGGAAGACCGCATAAACCAGGAAAATATCACGTTAGATGAAGATGACGTGGACGATATTGAAACTTTTGTCTCCGGGATCTCAGCGGCAACGATCTCCTATACGACAAGGTCTACCGTGGATGGCGGTGATCTCGATGAGGCACAGAACTACTCGATCGCCGGAGTCAAGGACAACTATGCAGCTATCAGTAATCTCAGTCTTGCAGTCGGAGATTTTATCACAGAATCCGATGATGAGAATAAAGAAAAAGTCTGCGTGCTAGGCGCTTCTATTGCGGAAGAGATCTTTGGAAGTGCAATCGATGCATATGGCAGTGTGATCTATATCGATGACCGATCTTATGTGGTAAACGGGGTGCTTTCTTCTATGGGTACGGTGGCTTCCGGTATCAGCCCGGATGATTCCGTTTTCATTCCGTATGCGACCGGGGTGAAATATTTAGTGGGAACGAATGTAAGTCCGACTATCACCGTGATCGCGGAGGACGTAAGCAATGTGTCCGGTGTCACGGAGGAGATCACGGAAGTGCTTGCAACTTCCTATCCGAATGCAGAATTTACCTTTGAGGATGCGGGAAGCAAGATGGAAGCTGCATCGGCGTCCAATGAGATATTGACGATGCTTCTGATGGCTATGGCAGCCATTGTATTTGTGGTCGGTGGTATCGGCATCATGAACGTATTGTTTGTATCTGTCAAAGAGCGCACCAATGAGATCGGTATTTTAAAGGCAATCGGCTGCTCCCAGAGGAATATTTTGTTTGAATTTTTAGCGGAGGCGGCTGCAATCAGTCTGATCGGCGGCGTGCTTGGCATTGTGTCAAGCATGCTCGTCACTCCTGTGGCACAGTATCTTGGTGTGCGTGTTGAACTGACACCGGCATCATTCCTGATTGCACTGCTGTTTGCACTCATCACGGGAACACTGTTTGGATTCTATCCGGCGTATAAGGCGTCGAAACTGGTGCCGGTGGAGGCGCTGGGGGCAGAGTAAAAGAGGGAAAGGTTTAAGGCGGTTGATGAAGAAGAAAGTAACGATTGTGGTTGTAATTGTATTAGTGATTGTACTTATTGCGGCATGTGTGATGTGGCGGATAGGTGGAGTTGAGACGGAAAGTGCGCTGGGGGATCATCAGAAGTATGTCTATGCATATGTTTCGTCGATTGAGGGGAATGAAGTTACTTATATGGAAGTGGATGAGTCGGTGGCGAAGGCGGCGGAAGAACGGGCGAAGGCGGAAGATGGTGCCGGTTCGGACAGTACAGGTCAGGGTGATAAAAGTGATGGCGGCACAGATTCAGCAGGTCAGAGTGATAAGAATGATGGCGGCACAGGTTCAGCAGGTCAGAGTGATAAGAGCGGCGGCACAGGTTCAGATGAAGATAAATCCGGTATGGGAACACCACCGGATATGGATGGATCATCCGGTGGAGATCAGACGCCTCCGGATATGAGTGGTGCATCAACTGATATAGAAAGTACAGAGCAGTCCGGTCAGAATCAGGCACCGTCAGATATGGGAAGTACATCGACCGATACAGAAAGTACAGAGCAGTCCGGTCAAATGCAGATGCCGCCCGACATGGACAGCACCGAGATGCCGCAGGGCGCACCGGGCGGCATGTCCGATATGACAGGCGAGACAGTCACAACTATGATACCTGTTGGCGTAACCGTACATACAACATCTGACACTACGACCACCTTCTCACGCCTTGCCTCAGGTGATCTGCTAAAAATATTGGTAGAAACAGATAGTGACGGAAATGAAATAATCGAAGAAATCTGGATGTTACAGTAACGCAGCCATACGAGCCACACAGAAAGGAGCACACATGGACGCAGCACAAATCCTAAAACCATTTGCAAATGAACATATACCGGCAGACATCGAAAAATCTGCCGCAGCAGAACACCTGTCTGAGATCATCACGATGAAAAATGTCAACAAATCATACAAGATGGGATCTGGTTCCCTGCATGTATTAAAAGACATTTCCCTGACCGTCGAACAGGGAGAATACCTTGCCATCTTAGGGCCATCCGGTTCTGGCAAAAGTACTCTGATGAATATCATCGGCTGCATGGATGTCTTAGACGAGGGAACCTATAACCTTGACGGTGTGGAGATCGAAAAGGCAAAGGAAAAAGAACTGACTAATATCCGCAACCAGAAGATCGGATTCATTTTCCAGAAATATCATCTGATTCCGACCTACAATGTACTTCAGAATATCGTCATGCCGCTTTTGATGCGTGGAATGACCTTGAAGGATGCAAGAGATGCCAGCATGGATACCATTGCAATGTTAGGACTTGCAGAGCGTATCGATCACAAACCGAATGAGCTTTCCGGCGGTCAGCAGCAGCGTGTTGCAATCGCGCGTGCCTTAGTCGGACAGCCGACGATCCTCTTAGCAGATGAGCCGACCGGAGCCTTAGACCGTAACAGCGGAAAAGAAGTGCTGAAACTATTTCAGTGTCTGAGTGATATGGGAAATACGATCGTCATGATCACGCATGATTTAAGCGTTGCCGAACATGCGAAGAGAGTGGTACGTATCGTGGATGGGGAACTCTATGAAAATTAGAGGTGGTTTTCATCTGTCCTGTGTGGTATGTTAATATAAAAGGCATTTGGTTTACAATAAAAACAAGGAGAGCCGCACATGACAAACGAAGAGATCTGCGTATGGCTAAAGGCAGAAGCAGAACCAAAATTTCAGAGGTTTACATCCGGTCTGATCCCCGGAACAGATCCGATCATAGGTGTGCGTATCCCAAAGCTGCGCACTCTTGCAAAAAAGATTGCAAAAGAGGACTGGCGCGGGTATTTGGAACACGCTGCCTGCGATACTTATGAGGAGATCATGCTGCAGGGACTCGTACTCGGATATGCAAAAGGAGAGATTGATGAGCTTTTGGAATATGTGCGGGCATTTATCCCGAAGATCCATGACTGGTCGATCAATGACTGCTTTTGTGCAACTTTTAAAATTGCGCAGAAACACCGCGAAAAAGTCTGGAATTTTCTGATGCCGTATGCGAAATCAGATCAGGAATTTGAGCAGCGCGTCGTTGCAGTTATGCTGATGGATCATTTCCTGACAGAGGCATACATTGCGCGTGTGCTGGCTGTGTGGGACAGACTCGACCATCCGGGATATTACAGGAAAATGGGAGTTGCGTGGGGCGTTGCAACTGCATATGCAAAGTACCCAAAGGAAACACATGCATTTTTACTGGAGAATCATTTGGATGACGAAACATACAATAAGGCGATCCAGAAAATGATCGAATCTTACCGGATATCGGCGGAGGATAAAGAGATATTGCGCGGAATGAAAAGGAAACTGCAAAAATAAGTGATATTGTGCGAAATGAAAAGGAAATTGTAAAAATAAAAGGGGAGCAGTAGCATGAGTGTTGATACACAAAAAATCATAGAGATCGTAAAACAGGTCAAACCGTTATTTTTAGACCGTGAGGGCTCATCACAGATCAAGGTAAAGGGTGTTGCGGATTTTGTGACACAGATCGATTTTAAAGTGCAGGAGCAGGTAAAAACCGCACTCTATGAACTGTACCCGGAAATTCAGTTTATGGGGGAGGAAAAGGACAACAGCGATATTGACTTTGACGGTGATGTCTGGATCTTAGATCCGGTGGATGGGACGACCAACCTGATCCATGATTTCCGAAACAGTACACTTTCACTGGCACTTGCAGGAAAGGGTGTACTAACGCTTGGAATTATATATCATCCGTATTCTGATGAAATATTTGTGGCAGAACGGGGAAAGGGAGCATTGTTAAATGGCAGCCCAATCTCCGTCAGCAAAAGGCAGAATTTTTCCGAGTGTCTGATCTCCATAGGAACAAGTCCATATTACCGCGAACTTGCAAAAGAAAATTTCAGAATTTTTGAAAAGGTATTTACGGATTGTGCGGATATCCGAAGACTTGGTTCTGCGGCATTAGAACTTGCCTATGTGGCGGCAGGAAGAATCGATGCATACTTCGAACGCAGTTTAAAACCCTGGGATTATGCAGCCGGAATACTGCTTGTGGAAGAAGCGGGTGGAAAAGTCACGGATTATAAAGGAAACCCGGTGGATATCACCGGAAATTCCGATATTGTGGCGGGAAGCCAGACGATCGGGGAGATCCTGGTAGAGAAATATTTGTAAAAAAGGGAGTCAACATGTCTGACTCCTCTTTTAGGGTATCTTCTGTAAATATATGAGTTTCATATCCTCTCGATTTTTAAAATTTTTGTTCTTTCGCCGGATATTATATTTCCGGTGTTTCTACCATAGTTTTTCTCGACATCATCCTCTTTTCGTTACTTGTTTTCTTAGTTTTTATATTTTCTGCTTAACAAGCATAATTATAAGGCGCGTTTTATATATAAACAATATAAATTCTTCTTGACAAGCATATTTTATGGATGGAGAACATGCATGAAAGCATTTTGGTATAACGATGATCGTAAAAATGTATGTGGCATCAAGATACGAGAACTTCGCAAGGAAAAACATCTTTCCACAAAAAAATTAGAGATTATTTTTTATGTGTTATCCGACTACGTTTTTGTGCAATAATTACAAATATCATTAAAATAACGTCTTTTTGATGACATAGTATAAGCAATATGCTAAAATCCATTCAAAGCATGACATTCTGAATTATCTACACGGGCATATACGCCATTCTATTCACAGATCAAAATCATAAGAATTTTCAATGCTTTTATTATCCATACATTTAAGCAGGGAGAATTCTAAAAACGCAGAGATTTCTCCCAGATAACACAGAGGAGGAGAAATGAATGGGGACAGCGGACATCGTAACAAAAGAGTATATGAGGGAAAATACCGTATTTGCGGATGCATTTAATTACCTGATCTACAATGGAAAAAAGGTGATTGACCCGGCAAATCTGAAAGAGATCGATCCGACAGAGATTGCACTGCCGTTTGATGATGAAGCAAAAGCCGGTAAAGAAAAAGATGGTGAAGATAAGAATAGAAAAGCGCAGGGAACAGAGTGGAGTTCTGTGAAAAATGAATCTGTGAGAAAGAAAACTGCCGGCAGAGCAGGCAAAAAAACAGATACAGTGCAGAGATACCGTGATCTTTTAAAATTTGCGGTAATCAAACAGGATGAAAGAACGTCCTATGTTCTTTTGGGCATCGAAAACCAGACGGATGTCCATTATGCGATGCCTGTCAGAAATGCCATCTATGATGCCCTGCAATATGGCAGACAGGTGGCGGACATAGCTGCCGGACACCGCCGGAACAAAAATGATTTTTCGGGAAAAAATAATGGTGAGTATCTGTCCGGATTTTTAAAGGAAGATCATATCAGACCGGTGATCACACTTGTGATTCATTTTGGAGCAGAGGAATGGGATGGTCCGTTATCATTGCACGAAATGATGTCGACAAGAGATATGGAACTCTTAAGTTTTGTGGAGAATTACCGGATTCATCTGATCGATCCGGCGAAGTTGACGG
>ERZ1027262.963-NODE-963-length-10328-cov-7.667770_pt1 | contig 10328 bp, 8 predicted proteins | sample MGYA00519472_ERZ1027262 | MGnify/ENA primary metagenome ERZ1027262 (study PRJEB26926, sample SAMN06164796) | human gut metagenome | biome: ENVO:00009003; feature: ENVO:2100002; material: ENVO:00002003 | host: Homo sapiens | place: USA | collected 2012 ... | reverse complement strand
TAGATATAAAGCTCTCCTGCCGGGAGCAAATGCTCCAAAAGCTGATGGACTATGATCCTGCCAAGGGTGCGAAGTATGCTACATACATTTTTCCATTCATTCGGGATGCTATGCTACGTTTTCGCATGGGAGAAGAAAAATGGTCGGTATCCTCCCTGACCAATTACAAAATGGTGCGGTCAATGGCTTGGCTCTACCATAACAGCAAGGATGCAGTCAGCGAATTTGCCAAGAAGTACAACTGTGATCTTGCCCTTGCGGAAGAATATCTGAAAGTTGTCCGTGGCATCCGCAATCAGCAGCCTTTCTATGTGACAGACGAGGACGGCGAGGAAACCGACGAAGATGTTGCCCTTGATGATACTTGGAACTATGCCGACATTCTCTGGAACGGCATACAGGCAGAAAAGGTGCAGCGGGCTTTTGAGAAACTGAACTACCGGGAGCAGACCTTGCTTGAAAAGCGGCTGGCAATCTGCATGACCTGTGGGCGTGTCGGCTCATGGAAAGGTCGTCCCACCTTTGAGGAACTTGCAGTTATGTTCGAGGGCAGCACAGCCAGCGGTGCAGAGCGAGCCTACCGGAAAGCGGTGGACAGGCTGACGGAATTATTGGTTGCCGAGGGCGCAATCCATGCTGTCCGGCTGAAACAGAAGTCCAAAACCAAGCGCAAAAAGAAAATTGCCGCCGCAATCTACGAATACCAGGCAGACTGCGACGGCGAATGGGGCGAGATTTCCTTGGATTTTGAAAACGGCACAGCGGAGATTATCCGACTTGCCGATTGGGATACCATGAAAACAAACCGCTTTGCCAACAAGGTAATATCCTACCTTTTGAGCTGCGAGAATGAGAAGCTGCCAAAGGAAACTACAGTAGCGTTTGAATAAGCTTATAAATATTAAAAATCATTTCTTTTGACACAGAGAATACAAATCGGTGTTGTACAGTAAGGGCGAAAGGAGGAAAAGTATTATGAACAGTAAGATTTTGATTGTAGAAGATGAGGCCAAGTTGCTGGAAATCCTGTGTGACTATTTCAGCAGCAAGGGAGAACTGCCTGTTGAAGCAAGCAACGGAATACAGGCGCTTGAGCTGATTGATGAAAATGAATTTGACGCAGTTTTGCTTGACATTATGATGCCGGAGCTTGATGGGCTTTCTGTCTGCCGTGCTGTGCGCAGAACAAACGATGTTCCTATCATTTTCCTCACAGCCCTTTCCGACGAGGAGGACAAACTGCTGGGTTATGAACTCGGTGCAGATGATTATGTGACGAAGCCATTCACCATGTCTGTCCTTTATGCAAAAACTATGGCGCTCATCAAGCGTAATCAGCGCAGTGTCCTTGCCGGTGACCGGATGGAGGTCAGCGGGATCACTCTGGAGCTGACTGCAGGCAGAGCTTATGCTGGAGGCAAGGAAGTCTTTTTGACGCCGAAGGAGTTTGCTCTCCTTCGCTGCCTGATGCAGAATAAAAACCTTGTCATGAGCCGTGAGCAACTTCTGGTTAAGTGCTGGGGTTACGACTACGAGGGCGAATCTCGGGCTGTAGATACCCATATTAAGCGATTGAGAGAAAAACTTGGCGACTATGCCGAATGCATCAAGACCGTTATTAAGGCGGGTTATAGATTGGAGGGGTGACGATGAAAAAAATCTCCAAAGGCTATCGGATTGCATCAGCTCTTTTCCTAATCTGGGCGATTGTTGATTTCCGCAATTATGCAACAATCGGGAAAGACCTTGTAGCTTATTATTCTGGTGAAAGCATTATTTGGGAATTAGTACAGGATAAACTGTTTCAAGGAATTGTAAAGGTTGTTTTGGCTGTCGCCATCATCGTGGTTGGTCTAATCAGAGCAAGGAAAAAGAAACAGCGTACCGCTCTGACAGCTATTACTTGCCTACTTTCCCTCGCATTGTTTGTAATTTGGGGAGCAGGAATGTTCTGCTTGACCTCCGTTACTGCTGAGTATGCCGCCACAAGATATCTAAATGGCTATCGCGATTTTGCATCTACCATCGCAACTCGAAGCTTTGAACACTGGTTGGGGAAAGGTTTTGATTCCAGTTATGCGAACTACGATGCAAATCGCCGGTGGGAGGCGGTAGACGACGGCGGACATGCAGATACTTTTTATGGTGCGAGATTTATAGTTGGTGAAGATGATGAATTTCTAAAGCGGCCAAACAGCAACAAGGTATATTCTGCTACTGCTGTTTATGATGCAGGAGGAAATCTTCTTGAATGTAGTTGGTCGGATTTCTTTTACTTCGAGTATTTGACAGAAAACCAATGGGATAATCGAGAGGAAAGATCCGGGAATAATGCCCGTGCTTTCTTTGATAGAGAAATGCTTACTGAGAAAGGTAAGGAGATACTCAGCAACAGCGATCTGACATTCGATGCTGCCGCAATGCGCTTTACCGGGACTTTTGATGGTGTCGAGTTCACACCCATCAAAATTGAATATATCGATTGGGACGAATTCCAGCATGCCTTAGATTCAAAGGGAAGTGGTCAGTATACCGTTTCCGGCATCGTAGAGGATTACGATCTTCAATGGAACACCATGTACGAAGATGCCTCTGACGCTTTATCCAGTGAGGACGTTGTTGTATTCTACTCTGATTGGTTTGATGTTTGCTATAATGAGATATCTCCTGCTTTTTCGTACAAAGGAACAGACTATGAAAATGTAGCTTCCCTTGTTGCCAAACTTGGACCGGAACTGGCTGCCGGAGCAAAGAATTTGACTTTCTACGATGGCCTTGACCTTTTAATCCCAAGTGTGAACTACTGTCACAGCTTCGATGGAGAAACCTATTATGACCCATACTATTATGGGGAGGCTGCCTATGCAGAAGAAGCGCCTGATCTCCATTTTTATACCGTGAGTGTCGTGTACTGCTCTCCTTGGCGCACCGCATTTGGCGAACTGAGCGTTGTGTACTTAATTACACTTCTTATTGCAGTGGCACTTGTGTTCGTATTACGCTCCATAATAAAAAATCATTTAATCCAACCTGTCCTATCGGTTGGAGAAGCGCTGATGAGCGAAGAAGAGAAGAACTACCTATATCCGGAAATGTCAAAAGCTTGGTATGAAAGCAAGTTGCTACAAGAGGGTTTCGCCAAGCATAGCGATAAGAGCCGGATGCAAAGAAACGAGATTACACGCTTGAACACGGCACTTGAGTATGCAAAAGCAGCTGAGGAAAACCGTCGTCAGATGACCTCTAATATTGCCCATGAACTGAAGACTCCGCTGGCGGTGATTCACAGCTATGCAGAGGGACTGAAGGAACACATTGCAGAAGACAAACGTGATAAGTATGTGGATGTGATCCTTGCGGAAGCCGAGCGAACGGACGGTATGGTTTTGGAGATGCTGGATTTGTCCAGACTTGAAGCGGGTAAAGTGAAGCTCTCACGGGATGAGTTTTCGCTTGCCGATCTTACGAAAGCCATCTTCGAGAAACTCCAAATGGCGGCAGAGGCAAAGGAACTGCAGATCAGCTACGAGTTCCCGGAGCAAAGCACCATCGTTGCGGACGAGAATCGAATTGCACAGGTGGTTGAGAATTTTGCGACCAATGCAGTCAAGTACACCCCCGCCGGTGGCAGTGTCACAGTACGGATTCAGAACAATCGTGGTAAAACCACATTCTCCATCGAAAATGACAGCAAGCCTCTTTCCGCAGAAGCTTTGGCTAAAGTATGGGACACTTTCTATCGAGTTGATGAATCCCGCTCCGGAGGCGGCACGGGGCTTGGTCTTGCTATTGCGAAGAATATCGTGGAACTGCACGGCGGCAAGTGTTCTGTCCGAAACACGAAGACGGGTGTGGAGTTCCAGTTTACAATTTAAAACCTTGTTAGAAACAACACGGCCCACCGATCATTTTGACCGGTGGGCTGCGCTATGTTTATTCAGTTCAATCCATCAACTGATGTTCCGATACGCCTTGCACAAACCGTTCTAAATCACCGCCAAACACAAGCTGTGCATATTCCAGCGGCTTGTTGTAGATTAGCCAGTCCAGCTCCGACCGCTGATACATATTATCGGCAACCTCATTCTCCACGGCAATCGTGTCAATCGCAATCATGCTGCCATCTGCAAATTTCAGCTCCACACAGGCGTTATCCATGTTGAACTCACAAGAAATCAATCTATCCATAAGAAACCTCCATTCTGCGGGATGTTAGATCATCCCAAAATATTTGAATGCTTCTCGGATTGCTTTCTCTTTTTCTGGTGGACACTGGGGCTGTCTGGAATCCTCGGATTTCGGCAGATTATAGTTTTTGCCTACCTCAATCCCGCATTTCCGCTTAATCTGTGAGATATAGAGGTTGGACACCTTTAACCCGGTATGCTCCAACACATACTCCTTGATCTGCGGATAGGTTGCCCCATCCTGAAATTCGGACATATCCATATCTTCCAAAGAGAACTCAACCCGAATCTTTTTCGAGTCGACCTCGCCCTTGGAAAGCAAGACAACCGTCTCCACATGTTTCGTCCACGGAAAAAGATCCACCGGCTGACACTCCTTTGCCTGATACCCATGTTTCGTCAGATACTTTAAATCCCTTGCAAGTGTCTCCGGATTACATGAAATATACACTACGCGCTTCGGGGCAAGCCGGATGACCGAAGATAAAAACGCCTCGTCACTTCCTGCTCTTGGCGGGTCCATGAATACGACATCCACATTGCCATCCGGTGTTGCCTTTTTTCCCGATTTTGTGGCATCCGGCACCTGATTTTTTTTCTGATCGGCACGGTATTCCGCCATCTCCACCATAAACTGTCCAGCATCAGCATTGTAAAACTGGACATTTTTGATGTCATTTCGTTTTGCGTTAGTCACGGCATCCCTGACCGCATCACGATTTAATTCCACACTGATGACCTCTTTTGCCTTCGACGCTGCGATAAGACCGATCGTTCCGATGCCACAGTAAGCATCCACAATCCTCTCTTTTCCTGTCAGTCCGGCATACTCGATTGCCTTCGTATAAAGGATCTCCGTCTGCACCGGATTGACCTGATAAAATGATTTGGGGGAAATGCGGAAAGTACAGCCACAGAGTGTGTCCTCAATATAGCCTTTTCCGTAAATAACTGTCTCTTTTTCTCCTAAAACCATACTGGTCTTTTTGTCATTGACATTGAGAACGACCGTTGTGATCTCCGGGTGAAGTTTACGCAGTGCCTTGACAAAATTATTCTTGGACGGAAGGATCGGGGAGCCAAGCACTAATACTACCATCACTTCTCCGCTGTGAAAACCGCGACGAACCAGTACATGACGCAACAGACCATATCCGGTATCCTCATCATAAGTCTTGATTTTAAAGGAACGTAAAAGTCCCCGGATATCGTGGATGATCGCATCTGCCGTCTCATCTTCGATCTGGCAGGAATCAATGTTTACAACATCATGTGTCCCTGCCTTGTATACGCCTGAAATGACAGATCCGCCTTTTGCAATGTCAAATACCGCATGCACTTTGTTGCGGTAATGATAGGGATGTTCCATCCCGATGATCGGCAGTACTTTGCAGAATTCTTCGACATTTTTTCTAACATATTCCTGCTTTTCTTTGAGCTGTTTTTCATAGGAAAGTCCCTGATAATCGCAGCCACCGCATTTTTTTGCATACTGGCACATGTCTGCGTTCTGCTTCTTCGTGATCATTTTTTCCGACGTGTTTTTTCCTGATACTTTTTTCTCTTTTACCGATTTTCCATGATCCGTTTTTTCTGTAAATGCTTTAGTCACTGCATACTTCTTTTCCATTTTTCCGATGGTTCGCTTTTCTGCTTCCTGCTTCACTGTTTTATCAACCGCATATTTTTTCTTTCCCATTTTTCCGGCGGTTCGTTTTTCTGCCTCCTGCTTCATTGTTTTATCAACTGCATACTTTTTCTTGCCTGCAGCTTTATTTTTCGCTATGTCTTTATTTTTAACTTTACTTTTGTTCCTCATTGCACTTTTATTTTTCATTGCATTTTTATCTGCCATTTCAATCCTCCATTCTTTTCAATAAAAACAACACTTTCATTGACACCTCATGTTTACGCACAAGCACAAATCCTGCGCACAATCCTCAATCTCTCATCGTGCTCTGTTCCTCGCTCTGCACCAAGACACAGTATTCCTGCTTTTCACTTGTCCCTCAAACCTTTCCGCCTCACGACTCTTCCACACACTGACTCGCAATGTTCAGATAGGACTCTCCCCAGTTACACATGGCATTTAGGATCGGTGACAGGCTCTCTCCAAACTCCGTCAGGTTGTACTCTGTTTTGGGCGGGACAACCGGATAGACGGTTCTTTTGATAAGTCCGTCTTTTTCCAGTTCCCGAAGTTGCTGTGCGAGCATTTTATCGGTGGCTTTCGGTATCTTTTTATGAAGTTCACTGTAGCGGAGCGTTTTTCCCATCAGATGAAACAAAATGACCGACTTGTATTTGCCGCCGATCAGGGAGATCGTCGCCTCCACCGGACAGTTAAATTCCTTATTCATAGATCTATTTCTCCTTACTTACTTTTTCGGAAGTATATATCAAAAAAGTGCATACTTGCTTATATTCTGCATTTCCATATAATTATAGACATGAACGTTCAGAAACACAAGATAGAATCCGAAATAAACAGGATTATCCCAGCGAAACCGCATGAAATTCAATTATGTGCAAAAATCAGTTCAAGCATGGAGGATTAGCGTGAAAAATAAGATTTTTCACACGCAAGATCCGTGCTTACACACAAACTCAAGATGCACAAAAAACAGCTCAAGAATGGAGATTATCATGGAATTATTAGAGATTGCAAAAAAGAGACATTCTGTACGAAAGTACACAGGAAAAGAAATTGAACAGGAAAAACTGGATAAAATCTTAGAGGCTGCCCACGCAGCACCGACCGCCGCGAACATGCAGCCGGTACGCCTTATAGTCGTAAAAAGCAAAGAAGGACTGGAAAAAGTCGGAAAGGCAGCAAATATTTATCAGGCACCGGCTGCCATTGTCGTCTGTGCCAATAAGACAAAAGCCTGGAAGCGTCCGTTTGACGGCAAGATCACAACCGACATCGATGCCTCGATCCTGACCGACCATATGATGCTTGAGGCAACCGAGCTTGGTCTTGGCAGTGTCTGGATTTGCTACTTTAACCCGGACATATTAAAAGAAGAACTGAACCTTCCGGAAAACTTAGAACCGGTCAATATCTTAGCACTCGGATACAGTGATGAACCGGATGCATCCGCAGAGCGTCATAAAGATATGCGCATTGACATGGATGAGCTGGTTTCCTACCTTTAAAACAAATAGCATGCACCACAAACAAACCTGTGATTTTAAGTAATCACAAAATTGCCAGGATCATGCATCAGCATCCGAATGTCAGATTTTAATCTGACTTCCGGGGTTGTACATTGCCCTGGCAATTTCTTTATCACTTTTCTATTCAGGTGCTTACCACTCAGACTTACCACTTTTCTTACCACTATGAATCACGATTTTGTGATATTTTGCAATACTTTACGAGGTTTTCTCTGTCAACGTCAAATGCCTTACTTCACTTATCAATCAAGCATTTCCACCACTTCCCAGTCCTTACTTCTCATGACGAACGCCTAGCGTTCGTCTACAACCTGAAAGATATAGAACTTCAAATAATAACTCTCCGGCACATTCGCAGAATTTGCCCAGAGAATCGGATGATCAGGCGCCTGTGTTCTGAATTCCACCTGGCGGAGTCTCTTGTGTGCTGCCTTTGCCGCCTCTTTGACTGTCTTTGCCAAAAGTTCCTGTGTCATGAAATGGGAGCAGGAACAGGTTGCAAGATAGCCGCCGTCTTTTACCAGTTTTAAGCCTTTCATGTTGATCTCACGGTAACCTTTGATCGCGTTTTTCGTTGCCTGGCGCGACTTGGTAAATGCCGGCGGATCTAAGATAACAACATCATACTGTTCGCCGCTCTGCGCCAGTTTCGGCAGTTCATCGAGCACGTTTGCACAGCGGAAATGAACGGTATCCTCCAGTCCGTTTCTGCGCGCATTTTCGTTTGCCTGCTGCACGGCATACTCGGAAATGTCAAGACCTGTGACATCCGCTGCCCCTGCAATTCCGGCGTTTAAGGCGAATGTTCCCATATGGGTAAAGCAGTCTAACACCTTTTTCCCTTTACAGATCCGCTGCATCGCAAGACGATTATACTTCTGGTCTAAGAAAAATCCGGTTTTCTGTCCGTTTACGACATCGACAAGATAACGGACTCCGTTTTCCTTGATCTCAACATTGGTGTCAAATTCTTCCCCGATAAATCCTTTTACCTTTGGAAGTCCTTCTTTGGTGCGCTCATTAGCGTCGCTTCTCTCGTAGACGCCGCGCACTTTGATGCCGTCTTTTGCAAGTTCTTCCTTTAATAAAGAAACGATCGTCTCCTTAAACTGCTCCATGCCAAGTGCTAAACATTCCACCACGAGCACATCCTCATATTTGTCAACGACAAGTCCCGGCAAAAAGTCTGCTTCCCCGAAGATCACACGGCAGGATGATGTATCGACCGTCGTTTTGCGGTATTCCCAGGCATTTTTCACGCGCATCTGTAAAAATGTGCGGTCGATCTCCTGGTCCACATGTCTTGTCAGCATACGGATGCGGATTTTTGAATTGGTATTGATAAATCCTTTGCCCATCGGATAGCCGTCAAAATCATGCACGACCACGATCTCTCCGTTTTCAAAACTTCCCATGACCGTATCGATCTCATTATCAAAAATCCAGGCACCGCCTGCTTTGATCGTTCTTCCCTCGCCCTTTTTTAATGTCACAACTGCACTCATTTTTCATCCACCTTTCTCACGCTTTTTCTTTTCCGTAATTTACAATATAAATTCCCACGCAGACCAGCACCAATGCCACAACGCACAGCAAAGCAGCGCACCGATCCACACCACAATGGTTTTCTGCATCCATTGTTCATTTAATTTCATTTGTTTTCCTCATTTCCTGATTTTTGCATTTACCCATTGTAGCACATTCCGTGCTGCCTATAAAATATTTTTTACACAAAAACTGTTTCTTGTAACTGCCTGTCATGTCCGATATAATAAATACAAAAATATTGACAGATCCAGTCTTAAAAATATACACAACAGGGGGATTTTCCATGGCTACGATAAGTTTATGCATGATCGTTAAAAATGAGGAGGCGGTTCTCGCGCGATGTCTCGACTCGATTGCAGATCTGATGGATGAGATCATCATCGTGGATACCGGTTCCACGGACCACACAAAGGAGATCGCTGCAAAATATACCAGTCAGGTCTATGATTTTAAATGGACGAGCGATTTTTCCGCGGCGAGAAATTTTTCTTTTTCAAAAGCGAATATGGATTACATATATGCCGCCGATGCGGACGAAGTTTTAGATGATTTTAACCATGAGCGTTTTCTGCGGCTCAAAAATGCACTGCTGCCGGAAATCGAGATCGTTCAGATGAAATATGTGACGGATGCCGATTTCGACACCGTTTTAAATGCAAAAAAAGAATACCGTCCGAAACTGTTCAAGCGTCTGCGCACCTTTACCTGGGTCGATCCGGTGCACGAGACAGTCCGCCTGACTCCTGTGATCTTCGACAGCGACGTTGAGATTTTACATAAACCGCAGAATTTTCACAGCAAACGTGATTTTTCCATATTTATCAAAAACTTCCAGAGCGGCCACGAACTCTCTCCGAAGATCCGCACGATGTATGCCAAAGAGCTGTTAAAGACCGGTGACACAAAAGACTTTCAGGATGCGAAACCAATTTTCCAGTATATCTTAGAACATGACCTCTCCGATGATGCCATGAAAGAAGCCTCCTGCGTACTCGCGCATGTGTACCGCTTAGAGGACAACAAAAATGAATTTTTCAAGCTGACGATGAAGGATATGCTGACCACTCCATGTTCCGAGATCTGCTATGAGCTTGGTACCTATTTTCTCGCGCAGAAAGATTTAAATGAAGCAGTCATCTGGTTCTACAATGCTGCCTATGAAACGGAGAGCATCTTAGATGTCCACACCAGCGGCGATCTCCCTCTGTACGGGTTAGTTGAATGTTATGAACTGCTCCTCGCCGAAGCCAAATCGAATATTCCTTCCGATACCATGCTGGTCTCAAGCTATGAGGAAGCGCTGGAAAAATACCGCCGTGAGTCGCAGAGCTGGACGATGCCGGCAGAGAATTAATTGAGTTACTGTTCACTCGCAAGCTTGACACTTGCTGTCAAGCTGTGCGCCAAAGACTA
>ERZ1027262.955-NODE-955-length-10400-cov-12.438086_pt1 | contig 10400 bp, 6 predicted proteins | sample MGYA00519472_ERZ1027262 | MGnify/ENA primary metagenome ERZ1027262 (study PRJEB26926, sample SAMN06164796) | human gut metagenome | biome: ENVO:00009003; feature: ENVO:2100002; material: ENVO:00002003 | host: Homo sapiens | place: USA | collected 2012 ... | reverse complement strand
TCCCGAGGAATGCCGGAAACCACGCCGCTCATAAAAGCGGCGTTAAATTTAAGGGGAGGCGCAGGATTTGACGTTTACAATGTATCTATGAAAAACAAATAAAAAAAATAGGGCAAAAACTGGTTTTTTTCTCTCCATTTTTTACCCTCAAACCACTATATATTGTGATTTACCATATTATTTATGCTTGTTTTCCACAATTCCGCATCAGAATTACTACTTCAACATTCCCCTGAACTCTAATTTTATACTACATAGCGGAAGTATGCAATAGGTTATCAAAGTGGGGTAAAATTTTACCCACCTCAAAATTAACCCTATATTATAACGTATTCTATGACAATGTTCTTTTTATAAATTCACTATACCGCTAGATATCCAGTTTACAAACGTTTTTCGCAATATTGATTTGTATAAAACATATTTTCGTTGAAACTCAAAATATAATGGATCGCTAAATGGATTGATATCAAATTCAAACTCAAAAAACGAAAAGCTTCCCGCATGAAACAATTTTGAGCGAATACCATATAGAGAATCAAGTTCTTCTCTGGTAGCATCTGAATTATATTTCATTACAAAATTTGTAAATCCTATGTCACCCTCCGTTTTTGACAAAGCTTCAATACTGGCAACCATAAAAGATATTTCAATAGAGGCATCATCTGTACCTAACACCTTACTTTTATTATAAAGCCTGCAAGCATTTCTGAAATATTTATATTTTTCAGAGTCTTGCTTCTTATACTTGTCAATACCTCTAAAATAGTTTCTGATTTGTCGAGGTATTTTTATTGGTTGATTAGAATAATGAATTTCGGCATCAATTTCTTCTTGATATTCATCCGTATTTTTCATTCGCTCCTTAATTTTATAAATCCGGTGGCTGCTAAAAGTTTCCTCTATTGATGATACATTTCCGGTTTTCATCTGAACCAATTGAGGTCCATTATTTGGATTAATAGAAAAGTAACCGTTCATAAAGTTACATTTCTCAACTTCCTTTTCCGGACATAACCCGTTCATGTTATCTTTTATAATCAATTTCAATTCTGAATCATAAAATGCAGTTCTAAAACGTTCACCAAATAAACATTTTTGAGTACCTATATATTTAGTTCTTATAAAATTCATAAATTTAGATGTTGGTTCATAAAAACCAATGTCCAACAAGACAGATAAGAAATTACAAAACTCTGACACCGTATTGTTTGCTAAAGACCTTGCTCTTTCGAAATTTCGTTCCTCAAGTTCTATATCAAAACATACTATATGCTCTGTCATTGGCTCATCTTTTGGTATTATATTTAGAGTATGAAAAGCAATTTTATAATCTCCATTGAATTCATAATATCCATAAATAGGTGTAGTATTATAAATTATTTTGTAATTTCGTAATGTGAATTTACTTTTTTTCTTATTTACCGCATCTAATAATCGTCCCTTTATCTCTTCATGATAAAAAAGTTTCAAATCCAACTCATAGTTAGTTGTATCGCCAGAATCTTCCGGTTCTACACTAAGCTCTATTTTATGAAGTAGTTTTTTATCATACTCGATTTTTATATGAATAATCACCTGATGCTCACGAAACACTCTATGAGTAATACACTCTAATGTAAACATTCCTTTACCCTGATCATTCAAGACTAATGTTTCTTCATCAAATTCCATCAATAATTCTTGTAAATCCTTGATATAATTTTCTTGCATTATATCGTAGTTTAATTCTTGGCTAAAATTGTACATTTCATCACCTCCAACCTTACATTTCTTCAATCCCATCTTGTAGTAACTAAGGCTCAATAATACTTTTGCGAAAAAGTATCCTTTCGCCAAAATGTTTATCTCCCATTTTCCAAAGCCTATCCCCTGTGGTAAACATCCGGTTATATCATCACTCTACGGAAACAGAAACACACATCCATTTTATTCCAAAAATGGCGAAATCCTTTGATTTATTGGGCTTTTCTTGACAGAAGACATACCGTCTCCACATGCATTGAAACTTTACCTCGTATTAATATTCGCGCACAATCTAGTGTAATCATAATTTTTTTGCATCCCTTGTCATAAAATATAAAAAGTTGCACCATTCCGGCTGACATCTGTTATAATCTAAGTAACGTAATATTCAAAAATTCATTAAAAATAGTATATAACTTATCCCAGTCAACCGCAATTTCATAATCCAATAGGAACTCAAGAATATTACCCAAAAGCAAATTCCAATTTCCTAAATAATCTTTATTAGATGCCCTTGCGAACAATGAATTATGAATAATTGTCATATAATGATTTTGGATATCCTGCTTTTCATATATTTCATACATCCCTACAAAAGGCAAACAAGAGTACCAGCCATCTGTATATTTTGATATTTCATCAAAGCCAATTTTATTATCTATTATATATTGCAAATCTTCTTCGTGAATATTCCCATACTCGAACGGCAGATTTTTTTCTTTTCTTTTCTCCTCTGATCCCATATACTTTATTCCCCTATCTTTTAGGTCAGAAACATATTGATCATCTGGTGATAATATAGAGTATTCATAGAATTCTATTCCATCCAACACCATATTTTTGTATGCAGACTTCATAACAGTTTGTAAATCCCGAGCATCAATCGTTTTTCCATAATAATGAATTCGCAATAGATCAGAAATTTCTTTTTTCATTTCTTGTTTACTAAAACAGCTATAAATATCCGGTTTTAGTTCCCAAAATCTTATTTTACAGTCCACATTAGAAAAGTAACCCGCTTTATTAAGTTTATTAATGTATTTCGAACCTTTTTTATTTGCATAAGAAGTTAACAAATGTGATATGCCATCATCCGAACGATTCATTAATTCTGTTATTATTTCGAAGGATTCGTCTTCCTGGATTAATCCCTTCTTTTCAAGAACAATTAAGGCTGTATCTATGGAATATACACTATAATCCTTATGGTTAAAATACATAACCCACGCATACACCAATGATTCTATATCAATCTCTCTTTTTTCATAGTTAGCTAGCTTCATGTATGACGCAGCTAATGTCACTGCGCTATAAGATCCTTCTTTCCCTGCTTTAAAAATTATATCCAAAAGGCTAATGTTTCTAAACTTGTTTTTATCACCAAAATAACCAAGCTCATGTAATCGATATTCTGCTAAACTAAGACCTCTTTCAATCCAGAATTTTTCAAATTTGTACTTTTCAAGTTCTGGCAATAATACGTCTACGCAATTTTTACCATTATTAACATACTCATTAAAGCATTCGTAAAACTTGTCTTTTGCATTCCCCTGAATCCAAATACTCACTAAATAATCCGCTAAAGCCTCATCTTTGTCAATCGAATGCATATCTTCGTCACATATATCTTTAATTAAATCATCGAATTGAATTATTTTTTCTTTCTTTTCAAAAAAAGAAACATCTTCATTGATGTGCTTGATTAAATCGTAATATTGTCCTTCGCTAATATGTCTATTATTTAAATATTGGAAAGCCATTTTTTCTAAATTGTTACATGTTAAATAAACCTGCCATATATAATCAGAGCTGAAAATTTCATCTTCTATATTGCCATGCTTATTAATATATACAAGCATTTGAACAATCATGCTATCATCGCCTATTAAATCATTTCTATTAGCTATCTGATATAATAAAGTAAACGCATAATATTGATAAATATCCAATATTCCTTGTCTATCTTCTAAAACAATCTGTAGCTGATTGTAAAAACTCTGTATTGAATTGTAATCTCTTGTAGACAACATAAGCTTTTCAAATTCAGAAAATTGCGAATATTTTTTTAACACCTTCTCATAGAATTCATCATCAAAATCAAAAGCCTGCATTCGATCCATATATTCTATAGAACCTTCTAAAATACTTTGCCGTATAATATTTAAGGTTTTTTCTTTTCTTATAGTAAATGTTTCTAATCTAAGTCTCAAATATGTATTAAAGCTATCATGTATCAATGATATTCTATTCATGACTTTTTTAAACAAATATGGATGTGAATCAATAAATTCACAAATTGTCTTGTATACCTCTAATTCTGTAAAAAAGCTCTCCAATTCTTTTTCTGTAAAAAAACAATTTCCAGTTGCAAATATCCCTATTGCGCTACTAGGTTTATCGCTATATATGAATAAGCTATCATAGTATTCATTTATTTCTTTAATCGGTTGATTAATATCTACAATATGTTTCAACTTATAATCTTCTGCGATGAAATACGTTATTATTGGATAGCCATTCGTTATTTTATATATCTGATTTTGAACCTTATACTCTGTTATATTATGAGCCAATTCTAAGTACAATCGAGTTTCATCATAGGACCAATCCAATAAATTATTTTTTTTCCATTCAATATTACATTTAAGAGGTCTTGAAAGAACTACAACTCTCACATCAACTAATTTATTGATAAAATCAATAAATTCTTGAAGTTGCCGCGGATTATAATTTTCTACATGATCTAATCCATCAATTATTATCAGCTTGTTCTGGTCTCTTATTGTATCAATTAATTCATCAATAATAACCTTTTTTGCTGTCCTATATACTTTAATTCCTATCTCCGAAATAAAATTTTCAAATAAAATTCTTCTATTTCTGTTGGTATCCTGTGATCCAATCCAAAATCTATAAACAATTGCTTCCGGATACTTATCACATATCTCGTTCACAAAATGACTTTTACCCACACCCGGTTTTCCCTCTATAAAAGTAATATCGTATGGAAAGGCATCTGGAACAGTCCTAAGTAAAATCGTTTGATTTTCCAAATCGATTGACATCTCAATAGTAGCAGGGAGTTTGTCCACATCTATTTCAAATATAGCATCTTCTATAATCTCATCAGCCAAATGCTTAATCTGAAGTTCTCTTGCTTCTGTACTAAACATATTATCAAGTCTATCTACAATTTGTTCAGGCGTAAGAGGAATAATAATTATATTATCCCTTTTTGCACATGCTAATCCCATAAATTCAGAATTCGTTTCAATTAATGTTGAATTAACAATAAGTATATTATTATCTTCTGTGTCAAAAGAATTCTTGTTTCCATTGATACTTAACACATTCCCTTTTATTTTTACATCATCATCACAAGTACCAGGATAATTTTTAACTTGAATCCGATATGATGATTTATTGCACTCACCAATTATTACATCTTTCAAATAAATATCGTCAAAATTTTTTGTATCTACCGCTTCAACTACTATTTCCCCAATAGTTCTCTCAGTATCCATTATTCCCAAAAACAGAACAAATACGCTCTGCTGATATGTATATCCCTTTAACGAGTTTCTTGCAACTTCTCCCATAAAATCTTACCCCTTCCAACCTGATAAAAAGTTCCATCAAATATTATATCGACAACTATTCCTCATTACCATACCATATAATAAAAAAGCCGGTAAACAAACCACTCTCGGATCACCTACCGGCCATTTAACTCTATCGCTCTATTCAGTTTCTACTTCAAACTCTGTTCCATCATAAAACTTTATCTGAAGTCTGCCATCTTCAAACACCGTAATGTGGTCCATCACTGCCATCATAAGCTCTGGCTCAAACTCCTTTATTTCCCCTGTTGCCACATGCTTCATTAGAAGTCTGGTTTTATATCTTAGAAGAACATCCTCGCTCTTGATATTCTCTTGTCAGCGTTCCTGGTATTCTTCCTGGTGCATGACTACCTCATTCCAGCTCATTACAAATAACTTCTTAAAGGTTTCTTCCGTAACATACCTGTTAGTACAAACCTTATCGCCATTTGTCTTGTTGCAAGAACCGCAGCGCCATTTTGTTATTTGCCTTCCAGCCTTTGTAGTATACCTAACCTTGGAATAAATGCTGCTACAATTACCGCAGATAATCTTTGCATAAAATGGATTGGTTTCACTCTTTTGCGAGTAAGCGTTAGTGGAATGTTCCGTACAATACTGGTCCCTTCTCGCCAGCTCTGCTTGTACCGCCTCCCAAGTTTCAATATCAATGATTGATTCGTGGTCTTCTTCAATATGGTACATCTGCACGCTTCCGTCATTCATAACCCTTCTTTTTGAAAGGAAGTCAGCAGTGTAGCTTTTCTGCAAAATGGTATCTCCCATATACTTCTCATTTCGAAGCATGGAATCAAGTGTGTTTGCATGCCAGTTGTATTTTCCATCCCAGTTCCTTATCTTCTCGGCTTTAAATATTCTGGCGATATAATCAACGGTCTTTCCTGATAAAAACTCCTCATAAAGCCTGACTACAATCTTGGCCTGCTGCCTGTTTACAATAAGGTGTCCTTCCTCATCAGAATCATAACCCAAGAAGCGCTTGGTGCTCATTTTGTGCTTACCTTGTTCAAATCTTCTTCGAATCCCCCAGGTACTATTTTCAGAAATGCTACGGCTCTCACCCTGGGCTAAAGAAGATAAAATGGTAAGAAGCACCTCTCCCTTTGCATCTAGTGTATTGATATTTTCCTTTTCAAAAATAATACCAATACCTAAATCCTTGAGCTCTCTCACGTAGTTAAGGCAATCCAGCGTGTTTCTTGCAAATCTTGAAATAGACTTTGTAATAATAAGGTCTATCTTCCCGGCTCTGCAATCTGCAATCATTCGATTGAAGTCATCACGCTTCTTAGTATTGGTTCCTGAAATACCTTCATCAGCATAAATATCAACCATTTCATAATCAGGGTTTCTGGTTATCAACTCAGTATAATAACGCATCTGATTTTCATAACTCGATAACCGTTCTTCTTGATTGGTTGACACGCGGCAATACGCTGCGACCTTTTTCTTTATTTCTATCTGCTGCCCGTTCACCATTTCACCATTATCGTAGGCTCTTTTGCTGGTATAATCGTAATGCTTCTCGCCATTTTCAATCGCCTCCTCAACTACTGTCTATTCCGCAATATTCAATAAATAAGTACTCCTTTCGTTTTTTGGTAGTATATAAATCACTCTAACCCCCTGTAAAGTCAAGCAATTCTACGGTTTCACCCTCTCTTTTTTCCACTCTGTCCAAACTTGTCAGGAGCCGAAAAAAGCAGCCGGACAGAAACCTGTTCTCTCTGTCCGGCTTGCTTCTAAACCCTCTCGGTATAATCCAGTGAAATCCATCCGTCACGATTTTTTTGATAAGATTTCAAAAGTCCCCAAAGGCTCACACCTTCTCCTTCTGCTTCTTCCACAATAGTGAAAGCACCTTTTCCGGTATACTTACCTGTTTTATCATAGTCTGTTCCCGGACCCTTGCGGATGTTCAAATCTTCGATGGATACCCTGTAGTGTAAACTAGCACTGAGGTAAATTGTAATGCATGACTATGTAAAAATTCTTGCGAAGGTAGTCCGGGCTGCCAGAGAAGAAGCCCATCTATCTCAAGCAGCATTAGCTGAACAAATAGGTTGTGATGAGCGTACAATACTAAATATTGAAAACGACCGTGGTAATCCCAAGTTCGAAGTATTGTTCCAGATCATTGCTTATTTACACATTCCTGCAGACCGTATTTTCCACCCTGACACTGCTACGGACGGGTTGAAAAAACAAAAACTGTTATTGATGCTACAGGAATGTGATGAGCAAGAGGCAGCCGAGATTCTTCCAGCAATTGAATACCTCTTAGCACTTATACATAAAAGAGGTATTTCAAACGAGTAAAGGAACCAGCTAATCCGTTGTGATTCTGGTTCTTTTCTTTTTGTTGCCATCTCTAAATCTTACTCTTGTAATATTTCGATTATTACGCAAGTAAGATTTCAAGTCAATATGTTTTTTCTGAAATTGACAACCACATAAATAGCGTCTATAATATATTTATTACAGATGTAAGATTTAAGGAGGAATTTGAAATGAGCGATTTACCACAGATTTCTGAAGCTGAATTTGAAGTTATGAAAATCGTATGGAAACATGCGCCGATCAGTACCAATGAAATAACAGATAAATTATTACAGACCACAAGCTGGAGTCCTAAGACGATACAGACTTTAATCAAACGGCTCGTAACAAAAGGCGTTCTGACTTATGAAAAACAGAGCCGAGTGTTTGTTTATACCCCAGTCGTGAAAGAAAACGAATACATCGGCCAAGAAAGCAACTCTTTTCTGGAACGATACTATGACGGGGATATCACTGCCATGCTGTCTGCCTATATAGAAAATGACAGACTGTCTGAAACAGAAATAGACACCCTACGTTCCCTTCTTTCCAAGAGGTCAAAAAAAGGAGGAAATTAACGTGGCTAATTTTATGATACGCTTTTTAATATGCAATATATTTATCAGCGGTATCATCGGAATTCTTTTGATAGCCAAGCGGATATTCAAAAACAACCTGTCCAGCCGGATGCAGTATAATCTGTGGTTCCTGCTTCTTGGGTTGCTGGCAGTTCCCTTTATACCGTTCCGTCTCATCGGATTTCCACAAATCTTCTCTTGGCTTGGTAGCTTAAGAAGCTCTCCTGCTTCTGGTACCGCAACCGCTATGGGAGAAGCTGTGGGAATTCATCCGAGCGGAAATACAGACTGGATGAATGATTTCGCACTTTCTGTAAATAGCGAGACACCATCCATTGTCGGATACATATTATTGTGGATATGGATTGTAGGCATTTTTGCAATGATTATATTAGTAATCAAATCCTCACTCCGCCTACGCAATTTGAAGAAATCTGCACTTCCCCTTCAGAACCCGGAAGTACGCAGACTATATTATCGATGTTTGGAGGAAATGGGAATTCACAGAAATATCCCCATCTACAGTACTGCATTTTTGAAATCTCCGATTATTGTGGGACTTTTGAAACCGTGTATTTATCTGCCGATTCATCTGATCTCTGATTACAACGAATCCGATATGCGGTATATGCTGTTGCACGAACTGCAGCACTATAAGCACAAAGATGCTATTGCCAGTTATCTGATGAACCTTACCGGAGTAATATATTGGTTCAATCCTCTTGTCTGGTACGCACTGAAAGAAATGCGTAATGACAGAGAGGTTGCCTGTGACACTTCCGTTTTGAAAATGCTTGAAGAGGATGCTTACGAAGGTTATGGCAATACATTGATCAACTTTGCAGAGAAGGTTTCACTTACTCCTTTTCCGTTTGCTGCCGGCCTTGGTGGAAACATGGAGCAGATGAAACGAAGAATTATCAACATTGCCTCTTATGAGAAACCGACATTTATGAAAAGAATAAAAGGTATGACTGCATTCATGTTGACTGCTGTTCTTCTCCTTGGATTCGCACCTTTTATTTCCACATACGCAGCAGACGGAAGCCACTACCAATGGGATTCCTCTTCTGAGAATGTTTCCTATGTAGACCTCTCCACATACTTCGGAGAATACGAAGGCAGCTTTGTTTTATACGATTTAGAAAATGATGCATGGAGCATACACGACATGGAGCATGCCACCTTACGAGTTGCTCCAAACTCCACCTACAAGATATATGATGCCCTGTTCGGATTGGAAGAAGAGATCATTACACCGGAAAATTCGTTCATTGCATGGAATGGCGAAACCTATCCATTTGAAGCATGGAATGCGGATCAGACTTTACAGTCTGCAATGAATTCCTCCGTGAATTGGTATTTTGAATCTGTGGACGAACAGCTTGGAGCCGCTAACATTTCCAACTATATTGAGGAAATTGGGTATGGAAACGAAAATATAAGTGGTGATTTCTCCACTTATTGGATGGAATCTTCCTTGAAGATTTCCCCAATAGAGCAGGTCGAACTTCTAACCAAGCTGCAGAATAACAGCCTTGGCTTCGCCCCTGAAAATATCAATGCAGTAAAAGATGCCATCTGCCTTTCCTCTTCCGATGCCGGAACATTCTACGGAAAGACCGGAACCGGACGTGTGGATGGCCAAGATGTGAACGGATGGTTTATCGGCTATATCGAAACTGTAGATAATACATACTTTTTCGCTACCAACATTGGTGCAGACAGCGATGCTACCGGAGGCAACGCAACTGAAATAACCATGTCTATCTTGTCCGACATGAATATCTGGAAATAAAGAAATCGGGTAAAGGTCATAGTCGTATAATCCTTTGCCCGATTTTTTTATTTTCACTTTATGCATAAAAGCATTTCAATTATCCAGTTCTATACGTCAAGAATTAGATTTATCATTGATGTATTCTATAATTTCTCCAATAAAAAAAGATATAAATGTCCCAATTGAAACAAACAAACTATCTCTATCACCTAATGATTCAATGAAGATTGAAAATGTAAACGTAAAGTTACTATACATATAATCATAAAAAACGTATTTCAGAGAACCTATCAAGAGCATGATATTGTCAATATTGGTTTACACTTTTTTCTCAAGGATGTTCGACCTATGCTG
>ERZ1027262.941-NODE-941-length-10506-cov-4.504258_pt1 | contig 10506 bp, 7 predicted proteins | sample MGYA00519472_ERZ1027262 | MGnify/ENA primary metagenome ERZ1027262 (study PRJEB26926, sample SAMN06164796) | human gut metagenome | biome: ENVO:00009003; feature: ENVO:2100002; material: ENVO:00002003 | host: Homo sapiens | place: USA | collected 2012 ... | reverse complement strand
GCAGGAAGACGGCTCCATCAAGACCTACGACCCGAAGGAGTACAACCTCGACAATGTGAATCAGGGCAAAAACCTGTTCATCCTCTACGACATCTTCGGCGACGAGAAGTACCGCAAGGCCATCGACACCATCCGCAGCCAGCTGCTCACCCAGCCCCGCACCAAGGAGGGCAACTTCTGGCACAAGGACATTTATCCGTGGCAGGTCTGGCTGGACGGCACCTACATGGCCCAGCCCTTCTACATGGAGTACGAGACCCGCTACAACAAGATGCAGGGCTGCATCGACAGCTACAAGCAGTTCATGAACATCAAGAAGCACATGCGGGACGAGAAGACCGGCCTGTACTACCATGGCTACGACGAGAGCCGCCAGATGTACTGGGCCGACCCCGTCACCGGCTGCAGCCCCAACTTCTGGCTGCGGGCCATGGGCTGGTTCATGGTGGCGATGGTGGACGTGCTGGAGCGGATGGACGAGCAGCTCTACAACGAGTACCGCGGCATCATGGCGATGTTCAAGCAGACCATTGAGGACGTCCACAAGTTCCAGGACGAGGAGACCGGCATGTTCTGGCAGGTGATGGACCACCCCGGCGTCGAGGGCAACTACCTCGAGACCAGCGGCACGGCCCTCTTCGCCTACGCCGTGCTCAAGGGCGTGCGTCTCGGCTACCTGCCCAAGCGGATGGCCGCATGGGCCGAGAAAGCCTTCTACGGCACCTGTGACAAGTATCTGAGCAAGAACCCGGACGGCAGCCTGCAGCTGGACGGCATCTGCCTCGTGGCCGGCCTCGGCGGCAAGGACCACCGCGACGGCTCGCTGGCTTACTATTTCAGTGAGCCGGTGGTCTGCAACGATGCAAAGGGCGTCGGCCCGCTGGTGCTGGCCTACACCGAGATGATCGCACGGAAGTGACCTCTCCCCTATAGCAGAAGACCTCCGCAGCCTTTCAAGGCTGCGGAGGTCTTTTTTACATTGGAATTTATTGTTTCTGTTCAGGGCCAAAGAAATGCAGGACCCTCAGCGGAGCCTCCGCATCCAGTGTAAATCTTCCCGTTCCAGCGGGGACGAAGAGCTGGTCGGTCTTTTTCAGAGGCAGGCTGCGGCCGTTTGCGCTCAGGGTCCCTGCGCCTTCCAGCACATAGATGCCGCTGCCGCGCGGCGGGCAGTCCACCGTCAGGGTGTCGGAGACGTTTACTTCGTCCAGACGGAAGAGCGGCGTATTGCGATAGCCCACCAGCGTCGTGATGCTTCCGCCCGCCGTTTTCAGCACCGTTTCCGGTTCGATGAACCAGCGGTCATGGATCTCCTCGCGGCTGTGCGGCTCATAGTGGAAGCATTCGAACATCTTTTCAAAGCCAAGCCCCTGATGGCACATACTGTCGGCCACGGCAAAGCCGCTGGGCGTCGTGCGCTCCACCCGGATCGTATAATCCGTCGGCTCCTGGATCTCCACGAGGAAGCAGCCCGCGCCGATGGCATGGGGCATACCGCCCTCGATCAGGATGGTGTCGCCCGGATGCACCGGGTATTTCTGCATCCCGGCCAGCATCCCGGGAATATCCTGTGCGTGGAACAGCGCTTCCCACCGCGCGCGGGTCATGTCCGGCTGGAAGCCGTAGTAGATGCAGGGCTCTTCGCCGTTCACGGGGTGGCCGCTGAGGATGTGCCAGCACTCGGTCTTGCCGTACTGGCTCTGGAACAGCCGCAGGGCCGTCGGCTTGTCGGGATGCACCTGCAGAGTCAGGCGCTCGGCGCTGTCGATGAGCTTGGTCAGCACGCCGAGGGTGGGCTGTGCCGCGCCCTTGCCGAGATAGCCCTCCGTATCGCTTTCCAGCACCGATTTCAGGGTGACGTCGGTGCCGCGCAGGTGGCTCATGCCCTCTTCGGGGAATTGCTCCCGTCCGGCGTTGCGGGCGGCGACGGTGGAAAGTATCCACTCTTCAGGGAAATGCCCGTCCTCGCCGTTGGAGTCACCGTGCAGGGCGTCCAGCATCCGGCCTCCCAGATAGGTGCGCCACGCCCGGGGGTTGTCCAGCAGGAACGGAAAATCTGTTGTCGGTTTCATAAAACCCTCCATAAAAGGCACAGAGCCTGCCTTTCCAAGGCAGGAAAGACAGGCTCTGCTTTATATTAGATAGAAGAATCGGAGAGAGGTGGAACGCTTGATTTAAGCGCCGTACACGAGGTTCGGCAGGAAGAGCACCGCCTGCGGGAAGAATATCATGAACAGGATGACACACACGATCGCGAGGTAGAAGGGCCAGCCTTTCTTGAAGGTCTCCTCAATGGGACACTCCATGATGTCAGACACGGCATACAGCGCGGTGCCGACAGGGGGAGTCATGACGCCGAAGGTGACGGTGGTCATCATGATCATGCCGAACACGACTTCGTTGACGCCGATGCTGCGCATGACGGGCAGCAGGATGGGGGTCAGGATCAGGGCGATAACGGTGGTCTCCATGAACATACCGCAGATCAGCAGGAAGACGACGACCAGCAGCAGCAGGATCGCGCTGTTGCTGGTGATGCCCAGCAGAGCGTTTGCAATGGTGACAGTGATGTTATCGAACACGATGCCGTAGCCGAACACGCCGGAGAACGCCAGGATGATGGTGATGACGGTGATGTCCTTCACGCTGTCGCGCAGGGTCTGCAGCAGGCTCTCCCAAGTCAGCTCGTGGTAGAACACGGTGCCGACCAGCAGGGCGTATGCGCAGGCAAAGGAGCCGGACTCGGTGGGGCTCATGATGCCGAAGCGGATCAGGACGATCAGCAGGACAGGGAACAGAATGGCCCAGATACTATCCAGCAGAGCCTTCAGGATCTCAGACAGCGGAGCCGGATGATCATGCTCGGGCTTGTAGCCGAAGCGGCGGGCGCTCCAGGTGACGGCCAGCATCAGCAGCACGCACATCAGGATGCCGGGGACCCAGCCAGCCATGAACAGACGGCCAATGGACACCTCGCCGACGGTGCCGTAGATGATCAGGCCCATGCTCGGCGGAATGGTGGCGACGATCAGGCCGGACAGGCCGTTGATGGCGGCAGACCAGCCGCGGTCGTAGCCCAGACGGGTCATCTCAGGTCCGAGGATGCGGCACTCCATCGAAGCATCTGCAACCGCAGAACCGGAGACGCCGCCCATCAGGGTGGACATCAGGCAGGAGACCTGACCGATGTTGCCGTACATATGGCCGGTGCAGGCGTTGGCAAAGCGCATCAGGCGCTTGGTGATGCCGCAGCTGTTCATCAGGTTGCCGGCCAGAATGAACAGGGGGATGGCCAGCATGGTAAAGCTCTGAGAAGTGGAAATGGATTTCTGCACCAGAACGGTCATGGGCAGGTCGCGAATCATAAAGAACGAGAAGCCCGACAGACCGATGGAGAATGCCACGGGCATACCCAGCAGCAGAAACACAAAGAAGATACCGATTGCAATAAACATTAGCCGACGTCCCTCCCTGCTTCGTGTTTGACTTCCTGACCAGCGGGCGTCTTGACGCGCTCAATGATGTTCAGGATGGTGGAGATGAGCATAAAGAAGGAGCCGACAGGCACAGCCATCGTGACCCAGCTGTAGCTGATGTGCAGAGAAGTGATCTGACGTGCCCAGCCGGTGGTGGTCATGCCGTAGCCGTAGTAGATCAGCACGCAGAGGAACGCTGCGATGATGACCTTGAACAGGATGTCCAGAACCTTCTGCACACCGGCGGGGAACTTCTTGACGAACAGATCAACGCCGATCAGGCCGGAGCCGCGCATTGCGACGTCGCTGCCGAGGAAGATCAGCCATGCGAAGGCGATCAGTGCAACGTCCTGTGCCCAGTTCAGCGGATGGCCAACGGTACGCATCAGCGCCGAAACAAAGACGAGGACCGCAATGCCTGCAACCAGGATCAGAGCGATCAGCTCTTCCAGCTTACAGACTTTTTCATAAAATTTTTTCATAGAAAGTCGTCCTTATTCACAATACCTCCTGCACAGCGAGCTGCCATGCAGGAGGACATTTACGTTACGGTCGATTCAGCTTTTTAAGGGATCAGGCCTCGACGCCGGCTTCCTTGTACAGCTGCTCGCGCAGCTCGGTCCAGCCCAGCTTCTCGTATGCGGGCTTGACAGCCTCACGGAAGATGTCCTTATCGACCTCGACGATGGTCATGCCGTTGTCGGTCAGGGTCTTCTTCATGACTTCCTGATACTCGGCGGGCAGCTTGTCGAACCATGCCTGACCGCAGATGACCATGTTGAACAGGTTGATGTGCTCGGTCTTGCTGACGTACTCGCAGACCTCGTAGATCTTGCTGGAAACAGCGGAGGTGTACTGGACTTCGCAGCCGTCGATGGACTTGGTCTGGATGCCGTTGTAGACCTCAGACCATGCGATGTTGTACGGGGTAGCGCCCATAGCGGAGATGGACTCAACGTACGGGTCAGCACCGGGGGTGCGGATGACAGCGCCCTTCAGATCGGCGGGGGTGTTGTAAGCCTTGTGGCCCATGAAGGAACGAGCACCGTCGTAGTAGTTGTAGCACAGGCCGCAGATGCCGTTGTTGGCCAGGTCAGCGTCCCAGCCCTTGAAGGTATCGGTAGCCATCAGCTTCATGCCGTCCTCGTAGTTGTCCACGATGTAGGCCATGTTCATGATGCCGATGTCGTTGACGTAGCTGGACAGACGGCCTGCGTCGGTCAGGACGGCGATGCCCATGCCCTGCAGAGCCTGGTCGATCATGTCTTCCTCACCGCCCAGCTGGCTGGAAGGATAGATGGTGACCTTCACATGGCCGTCGGTGTCCTCAGCGACCTTGTCGGCAGCAGCCTGCAGGCCCTGATAGATCATGGAAGTATCGGTCTGGGTGGTGGAGAGCTTCAGCTCAAAGACCTCACCGGATGCAGCAGAACCGGCAGTGGAGCCGGAAGCGGCGGTGCCGGCGGTAGAAGCGGAAGAACCGCCGCAGGCGGTCAGGGCAGCAGTTGCAGCCATAGCGCCGCAGACAGCGAGAAACGAACGACGAGAGATCTTCTTCATGTGATTTTTCCTCCTGATTTTTCCAAACAGATCTTGCTCTTCTCGGATGAGCCTCGCGCAGGCCCATCTGATTTTCATGGCTTTATCATACCATGTTCATGTCCTGTTCACAGCTGTAGAATGTCACAACCGGAATGTGACATTCTGCCAAACAAAACATGACAAATGTCATTTCTTTCGTCAAATAGTCGAATAAAGGCCCGCTTTTATGCAGCAGTTTGCACAAAAGCGGGCTTTCTGCGTGGATTTTTTGTCAGCTTGTCAATGTGACGTCGAGCTGCTGCTGAATTTGCAGCAGCTGCAATTCAAAGTTCTTGTCTGCCGACATGGCCTCGGTGATCAGGCGGTCGGCGCTCTCCATCGCCTGATGATACCGCGCAAAGCGGGGCGTGGCAAGCGTATCCTCCATGATGAGAGGCAGAGTAGACATTCCGCGGGAGGCGGTGTCCTGCGAGTCCAGCTGAAGCAGCCGGGCGACCTCATCCGATTCCGTCACACTGTGCAGGGCGGACACGCCGCTCAACTCGGTGTAGACCATCGTCTGCATCTCTTCGGTGCAGGCAATGGTCTTCAGCAGCTCCCACGCCAGCCGGGAGTGCTTTGTGCGCTGGCTGATGCCCAGCATGAGGGTGCTCAGCCGGGAGTAGTTGCCGCCGCCGGCGCTTGTGCCGCTGGGCATGGCGATGCAGTCCCACTCAAAGTTCGACGAGCGCTTGATGCGCCACGGATACGGCTCATAGCTGCGGTACTCGGAAAACAGCATCGGGCGGAACGCCACTCTGCCCTCGTCGAAGGTCTTGTCGCTCAGATCCGTTCCGGCGTTGAGCTGGTAGATCTGCCGCGCAAACTGCATGGCGGACTCCTGCGCGCTCTGGTTCAGCAGGCAGTGCTGGCCGTCCTCACTGAACAGCGAACAGCCGTTGGCCGCCAGCGCCTCTTCCCAGCCGTAATCGTAGACGCCGAACTGGTCAACGATGCCGTCCCCGTCCGTATCTCTCGTCAGCTGCTCACACAGGCTGTAAAACTCATCCCACGTCCAATCGTTATCCGGGATGCGGATATGCTCTTTTTGGAGCAGTGTCTTATTGATGAACATCATCTGCGGCACGCATTCCAGCGGCAGCGCATACTGTTTCCCCTTGTCGGCTCCGGCCTGCAATGCCGCCGGGTAAAAGCCGCTCAGATCCGCTTCCGGGTCTTGCTTCATGAACGGGTCCAGCTCCCGCAGGGAAGCTGTATCGCTGAAAATTACAAAGTCCTCGGGAAGGATCACCATCACATCCGGCTCTTGCCCCAGCAGGTACTGGCCGCTGAGCCATTCGGTGTACTCTTCGACCCGGATGCCGCTGGTGTACTCGACTTTCACGTTGGGGTGCTCTGCCTCAAACTTTTCAATGGCGGCGTCAATAAAGGTATAGTAGTTCTCGCCCGGGACCTTCCAATAGCTGTCACACGGGAAGCCGATGTGCAGCACCACCGGACGGCTGGCAGCCGCCAGAATGATGACCGCCGCCAGCAGAAAGGGCAGCGCGGCCTTCCAGTACCGGCTCATACGTCTGCCTCCGGCTGGCTGTTCTGGTTCTGCACCGCCCAGATGGCCAGCTGGGTGCGGTCACGGAGCTCCAGCTTGCGCAGGATGCTGCTGATGTAGTTGCGCACCGTGCCTTCGGAGAGATAGAGTCTGCCCGCGATCTCCTTGTTGGAGAGGCCGCAGCCCACCTCGCGGATGACCTGCCGCTCCATCTTGGTCAGCTCCAGCGCATTCTTTTTGTTCACGCGCACCTGCACGTCGCCCTGTGCCATGCGGGAGAACATCTGCAAGACCTTGGACGCCACATCCGGGGCGATGATGGAGCCGCCGCGCGCGGCCTCCCGCACGGCGTTGGTCAGGCCGTCCACCGAGACGCCCTTGAGCAGGTAGCCGGAAGCGTCGTACCGCAGAGCGTCAAACACATAATCGTCATCGTCAAAGGTGGTCAGGATGATGACCTTGATGCCCGGAAACTCCTGCTTGATGCGGCGGGTACACTCCACGCCGTCCATCTCGGGCATCCGAATGTCCAGCAGCACCACGTCGGGCTGCTTTTCCTCCACGAGTTCCAGCGCTTCACGGCCATTGGCGGCTGTACCCACCATCTCAATGTCTTCCTGCCTGCTCATCACAAAGCTGAGGCTCTGACGGATCAGTTCCTGGTCGTCGGCCAGAAGCACCTTTATCATACCGTTTCCTCCTGTTTCCTCTTTTCACTGCCCGGGGTCTTGCGCAGAGGGATCTCTGCCCGGATGCAGAACCCGTCGCTGTTCTCATACCAGAACGTGCCGCCCAGCATGAGCATCCGCTCCTGCATATGCTGCAGGCCAAAGCCCGGCGTCACGCTCTTGCAGCCGATGCCGTTGTCCCTCACCGACACTTCCAGCACGCCGTCCTCGATATGGCACCGCACCTGGACCCGGGTGGCGTGGCCGTGGCGGATGGCGTTGGTGATGCCCTCCTGCACGGTGCGGTAGACGCAGTCTTCCTCATCCTGCGAGAGCGTCAGCCCGGCCAGCGACTCTTCCAGCTGGATCTGCGCGCCGCTGCTCTGCGCCATGCTGGTACACATCTTGTTGAGCGCGCCCGAGAGGTTTTCTTTTTCCAGCGAGTCCGGCCGCAGTGCCTTGACCGAGCGCCGGACATCGTTCATTCCGTTGCGGGCGGTGTCGGCTATCAGCTCCATCTGGTGGCGTGCCATCTCGGGCGAGTCGTCCATCATCTGGATGCAGGCGTCCGCGCCCGCCGTGATGCCCGTGAGCACATGGCCTAACGTGTCGTGGATCTCGCGCGCAAGGCGGTTGCGCTCCTGCACCTGTGCGGTGTGGGCGCTCTCCTCGGCGTAGACGCGCAGCTGCTCGTTGGCCTGCTGCAGCTGCCGGTTCAGGTTCAGGATCTCCTGTTTCTCGCTGGTCTGCTGGCTGATGAACAGCACCATGTACAGGATGAAGAGTATCATTTCCAGCGCCGACAGGCTCTCGATCACCAGCTGCAGGACGCTGCGGGTGTGCAGGCTGTAAAAAGCCAGGTATTGTTTCAGCGTCACGGCATGGAGGGCGCTGGTGGCGGCGTCCATGTTGCAGAAAAGGTACACCACGATCATGGCGCTCAGAAAGCGCTTCTGCCGGAGAGCGCGCGGGTCGTCCACCATATCCACGATCGCAAACAGAGCGATTTTGTCGCAGTTCTGCTGGAAGATCAGCGCCGAGGCACTGTACAGCACGCCCTCCAATAAATATAGCTGCCAGCTGCTGCGGGAGAGAAAGCCGCTGTCCACCTCATGGGAGCACTTGCTCAGGATGGTGCCCACCGCTGCCAGCATCACGCCCAGGGCAAGCACACCGGGGCGGTACGGCAGCCATTGCAGCTGCTGCAAAAACGAGTCTGCACGGCCAACTCTCACCGCGTAGAGCGGCGTGATGATCTGCACCGCAAAGATGAGCAGGATCAGAAATACCGTCAGCCACTCAATGGCATGGTAGAGCGCCCGGAGGCCGATGGACAAATTTTCAGTTTTCATTGCCAGCCCTCCGTGCCGTAGCGCAGAATATCCTCCTGCGTGATTTGATTTACCGGCACCACGATGTTGGTCAGGTACGGCTTGCCCTCCAGGATCTCGTACACCACCTCTGCGGCCATCCGGCCGATGCGGAGGGGCGACTGTGCCGAGGTGGCCGTCATCAGCCCTTCGGAGATCAGGGCTTTCGCCTCCGGTGAGCCGTCCACGCTGTAGACCAAAGTGGACGAGAGCGCGCCCTTTTCTTCCAGCGCCGCCATTGCGCCCAGGGCCGCCTGCTCGTTGACGGCCATCACGACGTCAATGCGCGGGAAGGTCTCCAACAGCTGCACCATCGCGCGCATGGCGCGGTTCAGCTCGCCGCCGCAGTCCCGCAGCTCCAGGATCCGGTAGTCGTTGCCGCTTTTGGTCAGGGTCTGGCAGAAGCCCGAAAGCCTGTCCCAGCTGGAGAACGAATCCGAGTTGGACAGCAGCACGATGCGGGCGCTCTTGGTCTGGCTGATGAGGTGGCGGGCGTCCAGCAGACCAGCACCGTAGTTGTTGGAGGTGATGGTGCAGGTGACAAGCTCCGGGTCGTCCACCTTGGAGTCGATGAGGATGACCGGCACCCCCTTTTCCCTCGCCTTTTCCAGCGCAGGCGTCACGCCCACATAATCCACCGGGTTCACGATGAGCAGCTCAATGCCCTTATTGAGCATATCCTCGATCTCCTGATTCTGCCTCTCCTGGTCTTGTCCCGGGTCGCGCACCAGGAGCAGATCGCCGTTGCTCTTGATCTGCATCTGGATCTCATCGTTGATGGTCTCATAAAATGGGTCACTCAGGGTCGTATACGTCGCCCCGATCATCCGCGTATGAGTCGGCAGACGCACCGCGTCGATAAACCTTCCCTGCACCCAGATGCCCACTGACACCGCAGCCACCAGCATCAGCAGCCCCGCCAATGTCCGCCGAAACAGCTCCATCCGCATCCCCTCCTTCCGGCTAAAATCCTTTGCCTGAGTGGTTTTATTATAGCCCAGTTTCCCTCCGGGAACAAGGGCAGGTTTTTCGGTACACCGTCTCCCCTTCATCTTGACAACCACATGGCAGCAGGGTATGCTTTAACCATCCAACCACATCTGATTTTACAAGAGGGTCTATGAATATTTACGATATTGCACGGGAAGCCGGAGTCTCGATCGCCACCGTCTCCCGCGTGCTCAACCACAAAGATACTGTCCGCGCCGACACCCGCGCCAAGGTGGAAAAGGTGCTCAAACGCTGCAACTACGCTCCCAGTGCCATTGCACAGGGCATGGTCAGCAAGAGCCTGCACACGGTGGCCGTGCTCACAGTGGACATCCGGGATTCCCACTATGCCCGCACAGCCTACACCATCGAGCGCGAGTTTGGCCGCAGAGGGTACGAGGTCATCCTCTGCAACACCGGCGGCGACAGGGCGGAGACGCTGCGCACCCTGCAGGCCGTGGCGCAAAAGCAGGTGGACGGCCTCATCCTGGTCGGCTCGATTTTCAACACCATCTGTCAGGGGGCAGAGATGGAGAACCTTCTGCGCAAAATGCCCGTCGTCCTTGCCAACGGCACGCTGGCTCTGCCGGACGCCTATTCCGTCATGGTCGATGACTGCCGGGGCGTCGAGATGGCCGTGGAGCATCTGGTGAAGACCGGACGCCGGAACCTCTACTATATTAAGGATAAGTCCACCGACAGCGCCGCTGCCAAGGCGAAGGGCTTCCTCTCCGGGATGGCCGCTGCCGGTCTGGACGCAGACGGGCATGTTCTCGAAACCGGCGAGACGCTGGAGGACGGCATCCGCGTGGTGCAGCAGCTTTTGGCCGAGGGCATCCGCCCGGACGGCATTCTCTGCGGTGAGGATCCTGTCTCTTATACACATCTGACGCTGCCGACGAAGCTAGAAG
>ERZ1027262.887-NODE-887-length-10949-cov-4.303103_pt1 | contig 10949 bp, 8 predicted proteins | sample MGYA00519472_ERZ1027262 | MGnify/ENA primary metagenome ERZ1027262 (study PRJEB26926, sample SAMN06164796) | human gut metagenome | biome: ENVO:00009003; feature: ENVO:2100002; material: ENVO:00002003 | host: Homo sapiens | place: USA | collected 2012 ... | reverse complement strand
GATCGGTCTCGTGGGCTCGGAGATGTGTATAAGAGACAGGTCAAAATCCGCCCCACTGTATGATCTTTCGGACACTCTTTTTAATTCTGCAGACCGCCGTCTTCGGCCGGTTTATCGCTGTTTTCTGTTTTTGACGGCTCAATCTTGTCGCCTTCGCCCTCCGGCGCACCGGACGGCGCTGCCGTCAGTTCATCCTGCGGCGCAGTGCTCGTATTGGCATTTTCCTGTGTCACGTCCGTTTTCGTGCTGTCCGGGTTCGGCGTCGGCGTCGGTGTAGATACCGTTTTTGGCTCTTCATACATCATCGGCTCTGTCCTTGTCAGCACCTTCTTCGTCGAGCTGTTGCTCTGCTGCGCGATTGTAATCTGATCACCGTCTTCCAGGGTCAGACTATGCACCATCAGAATCGACGGGCTGACATAAACGGTATCCTGTATCTCCTCGTTGACTTCCACACGGCTCGATGCCGTAAAGTTTTCTCCGTAAAAGTACCATGTATCTTCTCCGGATTTTTCGATTCGTTCCAGTGTTACCGGCAGAGCACCCATCTGCAGCTTCACACGCTCATACGGTGTCTCTCCGTCTTCTCCGTAAACGTACCGTTTTCCATACAGCATATCATACTGCAGCACCTCGAGATCCACCTGATAATTCTTCGTATTCCGTCTCGTCTGATGATACCGGAAAATGGTTCCGTCATGAATTCCCACACGGTTCATAACCTCTGCTGCAATCTGGTAGGAAGCAATGTTTTCCTGTTTCCTTTTCAGTCCCATGTTATCCCAGATCACGTATTCGGTCTGATACAGATAACGGTTCTCCAGATCTTCTACTTTCAGTCCCATCGTTGGCAGATGGTCCCCGTACATCACAAGTACCACCGGCTCCGGATAATCCGCAAGCTTTGTCGTCAGCTCTTTGACAAATTTGTCCATCTCATGGATCTGATTTACATAATATTCCCAGGAGTAATTATTTTTTTCCCGGTCTTCCGCGCCTGTCACTGTAATCTCCGGATCGTCAAGCACCGGCTCTGTCGGATAATCACCGTGGCCCTGTACCGAAATCGTATAGATATAATCCGGTTCGTCTGTCGCATCGAGCGTTTTTATGATCTCTTTTGTCAGAATATGGTCTTTTACCCATCCTGTCGCCGTCACATCCGAGATATCCGGCATATATTCCTCCGAGGTAAAGGTATCAAAACCAAGACGTGAGAACACACTTCTTCTGGAATAGAAGTTTGCTTCATTGTTGTGGATCGCATGGGTCGCATAGCCGAGATTCTTTAAAACATACGGCGCACTCTCACACGTCTCCTCTGAAAGCACCGATTTGTACGGATACTCACCCGCTCCGAAATACCGGAGGCTCATGCCGGAAATAGTTTCAAACTCTGTGTTTGCTGTTCCGGCTCCCACCACCGGCACGCGGAGATAACCGGAAGAATAATCCTTCATCAGCTGCCGGTAATACGGGATCGGATCCTCGGAAATGTTGAGGAAATTAACCAGCTCCGGATCGAAAAAGGACTCCAGCTGCAAAAAGATAATATTCGGTTTTACCGTATCATCCTCTTTTTGTTCGCCTTCACTCGTCTCAATCTGTTTCACGAGCTGTTCGGAATAGCCGTTCGGCTCTGAAATTCCCGTATCAAACAGGGTGACTGCCAGACAGTACGGATAGCCGTAATCCTGGTAGGCAAATGCGATGTTGACGAAATAGCTGGAAAGCACACGCTTTGCAAGCGCCAGATTTGTTGCTCCCGTAAAGAGTACAATTACCAGAGCAATCAACGGCACATTCAGATACCAGCGGATTTTCCCCTGAAATTTCGGTCCTTTGATCCAGACCCATACAAAAAATGCCAATAATGCCACAAGGGCTGCTACGACGAGGATCATGGTACCTTTCGACAGATACTTCGTCACGACCTTTGCGCCGTCGCTTAAATTCCGCAAGTCCGGTCCGGTAAACGGCGTGACGCGGTTTGCCAGAATCACACCGTTAATGATGCCGAGCAGCAGCCAGAAACAGCTCATCACCAGCCGTACCAGCACACGTCTGCGGAACAGATAAACTACCATAAAAGTAGTGAAGATCAAAAATGCATTGTACAAAAAGACCCATGGGCTTTCCACCATGTAGCTCCATGCAGATGCCAGCGAATGGCGGGAAAATGCTTCAATCACCAGATACAGAATACAGCATCCCAGGGCCTGCAGCGGCAAAGAGAGCCAGTTGCAGACTTTCACTACGGTTTCCTTGTTTCCATGCAGTTTTTTTCCTTTTTTCATTTATTTTTTCAGCTGCTCCAATCTTGTCTGAACCTGCTCCATCATCTGCTGATAGTTCGCCAGTTTTTCTTTCTCTGCCTGAACTTTTGCTTCCGGAGCTTTGTTGATAAAGTTCGGGTTGCCAAGCATGCCGTTGGAACGTGCGATCTCTTTTGTCAGACGCTCTTCCTCTTTCGTAAGGCGGGCGATCTCTTTTTCCAGGTCAACCAGCTCGGCAAACGGAATGTAGATCGTTGCCTGCGGGATCACTGCGGATACCGCATCGTCTGCGATGCCGGCTTTGTCTGCCTGTACGTGAACTTCGCTTGCTCCTGCCAGAGTTCCGAAGAATACAGCACCGTTTTTGAAGGTTTCCTGTACAGCAGCATCTTCCGTTACAACGAATACGCTTGCTTTCTTTGACGGCGGTACGTTCATACTGGTGCGGACACCACGGATGCTTCTTACCGCCTCTTTCATCATCTCAACGGCTGCCTCATCCTCTGCGTATGCAAAGTCTTCGGTCTCTTTCGGCCATGCGGCGATCATGATGGAATCCTCGTCCGGATTCAGTGTGCAGTAGATTTCCTCTGTGATGAACGGCATAAACGGATGCAACAGCTTTAATGCATTGCCGAGAACGGTTTTTAAGGTCCACAGTGCAGCGCCCTTCGTCTCGTCGGTCTCGCTGTACAGACGCGGTTTTACCATCTCGATGTACCAGTCGCAGAACTCCTCCCAGATAAAGTCGTAAACCTTCTGTACGGCGATACCGAGCTCGTAGCGGTCCATGTTGTCCGTTACTTCCGTTGCCAGCGTGTTTACCTTAGAAAGAATCCATTTATCTGCCAGTGTCAGTTTGTCTTTTGGCATTTCAGACGGAACTTCTGCTTTTTCCAGGTTCATCATGATGAAACGGGAAGCGTTCCATACTTTGTTTGCGAAGTTACGGCTGGCTTCTACACGCTCCCAGTAGAAACGCATATCGTTTCCAGGTGCATTACCGGTCATCAAAGTCAGACGGAGAGCATCTGCACCGTATTTGTCAATGACTTCGAGCGGATCGATACCGTTTCCGAGGGATTTACTCATCTTGCGTCCCTGGGAATCACGAACGAGTCCGTGGATCAGTACGTGGTGGAACGGAACCTGTTTAGTCTGCTCCAGTGCGGAGAATACCATACGGATAACCCAGAAGAAGATGATGTCGTATCCGGTTACGAGTACATCTGTCGGATAAAAATAATCAAATTCCGGTGTTTTCTCCGGCCATCCTAACGTGGAGAACGGCCACAGTGCTGAGCTGAACCAGGTGTCCAGGGTATCCGGGTCCTGGGTGAGATGGGTGCTGCCGCATTTCGGGCATTTTTCCGGCATTCCGCCTCTTACAACCGTGATCTCGCCACAGTCATCACAGGTATAGGCCGGGATACGATGACCCCACCAGAGCTGACGGGAAATACACCAGTCGTGGATATTGTTCAGCCAGTTCTGATAAATCTTGCTGAAACGATCCGGGATGAAGTTTACTTCCCCGTTCTTCTCTGCTTCGCTGGCAGCGGCAGCCATATCCGCCATTTTTACAAACCACTGCGGTTTGATCATCGGCTCTACGGTTGTCTTACATCTGTCGTGGGTTCCTACGTTGTGAACGTGATCCACTACTTTTACAAGAAGGCCAAGCTTCTCGAGATCCTCTACCATGGCTTTTCTTGCCTCGTAGCGGTCCATGCCGGCGTATTTGCCGCACTTGTTGTTCATGGTTCCGTCATCGTTTAAGATGTTGATCTCTTCGAGGTTGTGGCGTTTTCCTACCTCAAAATCGTTCGGGTCGTGTGCCGGTGTGATTTTTACGCATCCGGTTCCGAACTCTTTGTCTACGTAAGCATCTGCGATAACCGGGATTTCACGGTCGGTCAGCGGCAGTTTCAGCATTTTTCCTACAATATCGGTGTATCTTTCATCCTCCGGATTGACAGCTACGGCAGTATCGCCGAGCAGAGTCTCCGGACGGGTCGTTGCGATTTCTACGAAGCGGCCTTCTTCTCCAACTACCGGGTAGTTGATGTGCCAGAAGTGGCCTGCCTGCTCCTGATATTCAACCTCTGCATCGGAGATGGAAGTCTGGCATACCGGGCACCAGTTGATGATGCGGCTTCCTTTGTAGATCCATCCTTTTTCATACAGACGGCAGAATACTTCTTCTACGGCTTTGGAGCATCCCTCGTCCATGGTGAAGCGTTCTCTCTCCCAGTCTGCGGAGGAGCCGATCTTTCTTAACTGGCTGTTGATGCGTCCGCCGTATTCTTTCTTCCACTCCCAGCAGTGCTCCAGGAATTTTTCGCGTCCGATTTCATCTTTGTCGATGCCCTGCTCTTTGAGCATATTGGTAACCTTTACCTCGGTTGCAATCGCCGCATGGTCGGTTCCCGGCTGCCAGAGGACTTCATATCCCTCCATCCGTTTGAAACGGCAGAGAATATCCTGCATGGTGTTGTCGAGTGCATGGCCCATGTGAAGCTGTCCGGTTACGTTCGGAGGCGGCATCATAATGGTAAACGGTTTTTTGTTCGGGTTTACAGTGGCGTGGAAATATCCTTTATCCAGCCATTTCTGATACAGTCTGTCCTCGAGTCCTTTCGGATCGTAGGTCTTTGCGAGTTCTTTGCTCATGAGATCCTCCTTTTATGTTTGGTGTATTGTGGTATTTATTCCCGCAGAGGCTTGTCTTAAATCAAAAACGCCCTTCACATACACATAACATGCATGCAAAGGGCGAAAATTCCGCGGTACCACCTTAATTTGTATCTCGTTTCGGAGTCTGTAACGTGACTCATGCGTGAGAACCTAATCATCACATCTTCTGTGCTTTTCAGCTCTCCGGTTCAGAAGCTACCTTCCATGACCACCTTCCCGGACAGCCTTTCAGCCGGTGAACCGTCCTCTCTTTTGGGGCCTGCCATGTACTCCTCTTCCTCATAACCTTTTCTTTTTCTGTTGGAATAGAAACTGCATTTATCATAATCGCGTTTTTTTATTTTGTCAAGCCGCCGCGGGCAAAAACCTTTCTTCTTATGGAAGTTTTAAGATTTCACGCGCTTATTTTCGGTGAATCCGCGATGCACAGTACTGCATTTCTGCGCGGCCGTACGACGCGTAGCGGACCTGTTCTTTCGAAAACGGCTTCGCATTGCTTGGCCGTCCCAGGTTTTCGCCGTGGATCACCTGATCCACAAGGTCGATGAGATCTGCGAGAACGCCGAGGCTGAGCGGATTGTAAACCGGATGCGCCGTCGATTCAAACACCTGCGTGTGATGACCGCCGAAGAATTTCATGCGGCCGCCCCTCTTCACAAGCCACACCATCAGTCCGACCAGCCCGTCGTAATACTCTTCCAGGCTCGTTCCGCCCGGCACCTGCATCCAGACACCGCAGCCGCTTCCGATCGCATCTCCGGTGAACAGGTAATTCTGTTTCGTCTCAAGCACAACGACGCTGCCCGGCGTATGGCCCGGTGTCTGACAGACGGCCAGCTCTGTGCCGCCGAGCGGAATCACGGAATCGGTACGGATGTCATGAATCTCCTCCCACGGTTTTAATTTTCCCGCTGTCAGCATCACAAGCGTCTCTGGATCCATCTTCTTTTCATCGTGGCACATGTACACCTCATCAAACTCATCCATGTGATACATGTGATCCGGATGCGCATGCGTGATGACCAGCAGAAGCGGCTTGTCCGTCAGCTCACGGATCACCGGCAGAATCTTTGTGCCTGCCGTAATGCCGGTATCAATGACAGCCGCTTTTTCTTCACCTTCTACTACATAGAACGATGAATTTCCTGCGTCCAAAATACAGTAAATTTTTTCCCCGATTTCTGTTACCTGAAAACCCTCCATGATGTAAAACCTCCTTAAAATAATAATGTACCCTCGGAGTCTTTCTGTGCTTGCTTTTTTCCTTTCGGCAATTCAGTGCCCCGCATTCTCTTCCCCGATGATAATCGAAAGCAGCGTATGATCCAGCATGATCGTGCGGTTCCACGGATTGAAAATCACACCACTGATCTCCTTTGTTTCGGATGCCATGTGGATCAGCTGTTCCAGACTCACGAGAAACGTAGATTTCACGCTGTTGCTCCCCTTTAATTCCTCATCAAAGCTCGTAAACGCGGCCCACCAGACTTTTCCGTCTGCGCTCTTTACCGTTCCGATCCGGATCTGATCGTCGCCGGATGGCGGTTCCACGGAAAGAATCGCCTGTCCGCCCTCTTTCATTCTGCGTCGGATCACCGTCAGCACGTGTGCCAGCAGTTCCGGCGTCGGCTCCTTTTGCAATTCCAGAATTGCTTCCTCTATCTTTTCATTCCCCTGCAGACCTTCGTCTTTTGGAGTATCTGTTTCTTTTGCCATTGCTCTTATCCTTTCTTTTTCGCTTTTCCCACACAGAATCTGTGTACCATCATCCCCTGCAGCTTCGGCACTTCCGATGACATTTACTCTGCGCCTACCCAGATGCCATCTTCCCCGCAGAATCTGCGCTCTTTTGATAAATCCAAAACGTTTTCCATCCGCTTTAAGATCTGATCGTACTTCCCTTCCCGCATCAATGCAATCGTCACCTGATCCGTTCCGATCTGCAGATGGCGGAAGCCGCGTTTTCCTTCCTCCGTCCACGGCAGAGTCAGCTCCAGTTCAAAGCCGCCGCTGCTTCCGTACAGCTCACCCGGCTGTTCGTCCGCAAACAGCTCGAAAAGCGGCTGATAATATGCTTTGAAATAATTCTCCTCTGGAAACCAAAGTGTCCCGTCCCCGGTCCGCTCCGGCTCTTTTACAACGGCATTCAGATAGCCTCTCTCGTAATACGTCATGCACGCCGCGCTCTTCGCCAGCGGATTTTCATTGATCTTCTCGATCTCCGACGCCGCCCGGCATCCGTTTCCAAAGGCCGCCTGGCTGTTCTCGCTCCTGCCGACCGGCTCCCAGACGCTCCATGCGTTCTGCTTTCCGTATCCGATCAGATCCTGGCGGTATGCACCGTTGTATTTTACAAATTTTTTCTCCCCCGGCTGCTCGATCAGGTTCAGCGGTACCATACAGTCAATTCCGTACAGCTTCTGCGCAATCAGCCGCGTGTAGATGATGCCGAGATAATGACAGATTGCACTGCGCTCCGCCGTGTCGAGATACATAATCTGCTCCGCTTTTGCCAGCTGATCGCCGCGTGTTTCGAGCACACTCTCCACCATCGCAATCCGTGACTGCAGCTCCGCCTTCCGTTTTCCGCGGTAGCGCGCCGACAGACGGCCATACGGCATCGTGCTTGCAAGAACCGCGTGCAGCAGCTCCAGATTCGTGTATTTGATCATAATATCTTTCTTATTTAAACCGAGCTCTGCGTCGGTATCGACTTCCGTCACATTGATGATATATGTTTTTTCTTCGGTCAGTATCATTTGTTTTGCCTCTCTTTTTCAGTACTCTCTTCCATGCTCCTTCAGCCAGCTCTGCCACACTTTGTAATCGGGCATCTGCTGTGCCACCACCGCGTAAAACCGCGCGGAATGGTTCATCTCTTTCCGGTGCGCCAGCTCGTGGATAACGACGTAATCCATCACGCGCTCCGGCATCAGCACCAGTTTCCAGTTGTAGTTCAGGTTTCCGGCGCTGCTGCAGCTGCCCCAGCGGGTTTTCTGCTCACGAATTGTGATTCTGCCATACGTTACGCCCATCTCTTTTGCAAAATGTGCCGTCTTTTCCGCCAGCATCTGCGCCGCACGTTTAACCGCCGCTTTTCGTTCTGCTTCCGTCAGACGGTTCGCTGCTTTCTGCTCTGCGGCCGCCAACGCTTTTTCCCGGTGTGTGTGAATCCAATCCTGTTTTTCTTTTAAGAATGCTTCGATTTTGTATTTTGCCATCCGTTTCGGTGCGCGCACCACCACGCTTCCATCCGCTTTGACCTGAACGGCGAGCGTTTTGCGGACGGAATACACGATCTCATAGGGAATCTGTTTTAAAATCCGTTCTGCGCTGTCTTTCTGTTCCATTTATTTTTCCTCAAAAGCTGTCTGTTTTACCATTTCTTTGCCTGTTTTTCATTATACCTTTTTCCCGGCGGAAACGCAATCGGATTGCTCACAGAAAAAACGCGAGCAGAATCACCGTTTTTCTTCCGGCAATTCTGCTCGCATTTTTCTTTCTCTTATTTCAGCTCAATTTTTTTCTGCTTTCTTCGGATGCACAGCCTCACAAATAAAATCGCCGCCTGCACACAGAGAATCATAACCAAAATTCCAATCATAGACAGCGCTGTTGCCCCCAGTCTGATCAGTTTTCCCATTCTTTTTTCCTCACTTTTCTTTCTATCGTGCCAGAACCGGATCGGCTGCCGCATCCCACAGCAGGCTGTCCGTCTCACTTTGTTCCAGGTATCCATATTTTACCATTGCCGCCAGCACCTGCTTTTCCCGCTGCAGCGCCAGATCCGCGTGGCGCGACGGCGCGTAGGCGGACGGTGCATTCGGGATTCCGGCGAGGAGAACGGCTTCGCTGTCGGTCAGCTCCTGCGGTTCTTTCCCGAAGTAGCCAAGCGATGCTTCTTTCAGTCCGTAATAGCCATCCCCGAAATAGATGGTATTGATGTACAATTCCAGAATTTCTTCTTTCGAGAGCTGCCGTTCCACATAGAGTGCCGTCCACGCCTCTGCCGCTTTCCTGGCAAATGTCTTATTCTGATCGTAATACATGTTTTTTACCAGCTGCTGTGTGATGGTACTGCCTCCCTGCTCCGGTTTCATCACGCGGATATCATGTACAACGGCCCGCGCCATGCTGATCCAGTCTATCCCGTGATGTGTGTAATACCGATGATCCTCAACAGCAAGCACCGCTTTTTTGTACAGATCCGGCACCTGTTCAAGAGAAGCCCACTGTGCTCCGCTTCTGGCTTCCTCTACTGCCTGCGCGAGCGGCTTTTCCTTCACTGCCTTCTGATAGGAAACATATCCCTGGATTGCCCAGAACATTCCGGCCGTCAGCAGGATCAGGCAGAAAAATGCCAGAAAACCTCCAACCATTTTTCCCGCTGTTCCCCGGTGTTTTCGTGTTCTTTTTCTCATGGTTTCAAACCCCTTTGTTGTTCTTTTCTGCTTTCTATCCTACCATATCTCCCTTAACGCCTTCTTGCCTCTTTCTTAGGAATTCATTAAAATTTTGAAACTGTATGAAATACATTTTGCACGTTTTTTCAAATAACCGCTGCTGCTGCGGAATACTTTAACCGAATCAGGCAAGTAGCGAAGCGGATTGCGAATATCCGCCTGACAAAACAGAAAAAGACAGACACCTGGCAGATTTTCAGGATGCCTGTCTCTTGTTTTTATCTTTTGGTTTTTCAGAAACGCTCTGTGATTATGCTGCGGTTCCGTAGTTCATTACATGAGCTGCTGACAGTGCTTTTCGAACGGCTACACCGAGAATTTCAGCTACTACAACGGAAATCACATCTTTTACGATGTACGGAACGGAAACTGCCAGGAAGGAAGCCGGGATCGTGTTTCCTGTTACAATGGAAAACTGTACCACACCGAATACGTGACATACCGCAAGACCTGCGATTCCAAGAACGAATGGTTTGCCCGGGAAGCCTTTTTTAATTCCGGCACCGCAGAGCATTGCCATCGGAATAAATCCGAAAATAAAGCCGCCTGCCGGTCCGAGAAGAGCGCCAAAACCACCGCTCATGCCGGCATAAACCGGAACGCCGATCGCGCCGAGGATCAGATAAAGAGCGGACGATGCACCTCCCAATTTCCAGCCAAGCACGTAGCCGCAAAATGCCATTGCAAAGGTCTGCAGCGTCACCGGAACGCCGGTCGGAAGCGGAATCGTCACAATGGACAGTACCGCAAGCACTGCCGTCATCATGCCGGTCAGTACAATCTGTTTTGTTGTAAGTTTTGATTTTTTCATGAATGTAAGTCCTCCTCGCAGGTTCTTGTATGCAATTCTTTCTGTCTTTGAATTGTTAACCTTGTTACAATATAGGTTAATATTTCATTTTTGTCAATCCCTTTTTTAAAAACACAGAGTGTTCCTGAAAATAACGGTCACCCTCTTGTTTTCTGTTTTCTTTCTATGGTATACTGTATAGTCTCGGAGTTTTTCCGTGAATGTTCACCCGATACAAACGATGAATTTTTATTCCATTTGAAAGGAGATACCCTCTATGAAACCTTCCGAAAATCCTCTCGGCTCGGAACCGGTCAGCTCTCTTTTGCGGCGTTTTGCGATTCCGAGCGTCATCGCGATGCTCGTCAGCGCCCTCTATAACATGGTAGACCAGCTCTTTATCGGTCACAGCATCGGCGTGCTCGGAAACGCAGCGACCAACGTAGCGTTCCCACTCAGCATGGTCTGCACATCCATCGGTCTGCTCTGCGGCATCGGCGGTGCTGCAAACTTCAATCTCTGCATGGGCAGGCGAGAGCCGGAGCACGCGAAATCTTATGTTGGAAGTGCCATCTCCATGCTGGCAATCCTCGGTGTGATTCTCTGCGTTGCCGTTCAGCTTTTTCTGCGCCCGATGATGCTTCTCTTTGGTGCAACACCGGACGTCATTGATTACGCCTGTACTTACACCCTGTCTCTTATACACATCTGACGCTGCCGACG
>ERZ1027262.856-NODE-856-length-11185-cov-5.951303_pt1 | contig 11185 bp, 9 predicted proteins | sample MGYA00519472_ERZ1027262 | MGnify/ENA primary metagenome ERZ1027262 (study PRJEB26926, sample SAMN06164796) | human gut metagenome | biome: ENVO:00009003; feature: ENVO:2100002; material: ENVO:00002003 | host: Homo sapiens | place: USA | collected 2012 ... | reverse complement strand
ACTTCAAAAAGACAGACGGCACGTTACGTCAAGCCTTTGGCACTCTCAAAGAAGGATTGATTGGTGAAACCAAAGGTACAGGCAGAAAGCCGAATGAAAATCTGCAAGTTTATTGGGACACTTAAAAAGAAGAATACAGGTGTTTCAAGAAATGCAATCTGGTTAGGTTCTCGAAATAACGACCACATGACAAGACGATAATAGCGCGTTGGAGCTTCGGCCAACGAACGTTACTTGCAATGATGCCCCCACCGTCAAATGGGCGGTGGGGTTTGGATGAATGACCGTGCAAATACAAGTATTTTACAACAACGCAGGGATTGTCACAAATAAGATTTTAATTTATTCCGTTGTGATTTATAGTATTAGTACCTTTGGGAATACCATTTTCTCAAAGGTATTTTTATGCAAAGAGCCAAGATAGACATACAGAAAGTTTTACCTAACGAAGGACAGATAGAAGGACTTCCGAGAAATCCCCGTCTCATCAAAGACGAGAAGTTCCGGAAGTTATGCCGTTCTATCCAGTCGCTTCCTGAAATGACAGAGGCAAGGGATATTCTTGTCTATCCGTATCAAGACAATTACGTTGTGATTGGCGGCAATATGCGGTTGCAAGCCTATAAGGCGCACAGAAAAAGAATCCTGAACACTTATTGATGAGGTACTCAGGATTTCTTTTTTTATGGACATCAAAAGCCTCTCTCCTCCCTACCAGAGTTTTCCCAAAAACACCTTTCATCCTTCAGGCTGTATGACAAGTCTCTTATTACCTTGTAGTTACAAGCTGAAAGATGTTCCAAACATCCTTCAGCCATGCTTCATTTCGTTCTGCGGCGAACGATAAATCGTTCGACTGAGAATGATTTATCGTTCGGCTGAGAACTTTTTACCGCCTTCCGCAATGAAAGGAGGCTGAAAGATGGCCTCCTTATCCTTCATTCCGTAACACTTTATATGAAAGCCATTTACCATACATCCTGAAGGATGAAAGGAGTTTTTGGAAAAACCTTGGTGGGGAGAGATGAAGAAGGAGGATACCTCCATACAGCTCCTGCCATTCAAGTGTATCCTCCTTATCTTACCAACCGGCTTGACTTCCGTAAGCCCAATCCGGCTTGCCTATGCCCAATACCGGGAGCAGCCTTATTTGCAAACGACCTTCCGCACCTTACCGTCTGGGAACTTCACGATGCAGACCGTACCATGACGAAGAACATCCAAACGTTCGCCGGTGAGTGAGAATATCTGACAATCGTTTCCTATATGCTCAGCCTGTACCGCATGAATGCCCGATGCCTCATCAAATTCAGCCTGAGCTTTCTCCGCATCTTTTTCGATTTGCCTTATAATCCTATAAGTCCCGATATAATCTACTGTATAACTTTCCGTGAACAGCCATCCGGCATATAAACTGTCGATCTCATATTTTTGTTGATCGATAACGTCCTTTGCCGCAGCCAATTCATCCTCAAATTCGGCAGCCACGTCCGCACATTCGGTTGCAATGTCCTCTTGAGCCTCCTGTAACTGCTCATAAAGCTTGTCTATCCGTTCCAAAGCCTTGTCGTACACCGTCTTATTCCTACGTTCCAACCATTTGTAATTGTTGGCAATCAAGGTATCCACCAACTCGCGCCCACGCGTCAGGTACTTTCCATCCACCTCGTTAGGACTCCTGTCCACACAATAATCCATCAGAATAACTCCCGTAGGCCCCGCTTCATGCGTCTGCAAATACTCTATAATAGCCGCATTCGTGTAGGTCGCATTCTCGCGATAGCCATCCGCCTTAGATATCGACCCGGGATAAGCCGATGCAAAGTTAAACACCCACACCACGTCCGACTCGTCTTTTGTCACATGTTTCGTACTATGATCCAGCATCTCGGTTACCGCGCTTACCTTCTTGGCCACACCTCCTTCGCTATCTTTCGTATTGGCATAATCCTGCACCCACAAAGGAGATTTATAATCCGATGCCGCGCTCTCCCCTATGATACTGCAAGAAGACTGTGCATTCCAGTCCAACCAACCGCACCAGCTTTGGAAAAAACCGCCTGTTATCGGTTTGCCGGCATATTGGTCACGGCTCAACAGCAAGATCTTTCCCCGCATATCCCCTACCGTCAAGTCCCGCCGGAACGGAACGAAATAGTCCTTCAAATCCTCACGCGACAATAATTCGCGCAACATGGTTTCGTATTTGGTTTTGTCACTATCGTAACCGGAGGCATACAAACAATGGATCACTGCAAATTCGGATGGATGCTCCTTCAACGAATCCCGCAACAGGTACAAGGCATCGTCGAAACGAAGATTGGTCACAGCAATCCCATGGTTGATATTCAGATAATCGCCTTTAACTTTCGGACGAAAATCGAAAGCACGGATTCCGATAGACCACTGCGTAGCCACATCTATATCTTGACATTGAGAAAAGGAAGCCAAAGTAACCCCATTCCCCGTAGCGGCATCATGCGTTCCGGGAATAGAAACTTGGGATACAAAAAGGTTGTCCGGCAGACGTTTCATCCAATCTCCGGCTTTCACATGGACACTCACGCAAAGCATCAGTAATGAAGTAAAGTAAACGTTTCTCATGATTCTTAAAATTTAAAAGGTTCCTAAAAATTGTTTTTCTTCCTCTTACAAAGGAAGCAAATGTTTCCAATATCAGAATGAAAATCAGGAGAAAAAAACGGGGCAAAAGCCCATTTTAGCATAAAATAACACAAAAAGGTAAACTGAAGCTCTCACACTTTCACCACCAAGACCTCATCCAGATTCGTTGTATAACGTCGCGAAACGTATTGCCTTTCCGAAGCATATTTCTGTCCGGTCCCCAATGCTGCCACTTTCACCGCGTTATGCCCGTTCTTACGGTTTATCTCGTCAACAGCCCGTATCAACGCCCTACGCCTTCCACGATCCAACTTATCAAACAAATCCGTCTGGACCGCTTCACGCGGCGACAAATCCCAAACGATAACGCCGGCTTTCTTGTAATCGAAATGCCCGTCATACGCATGCAACCGCAACGCTTCCAAAGCCGCATGTACAATTTCGGCCGTATCCTGTGTCGGTACAGGCATACGTACCTGTTGATGGACCATATTGCCGGGAACATCCGTCCGGAAACGGCTGGTATAAGCAAACACCGTGACCTGTCCGCAACAAGTGCCCTGTTCGCGCAGCTTACGGGCACACTCCGAAGCAAAACAAGCCACGGCCTCTTCCAAGACATGCCATTCGGACAGTCCATGTCCGGGAAAACTGCGGCTCATGCAAATGCTTTTTTTATAAGGCAGGTCGTCCAAAGCAATGCAACTCTCGCCCTGCAACTCACGCCACGTGCGGACTCCGGCCACGGAAAATTCATGACGTACCCATCCTTCGGAACGGCACACAAAATCCCACGCCGTACGGATGCCATGATATTCCAGAGCCTTTTGCATGCGACGCCCTATCCCCCACACATCACCGACCGCAAACCTTCTCAATGCCTTCTCGCGCTTCTCCTCCGTATCTATCAGGCACACTCCCTCGTATGCCGGATAACGTTTGGCGTATTTGCTAGCCATCTTGGCCAATGTCTTGGTCCCGGCTACCCCCAACGACACGGGTATCCCCACGCCTTTTCCAATCTTGCGCACAATGTCCCGGCCGTACCCGTGCAAAAACTCCGCATCCCCCATCCCCGTCAGGTCAAGTACGGCCTCATCCACACTGTAAATGTCCAACCGTGGTGTATAAGCCGAAAGCAAAGACATCACACGCCGACTCATGTCGCCATAAAGTGCAAAGTTACTGGAGAACACCGCCACCCCATGTCGAGCCACCACGTCACGCACCTTGAAAAACGGTTCTCCCATCCGGATGCCCAAAGCCTTACTCTCATTACTCCGCGCAATGACACATCCGTCGTTGTTGGAAAGCACCACTACAGGCTTGTCCCGCAAATCCGGACGGAACACCCGTTCGCACGACACAAAGAAATTGTTGCAGTCCACCAACCCGAACACCGCGCCCTTCATCCTTTATACAGTTTTTTAATGACGTAAGTCACCACCCCCCAAACCCTGAAATCATTTTCTCCCGTAATCTTTATCGGTTGGAACTCTTCATTGGCGGGAAGCAGCCAAGCGCAACGGTTTGCCGCATCGATCCGGAACTGTTTGAGGGTGAACTCCCCGTCGATGCAAGCCACCACATAGTCTCCCGTCCGGGCCTCAAGAGACTTGTCCACCACCACAAGGTCGCCGTCCTCGATGCCTGCACCGGCCATGGAATGACCGGACACCCGGGCATAGAACGTCGTCTCCCGATGTCGCACCAACTCCTTATTCAAGTCGATGCCGCCCGACATGTAATCCTGTGCCGGAGAAGGAAATCCGGCTCTTACCCCCTCCTCGGAATAAGGAAGAGCCTGCGGTACCGACAAGTCGACCGGACTTATTTTTAGTTTCATCTCATCCATACGGCAAAGATACGACAAAAAGGCTGCTTTTAGCTATTCGGGAATGACTTCCTGCATGTAGATGGCGGCCAGACTCCATGTGGCCGCATCGTTAGTACACACCACGGGATTCTCGTCCATCGGTGCTGGAACTTCGGGCACCTCCACACGACGCACCGTGAAAGGTTTGTCATTGTGCCACACGTGCCACAATTCATCCCAAGCCTCGGCAGCCAGTTCCCGATTCCCCGTTTTGGCAGCGGCATAAGCCGTAAGGCGTGTCACAGGGAAAGGATTGTGCGTAATCGTGCGCGCCTTCTCCTTGTATTCCCTGGCAAAGGTGAGCCACGTGCGGTTCCATTCCGGCAAGTCTATCATTTCCATCAGCTCGTTCATCACTTGGAAACCGCCCATGATGGTAATCAAATGTTCAGTGCGTTGTAAATCGGGGTCTCCCTCGTAGCTCAACACACCCGTGGCAGGGTCGAAGCCCAATACGCCCGGCCCGGTGAAGATGCCGTGGGGCAAGGCCGCGATGCTCTTCATGCCAGCGATGATTTTGTCGCGGTAAGTCGTGTTGCCCGTCCGTTCCCATTCCGTCATCCAGTTTCCGACGTAAGCCAACCAATCGGGACCGACACGCAGACGTGCCGGTGCCGTACAGGGATACTTCTCACGCGGCAGAGCCAGCCTCATCGGATCGATGTCATAAAGTTTCTGTTCGGCATCGCGCACTTCTGTCATCAGGTCACCGCTGCGCTCGTCCGTGGTCAGATAATAATAGAAACGGTTCCACGCCGCTTGGCTGATGCGTGCCTCCTTCGCTCCACAGCCCCAATGGCTCACGTTGTGACGCGACCCCAATCCGGCAAAAGGTCCGAGATGGTACACGTCGCATTCCGTCGTGTGGCGGCTCATGGCCACGGCCATCCGCCAAAGGTCGGCACGGCCTGTGCGCAAGAAACTGTACCACAACCACATATTGGAGGCCAGTTCCGTGTTGTCCCATGCGTACCCGCCCACGTCATATTTCCACGTATGGCGCACGGAATCGTAGGTGTGCATAAAGTCGCCGTAGTTCCAGAAACCGTACCAGCGATGTTGATCGACAGCCTTCACGTAATAGTCCAAATAGTCTTCCAGACGGTCCTCCACCCGTGCCCGCTTCGGGTTGCTCCGGTCGGGCAGGCTCCACACCCCGAAGGCATGCTTGGCGTGGAGGTATTCCGGTGTGCACAACAAGGGGGCGTCTTCGGCTAACATGGCCGCCGTCCGGGCTACCGTCTCCTTTCCCCCATAAGCCACAGACGGAACGAGAGTCAGCGTGTGAGTACGCGCCACACCGTAGGGCGCGCTCATCCCTTCCTGCACGTCCTCATAACTGGCCTCCAAATCGTGCGCCACATTGTCGTAATGACGCAAGTCCATCGGTTCCGCATCGGGACTCCACATCCATACGGTCAGACGGGCGTTCCGGGCTGCGGCACTGTCCACCTGCAAAGCCGTGGGATAGGATTGCCAAAAATCTTTTAGAGCCACGCCCAATCCGCCGCTTACGTCTCCGGCAAATACATAACCCGGCGCACGGGTTCCCGAGAAAGTCCCTATCCACGGACGGTCGGCATGCGTACGCTTACGGATAGAAAAAGCGTCGGCCGTCGTCTGGCTCAAACGGAAACCGTTCCACACCGCCCAATGGTCGAGAAGATGACGGTTCTTGGCATCGAACCTCTCGTAGGCCGGTATGCGTTCGCCACGCATCTGCCTCCCCTGCCAACCTTTGTCCCCGTCCAATGTCAGAATGCGCCGCCCGTTCAAAGGCTGCACCGGTTCCGCCCATACCCCGCCATCGGCTGTAGCAAAGGCCACGTGGCGGTTATAGGCCGCCTCGCGCATGGAAACCTCGAAACGGATACCCAAGCTACGGATGAAATCACGGTCCATGTCACCGTCGAACACAAAGGAATGTACCATCTTGATTTGTTCGCTCCCGGCATAAAAATACAAGCGTACGGTGAACGGAAGCCATTTTCGCCTCGTGGCATCATTCGCATAACGGCCTTCTATCCGCACCAATGCCCGAATATCCCCCGCACGTTCCACCGTGACGCGTTCCACTTGTCCGCGATAGTCGGTAAAATGCAGTACCGCCTCTCCTTCAGCCGACGGATGGTCCTGCGTGGAGCACAGCAAAGCAGCCTGTCCGCCTACCGTTCTCCCTTCGCAACGGAGGCTGTCGAGCAGACAACAGCCCCGTTTGGGAATATAAGCCTCCACCTTGCCGGTGGACACCCGGAAAAAAGAAGTCGTCTCATCCACCTGTATTTTTGTCTCGGAACGATTTTTCATTTTATGTTTTTTTCCGGTGGTCTCAAAACGGATACCTTCCGCCTCTCCGGGTATCACGGCAGCCACTCCGAGCCATTTTAGCGACCCATCCGGCCAATAAGCCAACGGCCAACAGTCCGACGGGATACCTGAGCCTCCCCCATCTTTTAACACCACCCGACCGTCGGCCTCCAGTTCCCCTTTCAGGAACGGGATGCCCAAACTGACCGGACAATCCGTCGAAAGGCGCGTACCGACCCAACGCAAATCGCCTGACACGCCGTTTTTACCATAAAGTCCCATGGAAAGCATGGACAGCCCCATGCACAAAATTGAAATCAGGTTTTTCATGATTTTACGATTATCTGCATGCAAAATTCAGCATAACTTCCGTAATATCCAATTTTCCCGGAAAATAAATTCAAAAAATCTGTGGGATTACCCTTTCCCATTATGGATTTATTCCTAATTTTGCATTTGGGTTGCTTGTGCCTTTACAGCAAGCCTGCCCTGATTATTAACCTGATTTTATAAACAAAACGCATGAAAACCATCTGCAAAGCCTGCCTCCTTGCCGCAGGCATCCTGTCCCTCGGTCACTCCGTCACGGCGCAGGAAACCGAAATCAACGACATGACGACTCCGTTGCACCTGCTCCGACCGGAATACAAAGTACCCTACGGCGACCTGACCGTCGAACAAGTCAAGACGGACATCGACCGGGTGTTCGCCTACATTGAGCAGCATACTCCCGTACGCGTATTGGACGCCGACGGCAAAGAAGTGACCGACTACCGGCACATTCCCCACGGCGCCACACTCGACCGGGGCGCGTTCCGCATCGGGAGCTATGAATGGGGCGTGACTTATCAGGCGTTGCTGGATGCTGCCGAAGTGACGGGAGATGCCCGATACAAGGATTACGTCGTCCGCCGTTTCAAATTCCTGGCCGAAGTCGCTCCGGGATTCCGCAAGCTTTACGAACAATACAAAGATACCGACGCACAGATGGAACAAATCCTGCACCCGAAAGCATTGGACGATGCCGGAGCCATGTGTTGTGCCATGATGAAGGCGCGTATCGCCGACCCGTCCTTGCCGCTGTCCGACCTGATAGAAAATTATTTCGCTTTCATCGAACACGGACAATACCGCCTGCCCGACGGCACATTCGCACGCCACCGCCCGCAACACAACACCATCTGGTTGGACGACATGTTCATGGGAGTCCCTTCTTTGGCCTATCGTGGCATTTATAGAAAGGAGGAATCTACAAGATATTTCAACGAGGCGGCCAAGGTCAGCCGACAGTTCATCGACCGCATGTTTGTCCCGGAAAAGGGGCTTTACCGTCACGGCTACGTGGAAGGACTGGCGCAGCAGCCCACCTTCCATTGGGCACGTGCCAACGGATGGGCCATACTGACCAACTGCGAACTGCTCGACGCCCTACCCGAAGACCATCCCGACCGCCCGTTCCTGCTCGAACAACTGCGCCGCCACATCAAGGGGTTGGCGGCTTACCAAAGTTCGGAAGGTTTCTGGCATCAGCTTGTGGACCGCAGCGATTCCTACTTAGAAACCTCAGCCACGGCCATTTATGTATATTGCATCGCCCACGCCATCAACAAAGGATGGATAGAAGGCATCACTTACGGCCCGGTGGCGCAACTCGGATGGCATGCCGTCAGCACGCAAATCAAGGAGGGCGGGCAAGTGGACGGTACTTGCGTGGGTACAGGAATGGGATTTGATCCTGCGTTCTACTACTACCGTCCGGCCAACTATCAGGCTGCCCACGGTTACGGTCCCGTCATCTGGGCCGGCGCAGAAATGATACGTTTGCTCGGCCATTGGTATCCGTGCACGAACGACAGCGGTTTACATTATTATAAGGTGAAACAAACAAACCCTTCTCCGCTCTTCTACCTCACCGAAGACGGGCAAGGAGAAGCCGTAGAATAAACAGATATGGCCATGAGACTCCCATTATCGGCCTTGTTCCTGATAGGCTTGTCCTGCGCAGGAACGGGACAAGCCCGTGAAATCATACGGGAAGTACGCATATCCAATCCCACGAGGATGGCACGCAAAACCTATCCGGTGGTGGTCGACCTGCACCGCCATGCCGACGGCCTGCATGTACGGTCTGCCAAAGTCGTCTGCGACGGACGGGAAATCCCCTCGCAAGCGGACGACCTGAACGGCGACTTCCGAGCCGACGAACTGGCCTTCACGGCCGACATCCCGGCGCAAGGTGAGGCCGTGTACCGTATCACGCTGTCCGATACGGACGCTCCCCGAAGCTACCCTCGCGAAACACGCGCTTACTTGAAACTGCACGACGAGAAAGGAAAGCACCCGGAAATGAAATCCATCACCTATCCCGGTGATGCCGACCTCTTGGACATGTACAACAGTATCTATGGGCACGGTGCGGTTTTCGAAAGCCGGTTGGCAGCGTTCCGCATCTACATGGACAACCGGCAAAGCATCGACCTGTACGGCAAAACCTCCTACCAGTTGGAGATGGACAGCACCGGATTCTACACCACTCCCGAACAACTGGCACAAGGATACGGTTGTGACATCCTTTGGGCCGGACAGTCTGTGGGCGCAGGTTCGTTCCGAGGTTACCAAAACGACAAACCCTGCTACATCGACACCGTGGCTTGGCGCAGGCAGACCATCCTGGCCGACGGACCGGTACGTACCGTAGTGGAAGTAGCCGACGGCGGATGGGTATACCACAAACGAACCTTGCACATGACCCAACGCTACACGCTCTATGCCGGACACCGCGACGTGGAAGTGGACATCCGTATCGACGGCGCTTCGCCGGACGCGACCTTCTGCACGGGCATACAAAAACTGGAACGCCACTCCACCGGCTTCATGCAGGAAGACGGCCTTTGCGGCAGTTGGGGGAACAACGTCCCGGAAAAAAGTACACCGGAACATGACGAATGGGTCGGCCTGGGACTGTATACCGACAAAGCCTGCCGCAAGGAAATGAAAGAAGACGAGTTCAATTACCTCACCCTATTAGGTACCGATGCCGATAAGCATATCCGTTACTACATCACCGTGTGTGCCCGGCGTGAAAAAGACGGTTTCAAGAACAGCAAAGCATGGTTCGATTACTTGCGTCTGTGGAAAACCGAATTGGACAGCCCGTGCACCGTCAGTATCCGATAAACAAAAGGCATACGGAAAAACCGAAACAATCCCCCGGTTGCACCACTGTGCATTCCGAGGGATTGTCTTTTAAAATAAAGATATTGCTTATTGGACAGCCGTCACCCAAGCGTCATTCAACCAAGCGAAAGACAAATCACCGGCCACATCGTCCCACGTCGTGGCTATCTGGGCGTTTTCAGCATTGCCTTGTCCAGCGAGGAAATTGGCCGAAAGATATTTTCCACCCGTCACGTCGTTCTTCAACACGCCTGCAATCTGTACATTTTTCAACACGGAAGTACCGTTGGCCAAAGCATCGTCGGTCTGCGTCGTTTCAATAGTGAGCGGATTAGGCTTGCCCGCTACCTTCGCGCCGTCGATATTAGCCCGTGTACCGGCACGCAAACGGATGCCGCGCTTGTTCTCGCTGCTGCCGTTGCCCACCAAATAAAGGTTGCGCAAAGTGGGGTGAGCCACCGGAGTTGCGTCGAAATTGTCGCCGTTGTTGTCGGCTTCAATCAAACAGTCGCAGGAAGCATCGGTCTGGTAAGCCACAAGATTGGTAGCCGTGCCGCTCCAACCTTCTGTCCAGTCGAAACTATCGTCCGTGCAATCCACTACTACGCAATGGTCTACATTCACCGTACCGCCAAAGAACTCCAAACCGTCATCGGCACCTACGTAAGTCTGCACATACGACACCTGGGTTCCGGCACCCACACCGTAGAAAGAAATGCCGTTGGACTCGTGTTCGTCATCCAGAGCAAAACCCGTATATTCCAAACGTACATACTTCAATACACCGGAATTATCATTGGCATCATTGCCGCCATAAGCGGCATTACCGATTTCAGAAAATCCCGAACCCGCATTGGTGGGAGCATAACCGCAGATGTGCAAACCGCCCCAACCACCGGCTGTCTTATTTTCGGCCGTCATCACGATAGGATTTTCCACTGTGCCCACTGCATTGATTTTGGCTCCTTGCTCAATCAGAATGTAAATAGGATCTTCGCTGTCGGCTGCCGTTATCTTCACACCTTCTTCGATGGTAAGTACGGCGGGGGCCTTTACCTGCAACTGACTGGTCAGCTTGTACTCCGTATTGGCCGTGAGGGTCATGTTTTCCGTCACGATGCCGCCCAAGTTTTCAACACTCGGAGCGGGAGGCGGTGTAGTTCCTGTCTCTTATACACATCTCCGAGCCCACGAGACCGA
>ERZ1027262.808-NODE-808-length-11544-cov-4.164157_pt1 | contig 11544 bp, 12 predicted proteins | sample MGYA00519472_ERZ1027262 | MGnify/ENA primary metagenome ERZ1027262 (study PRJEB26926, sample SAMN06164796) | human gut metagenome | biome: ENVO:00009003; feature: ENVO:2100002; material: ENVO:00002003 | host: Homo sapiens | place: USA | collected 2012 ... | reverse complement strand
TCCTATTATTGACCACCAACCCGGATGGATTTCTGCCTACGATTTTATCCCGCTGCGTTCAGTTGAAGTTAAAACCGCTCCCGGACTCCATGATCCGTGGTTATCTGACGGAGAAGATGGGCGTGTCTGAGAGCCAGAGCGAGTTGTACGCTGCATTTGCCAGGGGAAATCTGGGTAAGGCGAAACGGCTGGCAGAATCAGAGGATTTCCGTCAGTCCTACGAGCAGATATTAAATATTTTGAAAAATATCCGCCAGATGGACATTTCCCAGCTTTTGGACGCTATCAAGCGCCTGAAGGATGAAAATATGGATCTGCACGAGTGTCTGGACATTATGCAGGTGTGGTACCGGGATGGTCTGATGTTTAAGGTGACCAAGGATGCCAATCTGCTGATTTTTAAGGATGAATTCAGCGCGATGAATGAGATGAGCACCAGGATCGGATACGATGGCTTTGAGAATATTTTAAATGCCATTGACAAGGCGAGAATCCGTCTGGATGCGAATGTTAATATGGAACTTGCTCTGGAACTGATGTTCCTGGCGATGAAGGAGAATTCATAAATGGTAAAAGTAATTGGAGTAAGATTCCGGAATGCGGGAAAGATCTATTATTTCGCACCGGGCAAATATGAGATCAAATCCGGTCAGCACGTGATCGTGGAGACGGCCAGAGGAATCGAGTATGGATATGTAGTGCTGGGAACCCGTGAGGTGGAGGACGGCAAGGTGGTTCAGCCGTTAAAATCCGTGATCCGCATGGCAACCAAGGAAGATGAGGATGTAGAAGAGGCGAATAAAAAGAAGGAAAAGGATGCATTTAAGGTGTGCTTAGAGAAGATACGCAAGCATAATCTGGAAATGAAGCTGATCGACGTGGAGTATACCTTCGATAATAACAAGATTTTGTTTTATTTTACCGCAGATGGAAGGATTGATTTCCGTGAGCTGGTAAAGGATCTGGCGGCGGTATTTAAGACCAGGATCGAGCTTCGTCAGGTAGGCGTCCGGGACGAAACCAAGATCGTAGGCGGAATCGGTATCTGTGGACGGCCGCTGTGCTGCCATTCTTATTTATCCGAGTTTATCCCGGTGTCCATTAAGATGGCGAAAGAGCAAAACCTGTCCTTAAATCCGACCAAGATCTCCGGCGTCTGCGGAAGACTGATGTGCTGTTTGAAAAATGAGGAAGAGACCTATGAGTACCTGAATAGTAAACTTCCGAATGTAGGCGATTATGTGACCACAGACGATGGCTTGAAGGGTGAGGTACACAGTGTTAATGTCCTTCGTCAGACCGTGAAGGTGATCGTGGTTGTGGACAAGGACGAAAAGGAGATCCGCGACTATAAGGTTGATCAGTTAAAGTTCAAGCCGAGACGCCGCAAGGAGAAATCCCATGTGCAGGACGATGAGTTGAAGAAGTTAGAGGCATTGGAGAAGAAAGAGTCCAGATCCAAGCTGAATGACAATTAGAGGAATTGAGGGGCACTGTGATCGGGCAGTGTCCCTTTGTGGTTAGAGAGCATCTGCAGAAGCTGTTATGGCAGATTTTGTTGGTTGGTGTGCAGACGGAGATGTGTGTCAGTCTGACAGAAAACAGAAGGGAGGCGGAGTATGGAACAGTCCGCAGAGACGAAAAAGAAGGATTGCCCGGATGCAAGGGAGCGGTTTCCGGTGGAGATCCTGGAAGATGAGCGGGTGGATGATCTGCAGAGAAATGGGTATCACATTATCCAGAAGCGGAATGGGTTCTGTTTCGGCATGGACGCTGTGCTGTTAGCCGGGTTTGCCAGGGTAAATCCGGGGGAACGGGCTATTGATCTGGGAACTGGAACAGGAATCATTCCTATTTTGCTGGAAGCCCGGTATGAGGGCGAACATTATACAGGTCTTGAGATCCAGGAAGAAGTGGCAGAGATGGCCAGACGCAGCGTGCGGCTCAATGGATTAGAAGATAAGGTGGATATTGCCCTTGGCGATATCAAGGAGGCCAGTGTTCGGTTTGGTAGAGCACAGTTTGATGTGGTGACCTCTAATCCGCCTTATATGAATGATGCCCATGGACTCAAAAATCCGGACCTGCCTAAAGCTATTGCACGGCATGAGGTGTTATGTACACTGGACGATGTGGTGCGGGAAGCAGCAGGACTTTTGAAGCCTGGTGGACGGTTCTATATGGTTCACCGGCCCCACCGGCTGATCGAGATCATCAATACGCTGACGAAATATAAGCTGGAGCCGAAACGGATGAAGCTGGTGCACCCGTTTGTGGATAAGGATGCCAACATGGTGCTGATCGAAGCAGTCCGTGGAGGGAAGTCCATGATCAAGGTGGAGGCACCGATTGTTGTATACAAAGAACAGGGCGTGTATACAGATGAGATCTATGATATTTATGGATACTAGGAAGAGAAGGGAACAATATGGCAGGAAAATTATATTTGTGCGCGACCCCTATCGGTAATCTGGAGGATATCACTTTCCGGGTGCTGAACACATTAAAAGAAGTGGATCTGATCGCGGCAGAAGATACCAGACACAGCATTAAGCTGCTAAATCATTTTGGCATCAAGACACCTATGACCAGCTATCATGAGTTTAACAAGGTAGAGAAAGCCAGATACCTGGTGGAACAGTTAAAAGAAGGTGTGAACATTGCGGTAGTTACCGATGCAGGAACTCCAGGCATCTCAGATCCGGGCGAGGAGCTGGTACGCCAGTGTTATGAGGCTGGAATCGAAGTTACTTCTCTTCCAGGCCCGGCGGCGTGTATTACGGCCTTAACGATGTCCGGCCTTGCTACCAGAAGATTCTGTTTTGAGGCATTTCTGCCGTCAGAGAAGAAGGAAAAACAGTGGATTCTGGATGAACTGAAAAATGAAAGCCGCACCATCATCATTTATGAAGCGCCACATCGTCTGGTGCGGACTCTGGAAGAATTAAAAGAGACACTGGGCAACCGCCGCCTGACCATCTGCCGGGAGTTGACGAAAAAGTATGAGGAAGCGTATCAGACTACGTTCGAGGAAGCACTGGCTCGCTATGAGGTGGAAGAACCAAAGGGCGAGTGCGTGCTGGTGATCGAGGGCAAGAGCATTGCCCAGAAGAAAGAAGAACTGGCAAAATCCTGGGAAGAGATGACTCTGGAAGAACACATGGAGATGTACGAGAGCCAGGGAATCGACCACAAAGAAGCCATGAGACGGGTGGCGAAGGACCGGGGAATCAGTAAAAGGGATGTGTATCAGCAGCTGTTGTGATAGAACCGAAATGGTATTTGTCGAGAAAAAGTTCTTGACAAATACCATTTCATTCTATATTATTACTTTGATATTCAAACTATTTGAAACACAAAGTGAAATGGTGACAAGAATGATAACAAAGATAATAGGAACTGGTTCCTGTGTTCCGGAGCGGATCGTGACCAATGACGATCTGTCTCAGATCGTGGAGACCAGTGATGAGTGGATCCAGAGCCGGACGGGAATCCGGGAGAGACGGATCTCAGAAGGAGCGGATACGGCGGAGCTGGCAGCGGGAGCAGCGAAAGCAGCTCTGGAAAATGCCGGAGTCAGCGCAGACGACGTGGATCTGATCCTGGTGGCAACTTCGACGCCGGATCATTGCTTTCCAAACGCGGCGTGTATGGTCCAGGCAGCTATTGGTGCGGAACGGGCGGTGGCCTATGACATCAGCGCGGCCTGTTCGGGATTCCTGTTTGCGGTGAATACGGCCCATGCATTTTTAGGTTCCGGGATTTACAAGACAGCGCTTGTGATCGGAGCGGATACGTTGAGTAAGATCGTAGACTGGAGCGACCGGAGCACCTGTGTGCTGTTTGGTGACGGCGCGGGAGCGGCGGTGCTGAGAGTCGAGGAAGGTGAAAAATCTGGTATTTTCGCTATGAAGATGGGCTCTGACGGAAAAAAAGGTCCGGTACTTTCCTGTGTATCACGGACTGTTGGTAATTTCCTGACTAATACGGAACCGCAGATCGGCTACACGACCATGGATGGCCAGGAAGTCTTTAAGTTCGCGGTGAAGAAGGTTCCGGAGACGATCAAAGAGCTTCTGGATGAGAATGGACTGGAGCCAAAGGATGTAAAACATTATGTTCTGCATCAGGCCAATTACCGGATCGCGGAGGCTATCGCCAAACGGTTAAAGGTGTCCATGGAGCAGATTCCTACCAATATGGAGCATTACGGCAATACATCCGGTGCTTCGATCCCGCTTCTGTTAGATGAGCTAAACCGGGCTGGAAAGATCCAGAAAGGTGATCTGCTGGTACTTGCCGGATTCGGCGCAGGACTGACCTGGGGCGCGACGCTTGTGAGATGGTAGGATGAGGGCAGAGTAAAAGGCAGCGAAGCAACAAAAATATAAATAAAAATTCAAGACAAAAAGGAGATTAAAACCATGTTAGAGAAAATGAAAGAGATCATCGCAGACCAGTTAAGTGTAGACGCAGACACCATCACAGAGGCTTCTAAATTCAAAGAGGATTTAGGTGCAGATTCCTTAGACTTATTTGAGTTAGTTATGGCATTAGAGGATGAGTATTCTGTTGAGATCCCGGCTGAGGACTTAGAGAAGCTGACCAGCGTTGGCGAGGTTATGGATTATTTAAAGGCAAAGGGTGTTGAATAAACAGCCCGGCATTCCTGCGTGCAGGCATATAGGCAGTTTGTATATCAGGAAGTAAAGTTAGAGTAAAGAAATTCCATCAGCAGCGGAGGCAGATATGAAAACAAGAATTACAGAACTTTTAGGAATCCAGTATCCGATCATCCAGGGCGGTATGGCATGGGTGGCGGAGCATCATCTGGCGGCGGCCGTTTCCGCTGCTGGCGGCCTGGGACTGATCGGTGGGGCAAACGCTCCTGGCGAGGTAGTCCGGGAAGAGATCCGCAAGGCAAGAGAACTGACCGATAAACCGATCGGCGTCAATGTGATGCTGTTAAGCCCTCATGCAGACGATGTGGCCAGAGTGGTTGTCGAGGAAGGCATCAAGGTGGTCACCACAGGTGCAGGTAACCCGGAGAAATACATGGATATGTGGAAAGCAGCCGGCATTAAAGTAATCCCGGTTGTAGCTTCTGTGGCATTGGCAAAGCGTATGGAAAAATACGGCGCTGACGCGGTTGTTGCAGAGGGAATGGAGTCCGGCGGCCATATTGGCGAGCAGACTACCATGACCCTGGTTCCACAGGTGGTGGATGCAGTATCCATTCCGGTGATCGCAGCAGGTGGTATCGCAGACGGCAGAGGTATCGCAGCGGCATTTATGCTGGGTGCGGAGGCAGTTCAGATTGGAACCCGGTTTGTGGTTTCCAAAGAATCCATTGTACATGAGAACTACAAGCAGCGGATCATCAAAGCAAAGGATATTGATTCTACCGTAACGGGCAGAACCCACGGACATCCGGTACGCTGTCTGAGAAACCAGATGACCAGAGAGTACATCAAGTTAGAGCAGGAAGGAAAATCCTTCGAGGAATTGGAGTACCTGACATTAGGAACTTTAAGAAAAGCAGTTCAGGAGGGCGATGTGACCAATGGAACTGTTATGGCAGGACAGATCGCAGGAATGATCACCAAAGAGCAGACCTGTAAAGAAATGATCGATGAAATGATGGAACAGGCAGAAAAACTGCTTGGCAGATAGGAAATCAGCCTGACGTGTCCACCAGGCCAGACTACGGAAAGTGACAAGGGCAGGCACACAGTATAAGATAAGGAGCTTTACGATGAGCAAGATCGCATTTATTTTCCCAGGACAGGGAGCCCAGTATACGGGAATGGGCAGAGATTTTTACGAGCAGACAGAAACCGGAAGAAAGGTATTTGACCAGGCCAGCGAGCTTCTGGGATTTTCTATGCCGGAGCTGGTGTTTGAGCCAAATGACCGTCTGGACATCACCGAGTATACACAGGCAGCCATGGTAACCACCAGCATCGCCATGATGAAGGTATTTACCGAACGCACCGGAATCCGTCCGGATGTGGCGGCTGGTTTAAGCCTGGGAGAATACTGCGCATTGGCGGCGGCTGGCGTTATGTCGGACGCAGACGCAATCACCACCGTAAGGCAGAGAGGTATCCTCATGCAGCAGGCGGTTCCGGTGGGCATTGGCTCCATGGCCGCTGTGCTTGGCATGGAGGCATCTGCCATCGAGGAGGTCTTAGCCTCCATGGATGATGTGCAGATCGCTAATTATAATTGTCCGGGACAGATCGTGATCTCCGGCAAAAAAGAGGCAGTCGAAGCGGCTGCTGAGAGTTTAAAAGCGGCGGGAGCCAAACGGGTGATCCCACTGAAGGTCAGTGGACCATTCCATTCCCGTATGTTAACAGAAGCAGGAAAAAAACTGGGTCAGGTGCTTGAAAATGTATCCGTTTCCAAGCCACAGATCCCATATGTGGCCAATGTGACTGCCCAGTATGTAACCGATGCAGAATCCGTAAAACCACTGTTAGAGAAACAGGTTTCTTCCTCCGTCCGGTGGCAGCAGAGTGTGGAAATGATGATCGCCGATGGCGTGGATACTTTCATTGAGATCGGACCAGGCAAGACCTTAAGCGGATTTATGAAAAAGATCAACCGGAACGTAACCGTTCTTAATATAGAAAAAATGGAAGATGTGGAGGCGTGTGCAGAATGTTTACAGACAAAATAGCCATCGTAACCGGCGCAGGCCGTGGAATTGGAAAAGAGATCGCAAAGACCTTAGCGGCAAAAGGTGCATTGGTGATCGTCAACTATTGCGGTTCCGCAAAACGGGCCGAGGAGACAGTGCAGGAGATCGAAGCAGCAGGCGGAAAGGCAGAAGCCCTTCAGTGTGACATTTCCGACTTTACAAAGGCTGGGGAAATGATGGACTATGTGATCAAAACCTACGGTCGGGTAGACATTCTGGTGAACAACGCCGGAATCACCAGGGACGGTCTTCTGATGAAGATGTCCGAGGAAGATTTTGACGCAGTCTTAAACACCAACTTAAAAGGCGCGTTCAACTGCATGCGTCATGTGGCAAGACAGATGGTAAAACAGAGAGGCGGCCGGATCATCAACATTTCCTCCGTATCCGGTGTTATGGGAAATGCAGGACAGGTCAATTATTCCGCATCCAAAGCAGGAATCATCGGAATGACCAAATCCGCAGCCAGAGAGCTGGCAAGCCGCGGTATTACCGTTAACGCAGTGGCACCCGGTTTTGTTAATACAGAAATGACAGAGGTGTTATCCGACAGCGTGAAAGAGGCGGCAACCGCCCAGATCCCGTTAAAAACCTTTGGTGAGACCAAAGATATCGCTTACGCAGTGGCATTTTTAGCATCCGACGAGGCCCGATACATCACCGGACAGGTGCTGTGTGTAGATGGCGGAATGGCAATGTAGAGAGGACATGAACATGAAAAGAAGAGTCGTAGTAACCGGTTTAGGGGCAGTGACACCTATCGGAAATGATGTGGAGTCTTTCTGGAATGGTTTAAAAGAGAAAAAAGTAGGAATCGCTCCGATCACCGCATTTGATACAACGGAATATAAGGCAAAACTGGCAGCAGAAGTGAAGGATTTCGATCCGAAGGCATGCATGGATCCGAAAACAGCTAAGAGAATGGAGCGTTTCTCCCAGTTTGCCGTAGCAGCTTCCAAGGAGGCATTAGAGGACGCAGGTATTTCCATGGAAAATGAAGATCCGTACCGTGTAGGCGTGTGTGTCGGCTCCGGTATCGGAAGCCTTCAGGCAGTGGAGCGTGAGCATCAGAAATTACTGGAAAAAGGACCTGGAAGAGTGAATCCCCTTCTGGTTCCGATGATGATCAGCAATATGGCAGCAGGAAACGTAGCCATCCAGTTTGGTTTAAAGGGTAAATGCTTTAACGTAGTGACAGCCTGCGCTACCGGAACTCATTCTATTGGAGAGGCGTTTCGTTCTATCCAGTACGGCGAGGCAGAAGTGATGGTAGCTGGCGGTACTGAGGCAAGCGTGACACCGATCGGCGTTGCTGGATTTACTGCCCTGACTGCATTAAGCACCTCCCAGGACCCGTTACGGGCGTCGATTCCATTTGATAAGGAACGAGGCGGTTTCGTCATGGGCGAAGGCGCTGGCGTGGTGGTATTAGAGGAACTGGAGCACGCAAAGGCAAGAGGAGCCAAGATCTACGCGGAGTTAGTTGGCTACGGTGCCACCTGTGATGCCTTCCACATCACTTCTCCGGCAGAGGACGGAAGCGGTGCGGCAAAAGCCATGGAATATGCCATGGCGGATGGCGGCGTGAAACCAGAGCAGATTGATTACGTGAACGCCCACGGAACCGGAACCCATCACAATGATTTATTTGAGACAAAAGCGATCAAGCTGGCCCTGGGCGATCATGCCAGGGACGTTCATATCAACTCTACCAAGTCCATGATCGGACATCTCTTAGGTGCAGCAGGCGGCGTGGAATTCATTGTCTGTGTGAAATCTATTGAGGATGGTTTCGTTCATGCAACGGCTGGTCTGGAGGTAGCAGACGAAGAGTGCGATCTGGATTACACCAAAGGCGAGGGCATTTCTACCGATGTGAACTATGCCATCAGCAACTCCTTAGGCTTTGGCGGACACAACGCTAGCCTTCTGGTGAAGCGTTTCGAAGAGTAGGAGGCGGAAAATGGAAATTCAGGATATTTTAGCACTGGTGCAGGCGGTTGCGGACAATGGCCTGACGGAGCTGAAGGTAGATGATGGAAATGTCAAGTTGTCTTTGAAAAAGGAACATCCGGTGGTTAACGTGGTAGCCGGTAATACCGGAGCTGGATCTGCAGGAGCCGGAATGCAGGTGGCTGGCGTTCAGATGCCGGATTTTGGCAGTTTCGGCGCAGCAGGCGCTCTTGCAGCAGGTACAGTGGCAGCAGCACAGGAGACAGGCAACGCTGTGGCAAATACTGGCGCAGCAGCGAAAACGGCTCCGATCAATTCTGATAAAATCGTGGTTTCCCCGTTGGTAGGAACCTTTTACAGCTCCTCTTCCCCAGAGGCAGAGAGCTTCGTAAAAGTTGGTGACACCGTGAAAAAAGGACAGGTTCTGGGCATTGTTGAGGCCATGAAGCTGATGAATGAAATTGAGAGCGAGTATGACGGAGTGGTGGAAGAAATCATGGTCGGCAATGAAGAGGTCGTTGAGTATGGCCAGCCGCTGTTCCGGATTCATTAAGGAGATATCATATGCTGGGAATTAAAGAAATTCAGGAGATCATTCCCCACAGACATCCATTTCTTCTGATCGACTGCATCGAAGAACTGGAGCCGGGAGTGAGAGCCGTAGGCTATAAATGTATCACTTACGATGAGCCGCAGTTCCGCGGCCATTTTCCACAGGAGCCGGTCATGCCGGGCGTCCTGATGATCGAGGCGTTAGCTCAGGTTGGCGCGGTTGCCATCTTAAGTGTAGAGGAAAATAAGGGCAAGACCGCATATTTTGGAGCCATTGATAAAGCAAAATTCAAACGGAAAGTGGTTCCTGGAGATAAATTAAAGCTGGAATGCGAGATCATTAAGCAGAAGGGACCGGTTGGCATAGGAAAAGCGGTTGCTACGGTTGACGGCAAGGTTGCTGTTTCTGCAGAATTAACATTTATGATCGGATAGGGGAAAACTATGTTTCGTAAGATATTGATTGCCAACCGGGGCGAGATCGCGGTGCGGATCATCCGGGCCTGCAGGGAAATGGGAATCCAGTCAGTCGCAGTCTATTCTGAGGCAGACCGGGACAGCCTTCATACCCTGCTTGCGGATGAAGCCATCTGCATCGGACCGGCTCCGTCTACCAAAAGTTATCTGAATATGGAACAGATCCTGGCGGCAACCGTTGCCATGGGTGCGGAAGCTATTCATCCGGGATTTGGATTTTTATCAGAAAATGCAAAATTCGCGGAATTATGTGCAAAATGCAATATTGCGTTTATCGGACCGTCCGCAGAGATCATCCACCGGATGGGCAACAAATCCGAGGCAAGAAAAACCATGATGGAGGCAGGAGTTCCGGTAGTCCCGGGAAGCAAAACTCCGGTCTATACGGTGGAAGAAGCTAGAAAAATGGCAGAGGAGATCGGTTATCCGGTGATGATCAAGGCATCCTCCGGCGGCGGTGGAAAGGGCATGCGGATCTCCAGAGGTCCGGAGGACTTTGACGCTAATTTCCAGAATGCCCAGATGGAGTCCATCAAAGGATTTTCCGATGATACGATGTACCTGGAGCGCTACGTGGAACGCCCACGGCACATCGAGTTCCAGATTCTGGCAGATAAATATGGCAATGTGGTGCATCTGGGAGAGCGTGACTGCTCCATCCAGCGCCGTCATCAGAAGGTGCTGGAGGAATCCCCCTGCGCTGCCATTTCCACGGAGCTGCGCAAGAAAATGGGCGAGACTGCCATTCGCGCAGCCAAAGCGGTTGGTTATGAAAATGCGGGAACCATCGAGTTTTTATTAGATAAAGATAAAAATTTCTATTTTATGGAAATGAACACCCGGATCCAGGTGGAGCACCCGGTTACGGAGATGGTGACAGGGCTGGATCTGATCAAAGAACAGATCAAGATCGCGGCTGGCGAGCGGCTGTCTATGACACAGGATGACATCCATCTCACCGGACACGCCATCGAATGCCGGATCAACGCCGAAAATCCGGCGAAGAATTTTATGCCGTGTCCTGGAAAGATCACCAATGTCCATGTGCCGGGCGGCAATGGAGTACGCATCGACACTCATATTTACAATGATTATCAGGTTCCGGCGAACTACGACTCCATGCTGCTGAAATTAATTGTTCACGGCGAAGACCGGGAGACTGCCATCGCCAAAATGCGGAGCGCTCTTGGCGAGCTGGTGATTGAGGGGATCGAGACCAATCTGGATTTCCAGTATGAGATCTTAAGCCACGAGGCTTATCAGAAGGGGGATACGGATACCCATTTTATTCCCACGTATTTCCCACAGTATTGTAAAGAATGAAAGAGAAAAACTCTAGTACACTCCAAGGCACTGGAAAGGAGGGCCATAGAACATGTTGAGAGATATGTTTAAGAAAACGTACACGCTGATTGATACAAAATACAAGAATCATTCAAAAAATGAACCGAATATTCCAGAGGGCCTTTGGAGAAAATGTAAAAAATGCGGACAACCGGTGTACGGCGAGGACGTGAAAAATAATAATTATATCTGCCCGAAGTGTAAGGCATATTTCCGGGTGCACGCCTACCGCCGGATCGATCTGGTGGCAGATCCAGGAACCTTTGAGGAGTGGAACGCCCAGATGGAGTTCTCCAACCCGTTAGGCTTCCCAGGCTACGAGGAAAAGGTACGGGCAGCTCAGGAGAAAACCAGGTTAAATGAGGCCATTGTCACCGGAAGCTGTAAGATCCAGGGGCAGAAATCTGCTATCGGTGTCTGTGATGCCCGATTTATGATGAGCAGCATGGGTCATGTAGTGGGTGAAAAGATCACACGGATGGTAGAGCGGGCTGTCTCTTATACACATCTGA
>ERZ1027262.780-NODE-780-length-11913-cov-5.635689_pt1 | contig 11913 bp, 10 predicted proteins | sample MGYA00519472_ERZ1027262 | MGnify/ENA primary metagenome ERZ1027262 (study PRJEB26926, sample SAMN06164796) | human gut metagenome | biome: ENVO:00009003; feature: ENVO:2100002; material: ENVO:00002003 | host: Homo sapiens | place: USA | collected 2012 ... | reverse complement strand
TCTTTATAATGCAGATATGATGTTCTTCAGGAAAGACTTTCCCAACCATCCGCAGATGCAGTTACGATGGTCAGCATTTCTAAAAAAGGCAACTATCAAAAATAGCCTTTCATTCTCCGAGGTGGCACATTGGCTGCAAGAGGCTTTAATGCCATATTGGGAAGCATATGGACGTATGTAATACTTCCGACCATTAATACATTATACAAAAAGAGTGCACCTTCTTCCCCACCGGGAAAAAGATGCACACACAAACAAAACAAACAATAGGCTACCTTCACAGGCAGCGGAAAAGTCATGATTCCATTTTTCCTATGCCACTATTATATATCATCATACTTATTTAATAAATAACTGGTAACTTCACCTATAGAAGAGGACTCTTTCAATAATACTTGCTTGTCCTCTCCCAACAAATATATCGAAGGAAGAGAACGCAAAAAATATAGTTCTTTTTCAGTCAACACCTTCCTGACATCATAACCGTTTATCCACACAGAAGGAAGAGACTGCTGATATTCTTTCCACGCATCCATTTCACCTTCCGTACAAATCGTAACAAGAGCAAGTTGCGATAGGGATAGTCCACTATGTTGCAAGAAGGAACTTATTACCGATGATTCAGACAGTTCCATCATTGATTGCCGACAATAAATACAATCCGGATCATAAAACAGCAATAACGTATATTTAGCGGAAACATCCCATAGTTTTTGAAATTCTCCCGTAGAAAGAATGAAAGTAAAATCAGCAGCTTTTATCCCTATCCGGTTCTTTTTAAGCATTTTCAATTGATACAAGGGACGTATACGCATCATTCCATCTAAATGTCCGGATGTTAATGCTTCCTCCAATACAGAAATATAATAACTATCATTCCGTAGTGACGAATCAGGTTCATATAGATGATGCTCCAACCGTTGTAGAAACCAACGGTTTACCACCTTATTAACTTTAGTCTTCAACACCAATCTCCTGATATTTTCACAAGCCCTTTCCTCTGTCAGTTCCGACAATTGAGAAAGATAATCCACCAACATCCTTTCGGTAGTGGCAGAGCTGCTTAACCGGATAGTATCTGTAAAATCATACGTATCCCAAAAGCGCTCTATCAGTATGCTGTCTTTTTGTTGCTTTGCCATAGCATTTGATTTACCAGAATTGGCAGAACAAGTACATAAAAGTAAAAACACGCCTAAAGTAATATAAAGAAGTCTTATATATTTCTGATGGATTACCAATCTTAAAAGGTGTAATAACCTTAATCTTCGTTTATTCATAATTCTACAAGTTCAAGCACAATTCATTACACCATTTGACATACTCGTTTTCTCCACCGCAAATCCTTTCCGGCACTTTCATCTCTATACATTCATTCCCGACATATATCCGGCTCATCTCGAATATTTCCATCAGACAATCATCCGATATACACATACAAAAACATATAATATCCGGATTATCATATTTCACGATTTTAATCCCCGGATAAAGTAAAGACAGATAAAAAGCAGAATATCCGAATGCTTTCCATGAATCCTCTAGACAATACAAATAAACAGAGCCTCGATTATCACCTTCTTTTTCCAAAATATCGTTTAATATATTCATCCTCATATCTCCTTTCACTCTTAACACTATTTGAATTATCCTTCCTGACGTATCCGAAGTTCAAAATATCCATTCCTACCAAACAGACGCACCTTTCCTTCACGTGCATTGCCTGTGCCATTTTCCTTTACATGGACAAAAATGTAATCATTAGCAGAGTCTAACTGCGGATAAATAATAGCACCTTCGTGCCGTTGTTCAGCTATCCCGATCCAATCACATGAATCGAACACTTCCCCGTAATTCGTATATAACATAGGAAGCACTGTATATGACCGACCGATAGAGGAATGACGTTCAACAGTTACCGTTTTTTGTAGAACACCATATTGGATAATACTCGTAAAAGAGTATTCCGTACCTGCAACTTCACTCGATTCCGTGAAACACAAGTCCATCTCGACGGGATTATCAGGAGTATCATTACAAACTGTTTCCCCCGTTATTTCTGTCCCATTTGCTTTCACCGTTATCAATCCACGCTGAAGATTAGGATAATCCGGATCAAACATGGTGTAACCTTCCAATGATTCATCCCGGATGCACCGGTAGAAATGACCTAACACAAAAGAATTCAAGATTTCATTACTGTATATAATCCAACGGGAATTTTCAAATCCCATCTGATAACCATTCTGCAAATAATTCTCTTGATAATCATGTGTACCATTATACTCTAATAACATGAATGCTTCCATATCATTAGTAAATCCATTCTTTTCCGCATTCTCGAATGAGTTAGCGCCAAATCCCGTAACACTCCGGATATTCAGTTTATAGTAATCATTGCCTACAATTGAAGTCAACGGAACTTTTTCTCCTGTAGCATCATCCATTGTACATAGACGGAGTTTATAGTATCCTTCCCTTTCTGTCCCATCCGCTGCCGTATATTTTCCATGTACAACGATGTGAAATCCTTTATGCGCATCCAAACCCATTTTCCGAATCTGATACAGATAAATAGGATTTGACGAAGGAGCAAGGCTACTGACGGACAAAGTGGACGGACTGGTATAATCCACGTCTGCCAATACAGAGGCTGACACAGGACAACCCAACCAATTTATTGAAATCAATTCAAAATTGTTGTCTGCCACTCCCACACTGAATTTCGCAACATTCCGTTTTAAACTGAAACCATTGCTACCGTCACTTTCCATCGCATTACGAATAGCTATCATGTTGAGTGATGAAAGAGTAATGCGCCTGGTAGCCATTACAAAGGGTGGTTTTACAAGTGCTTTCGTACTTGTGCATATCCTGCTTTCCAAGTCCTGTAAAGTATGTATTGTCCCTGCTTCCATCGGATAATTAGCTATCAGATACAATGTATGCTCTCCTGTCGCCGAAGGAATGTTTACTGTCGTCTTATATTCATTTCCAGTCCATTCCAATACAGGATGCTGATGATAAACAATTTTCCCGTCATGATTGAATATCAGAAAATCCATACTTTCAACCTTTGCTTCATCGGCAGGGGTACCTGTTCCCCGCGTATACACAACAGACTCTTGTTGCACACTTAGTTTCAAAACCATTTGCTCCTGTACTTCTGTTGTATCGTTGATATCCGACATTTCATCACTATTGCAAGCCCCCAAAGAGAAAAGCAATACAAACAGGACTAATTGAATATATTTCTTTCTTACTATCATATCTATCATTTTTATCCAACAGGGGGATAACGTAATTTCACACAACGCACCGTATGTCTCCCATTTCGCAATTCATCCGTCGTGGCACCTCCGTCCGGATCGCTCATTGTTGCTACAATGAAAGTACCATCCTCATTCTTTCCCCAATAACTGTCCGAAAAGAAATTATTGGGAAGCCCGTTGGTTCCGGCATTCAGGAAAACATAATTCATTTCTTTTCCTGTAGGCAATCTCCATCCACTGCCTAAATTTGCACATATAGAGGACGCATTTTCCTTCGTGACATTCGTTACATCTGAACTTGAGACTATAAAATCTGAAAGTTCAGGAGGACGAACATCAAGTGTACAGTTATAGCGATATTTTTTATTCTCTTTATAATCGTCTATGAGATTTCCCGATCCGTAACTTACATATGCCTTTCTGCCATTTGTATCATGTTCCTCTATGCACCATGCTTCAGCAGAATTAATCGCCCAATTTTCACGTATGGTAGCTAATCTCCAGCATCCTTTCCCTCTTGTTGCATCATCCTCATTTACTCCTTCAGGATAATATGCTCTACATCCAGTTTCCCGGGTGGCTCTTTTATAAAACTCATCATTATAAATACCCGTACGTATCCAGTTAGCCTCTTCCCAATATCCCATGGCTTCAGCCCAAGTAACAAGGTTATTTCCGACACGAATTGTTTCAGATCTATAAAGTTGCAGATTAAGTTCAACAGATGCGGTACCCGATTTTAATGTAGTTACATATATAATATCATTACCAGTATTCCAATTTCCACGTCTGAACCCGACGCGACCGCTTTTCTTTGTCGCGTCATCATATTCTATTGTCATCTGCAGTTGATTACCGATTGTCACCTCATCGGGAAGTTTCACTTCAACCGGAGCGTTACAAGCAAAACGCACATACGAGTAAAAGCGTAAAGACTTTACTTCGACCGTCTTTTTGTTGACTGCAAGAAAACTAGCTCCCGTTATTTCAATCGGAACATTGACTTCCGACCATCCGGAAACGTTGGATTTCACTTCAAGGGACTCCTCCCCATAACCGGTAATCGCTTTAATATTCAAACTATAATGCCTGTTGCGGGTTATATTCCATTCTGTAGAATGTGAATCAATTGAATTCATCGCATCACCAATCGGCAAAGTATATATACGGGTGATTCCTCTTGATGTCCCTTTAATGCGCAATACCATTCTGTAAATCTCATCCATCGGCAGATATTCCGGCAAATATATATCACCGGATGACCATGTGAAATGATTCTGTTCTGCACTGCTATTTTCTAGTGAAAAAACGCGGTTATCTAGAAACCCCTCTTCTATCCTGTATTTACAGGAAGCCAGATAACTATACTTTGGAATACGAAGTAACTCCATAGACTCAAGATTAACGAATTCACCTGTAGGGGTTCCATTTTCACAAATCTCCGTACTAAGGTCAAACTTCACACTTAACTTGGCAATCACTCGTTGCAACTTTATCTCCAGTTTTGAAACAGGAGCGGATGCCCCTTCCGGATATATCTCATTTTTACTCCGTACATTCACATTAAGCAACTGCCGGAAAAATACAAATTTTGAAGCACTCAGGCTGCTTTCCGTATTCATCTGAATATTTTTCAATTCTTCAGGGCTGTTGATTCCCGAAAGATCTACCGGTTCATTTCCTATCACATAAATATCATTGTATCCTATATAGGTAATGGCAACATAATCTTCATTTACATCTATCAATTGATTGCTGACTAAAACTTTAGGGCCGTAAGGATTGGAAGTACGTGTCGAGAAAATGATAACACGCAATTGTGATACCTCATTTTCATCCCCTGCAACAAGTTTCGGCATGATACTGACAGGAATTTCCTTGCCTTCCCCCTGGCCATTACTATCGGAAGATGCTTCTATTCCGTCAGTACAAGCAGTAAGCAGATATAATAATGTCACAACGAAGCTATATATATAAACTAATTTCAGTCTCATTCTCTCGTTTAATTATAAAGTATCACATTTCCGTATCCTGCAATATGATTGTCCACCCTGATACGGTAACAGCCGTTTGCATATAAGTATCCGTGTCACCGTCCAGATCATCTATAAGCGATATTTCTACTTCATACACATCTTGCCGGTCAAGTTCCGACTGGATGCGGGTATATGGATGCATCCGGATAAGTTCGACTAAGTCAGAACGGTAGAGTTCTTTGGCTGTGCCGTCCTGCATCAAACGTTCTATCAGTAGCGTCAATTTTTCCCCTTCCACCAAACGCATCAAAGAAAAAACGCCTGCAAATTGATTCCATGCATCATTATTTACGCCCTGATATGGATAATATGTCAATTCGTTGCCCGAAGCAACTACAGAATTATCAAATTTATAGGTCGCCCCTTTGGGATCAAGTACACGGACACGCACGCCATCCGCACAGCGGTGAATACATGGTATTCCGCTTTTTTCAAACCACTTCACATTCAGATGCAAATGATTCTCATTCTTTATAAGTGAAAGAACTTCAGTGTGTTCCTTCACATCGTTTACTTCTACTTGTTTCATAGCATGAAAAACAGGAGTCAGTCTATGGTTCACGCTACGGTCTTCAGCTGCGTTGAGTGATAATAACGCCTGCTCAAGCGTAGTTTGTCCGGTAATAAAGGCCGGTTGTAAAGTCACTTCATCAGTCAAGTTTCCCCATGCCACCAACGTATAGCTACCGGTAGAAAGTTCCGGGTCAATCCGAAAATCTTTCGGGAAAGGCGTCCCTTTACGAGTTATACATTTCAAAAAACATCCGGCTGCATCAAATACATACAAGTCTATTTGCTGTACGTCAATGTTGAAGCGATCGGGACAAATATTGTCCGTGTGATGAACATATTCGAAAGCCACCTGGAAACTTCCCTGCGGACAATCGGAAAAATCTTCATTAACGCATCCTGTAATAAGCCATAATAGCATTGATATGTATGCCACCATCCTTCTTTTCCGGTAAAATGTACTATGCATGTTAAATTGTTATTGAGAGGGATTTTAGATTCTTTTACCGGGGACAATGCCCCGGCAAAAGAATCCGTTAAAATCTATTTTTAATGAACCGGCAGACTAATAGCAATTACATTCCCAGTTCTGCATCTTGTTCAACTTTCGTCCATGGTTCCACAGTGATATGTGCCTGCATGTACGTTTTCTGGTTGATGGGATCTGTCGGGTCCACGGTAACATCCTCATCATCGGGATAACCGATTGAAGTAATTTTTGAGATATTTACATTGTAAAAACGGTTGCGCATTACCGAATAGAACAGGTTGTTGGCTTCCGTCTTTCCGTCCATATTATCTTCAACATTCACACGATAATAACAAGTACCTCCGGTGTACTGAAAAATACGTATTGTTCCTTCAATACTTTCCTTATAGCCCGGTAGTGCATTCTTGGGATGCGAATATTTCTTGATGGTAACAACTGAATAAATACCTTCAGAAGTAGAGAATGAGCTTCCATAATATACACTTACAGAATTCTCTATATCACCTTCGTCTACAGCACTTCCCTCGTCTACTGCATTTAACCATTTCTGTTTTCCGGCTTTATTCAAATAAGTCTTTAAAATCATGCCCAAGCCATAGTTTGCCAAGTTTCCACTAAAGTCTGCAGGAGCCGTATAAATCTGATTTTCCCATTCCGGGACAATAAAATATGGCGGTACATCTTTTCCTCCTGTAGTATAATCAGTTCCGTCTAATTTATTTTCGATACTAAGATTGCCACCATCATTTTTCACTTCAACAGCATTAATCATCACATTAGCCGCCGGAGCAAATACACCTTTCACCAACACATAAGTAGTATTTCCCCTTACCGGTGTCTGATTGGAGTTCTCCGGCAAATATATAGACTCTATAGCTTCCCCGTCAGCACTTGCTTTCAAATCCAAATTAGGCTCATTCACCTCGTCATAATATTTAGCGAAATCTGCAAATGTAGAGCTAGTATTAGTCATTGTATAGAACGGCGTAAGGAAACCATCAACATGATTATGCAGAAATATATAGCTCTGAACCGGAAGATTACGAACCGTAAAAGTCGGAGTAAGTAATTTGCCTAATGTATTACTTTCACTATCTTTCAATATCAAAGCATCCGCATTTGCAAAAGTAGCCTGCAACTTAGCAGCAGCACGGGATATGAACACCTCCAAATGATTGTTTTTCTTCATTTCCGCCGAACTATCATACGCCGGTTTCGAGCAATCCTCAGCAGAAATCCCGGGATATAATGTGTATTCGGTTGCCTTTAATACATTTGCCATCAGGAAACCATTGGTCGCCGCATTCCCATTACCGGATATTTTATCAAAATTACCGACACGCGATACAGCAACTGCCGTTTCTACACCTTTGGTATGGGCAATACGTCCTGCTTTCGTACAATGTGTCAAAGTAACAGCTTCAAATTGAGCAGTTGTAGTGGTAGACGTAATCCAGTCGTCCTGCATATTAGCTACTACATACACTTTCTTTTTACCGGAAGTTAGTTTCAATACAGCAGTGTGCTCCGTGCCATGTTCATCTACAGTAGCATTATCCGTCTTTGCTTCAAAGCTACCGGACTCATTGAAGATATAAGCCCGCAGATTTTTGATGTTTTTTTCTGTAGTAGTACCTTCATGTGTGTCACCCGTTGCACGTGCTACAACACCATCTTTGCCCAGTTTAAATGTAAACTTCGCCCAAGTAGGCTCTCCCTCTATGACTTCGGTATTACCATTGTCATCGCTTCTTTCTTCACCTAGCTTGTCCTCACTGCTACAAGCAGCAAACGTTATTGTTGCCAGCGCAAATACTCCGATTAGAAAATAATTCTTTCTCATTTTTGTCTTATGATTAAAAAATAAATTATTATATATTGAGATTTATATGGTTCCATTTTTCATCCGGTAATACACCTTGATGTATCCGGCTCGACGCAGTTGCGGAAAGAAGTGTTCTTCCAAATAACGATAGGGCACTCCTCTTTTCAAACGTTGCAACTGTCCCTCACGGCCTTTCATTATCGGAACTGAATCAATAATATTCAATACTTCCTTACGGTATTCCATATCAGAGTGTTCCACTTTATAACGTAGCTCTTCCCATCCCTCATCACCATTCACAAGCGCAAAGCAACTATCCGCCAAAGCAATCCGGTCGGCTATATATTGCTTCAGCGCTTCAGCTCGTTTTCCAGACAATTGTTTATTGAATTCAAAAGCCCCCTCGGGTGAGGAAAGCCCCAATAGCACTACGCGAGCTATCTCTACTTCGGGATCTTCACTAATACGGCGAATTACATCAATGATATGTTCCAGCACTCTCTCATTATCCAGATAATTGCTATCTATCTCTGCCTTTGCAAGCTTGAAATAAACAATCTGTGCTCCTTCCTGCTCGCCCGCCAGAATCCTTTTACCCGCTGAATAGTTATCTATGGGTTCTACAAATTTCTCTGTTTCAGCCAGTACTTCCGTAGCACATTTATGCGGTAACATTTCCGGTATTTCCACCTTATTCTTTATTTCCGGCTTAACAATAGAATATCCATCCGTCCGGCTCCACGTAAACAATTCCACCATATCCAACTCCTTTTTCATACAGCAATTTCCAAGTTGCCGCCGTAACACTAACTTTGCCTGCCATATCCAAAGTTGATTGGCTAACATCGGAGTTGAACATGTTATTGTATTCCATTGCCGATTGGATACTGTATATATTAAGTCTTTCTCTGCTTTTGATGAGTGAAGCACTTTTTGTCTTCGAACTATTTTCTCCCGTATTTTGCCATTTACGCGTATGACAGGGAAAGCAAAAGAGTGATTTCCCTTTATATCTATCAATATAGGTGTAAGCAACAACTCATCATTTGCTTTTGTAATGCCGGGAGCAATCATCAAATGAAATCTCAAACTCACAGAATCACCTTGAGCATTCTTCTCTATAGAAAAATTATTGATCTTGATCGAATCATTATTTTGAGCGGAAACTGACATGACCGTTATACTCATAAAAAAGGAAAGTATTATAATCTGAAAACTATTCATTTGGGATATTATTTAAGTAAATATATGATAGATACAGCGGCACGTGTAGGCCCTAAATAATTACGGTTGTTTACGCTTAAACGCTTACCACATTCCTTACACGGGTATTTACTATAATGCAGGTGTGCATAGCCGATCCCTAATGTCCCTTCTATACTCCAATGTGGTGAAAGAATCCACTGATACCCATAACTGAATCCGAATCCGGCAAGATTTCCCTGTCTTCTAAAGTCACCTAGTCCCCAATATCGAATATTACTGACATTATATTGTCCATAAAACAAATGTCCGCCAAAGAAATGTCCATTGAACCGTTCACAAAGCCAATAGCGAAGCTCTGATTGTATCAACCAATGCTTCATTTTTCTATTGTTGGAACCATAACCATTCTTACCCAAAGGAAAAGGATTGTAGACTCCCCACAAGTCAACAGTCAGTTTGGGAGATATTCCCCATTCCACCCCTATGTTTGGTGTTTGTGACAACCCGCCATAAAGTAAATTCGTTTTTACTGCTATATCTTGTGCTCTAACCGCAAAACATCCTAGCAAAGTAAATAGACCAATAAGTATGCCGGCTTTATTTCTTATACAATCATTCATTTTATACAGTCTTTTCAAACTATTTCTTATGCATCTCTATTCCGTAATAGAGATGCATAATTACACATAAATAATAAACATTTAATTATCAACAAAATAATTAATCCAAGAGAAAGTTCTGATGTAGTTAAAACCAATGAATGAGAAAGTTTTGAAGTAGTGTATTTTTAGGAAACACCCTTATCATACGCATATATTTGCAGCGGATAAAACCATTTTGTTAAACCTATATAAGTCGTACTAACATGAAAAACAAAAGACTATTCACTTATGTGTTTCTTTTCGGCCTACTGGTCAACGGTAGTGCATGCGGATCGGACCACAATGAAACAGACTTCCCCGAAACGCCCGGCGGTGAAACTCCGCCCTCCCCTAGTGGTCTACAAGCCTACATGCTTACTACCACTGACACCCGTACCTATGATTTAAGAGAATCCACCGTGGAATTTGAGCCCCAAGCCAGCATGTCGCCTAAAAACATCCTACTGAATCCACAGCAGATCTACCAAACTATGCAGGGATTCGGAGCGGCACTTACAGGATCATCAGCTTTCTGCCTAAAACTAATGAAACAGGAAGATCGGACAGCATTCCTCAAAAGAACCTATTCGCTAACTGAAGGTTATGGATGTAGCTATGTACGCATTGCCATTGGCTGTTCCGACTTCTCCTTGAAAGAATACACCTGTTGTGACACACCGGGTATAGAAAACTTTGCTCTGACTTCAGAAGAAACAGATTACGTAATACCTATCTTAAAGGAGATTATTGCTATCAACCCGGACATCCGCATACTGGGTTCACCCTGGACTTGTCCCTTATGGATGAAAGACTACCGGAAATACCCTATCTACCAAAATCGGGAATACACCGCAGGACAACTAAAACCCGAATACTATGCTGACTATGCCACCTATTTTGTGAAGTGGATACAGGCATTTCAGGCAACTGGTATTCCCATCAATGCCATCACCATACAGAACGAACCACTCAACAACAAGAACTCAGCCTCACTGGTGATGGAATGGAAAGAACAACGTGATTTTGTGAAAGTACTGGGTCCTGCTTTTGAGGCTGCTGGACTTTCCACCAAAATATACGCTTACGACCACAACTACAATTATGATAACAAAAGCGACCAAAACGGTTATCCCTACCAGATATACAACGATTCCGAAGCCGCTAAGTATATAGCAGGAGCAGCCTACCATGACTATGGAGGTAATCGCAGCGAACTGCTCAACGTCTACCAACGAGCTCCTGAGAAGGACCTGATTTTCACAGAATCGTCTATCGGCACCTGGAATAACGGACACGACTTGACCAAAACTCTCCTTTCTAATATGGAAAGTATCGGTATAGGCACCATCAATAACTATTGCAGTGCAGTGACCATCTGGAACCTGATGCTTGAAACAGACTTCAACGGAAGCATACCCAGTAACAATGGTGGACAACCTAACCGCCCCGGCGGATGTCAAACCTGCTTCGGGGCTGTAGACCTAAACATGAGTGATCTTAAAACTATCTACATGAACTCGCACTACTATATGATCTGCCACCTGTCGGCAGTGGTAAGACCCGGTGCCATACGAATTGGTACAAGCGGCTACACAGACAATGACATAGCCTACAGTGCTTTCAAGAATACAGACGGAAGTTATGCCTTTGTCATCATCAACAAAAGCAGTTCGGACAAGAACATTGTACTTACCGCCCCCGATGACGCCGGTAAGAAGCACTCGGCAAGTTGCACTCTGCAGCCGCGCTCAGTAAACTCTTTCAAGTGGAAATAACAGAGATTCAAACATAATAAATCACTTTTTTAATTTTAAATTTATAAATTATGAGAAATCGATTTTTGCTCGGCATGATGGCACTCAGCCTTATAGGTATGACATCATGCAAAGACTGTCTCTTATACACATCTCCGAGCCCACGAGACCGATCAGTA
>ERZ1027262.778-NODE-778-length-11936-cov-6.729821_pt1 | contig 11936 bp, 10 predicted proteins | sample MGYA00519472_ERZ1027262 | MGnify/ENA primary metagenome ERZ1027262 (study PRJEB26926, sample SAMN06164796) | human gut metagenome | biome: ENVO:00009003; feature: ENVO:2100002; material: ENVO:00002003 | host: Homo sapiens | place: USA | collected 2012 ... | reverse complement strand
TAGACTTTTCTTATTTTCGTACAACGGAACCAAAATTAACTCCGGCTTTGCGCAAAATGCCATTCACAGACCTACGACACACCATTTGGACGGGCGAAGCATGTCAACCACAAGCCAAAATTTGGTGTGAAATCCATGAAACGAAAAAAACAGAAAGCGGCAAGCCTTTCACAACTTACCGCTTTCTCTTATTTTACAACCTGCTGCACGCTGGCTTTTTCCACCAGCCTTCCCTCAACAATGGTAATTCCCTGTTTATAACGTTCCCCGCTGACTTTCTTTAACAGCACATGTATTGCTTTATTTGCCATTTCACGGATATCCACCTCATAAGTTGTGATCTCGACATCACACAGTCCCGGAAAAAGATAGTTATCAAATCCAACCACTGAAAAATCTTCCGGAACGCGATACCCCTGCTCTTCTAACTGATTGATGACCATGCTTGCCGTGAGATCGGAGTTGCACACAAATGCCGTCGGCATATCTTTCATCTGATCCGGATGAATATCAACCTCTACCACACCACATTCCATATCACGATCCGATATGATCCACTCCTGTGGCACTTCAATACCATGTTCTAACATGGATTTCCGGTAACCGAAATAACGGTCTGTGATACTTGCTGTAAACAACAGCGTTCCGACATACGCAATTTTTTCATGACCATGCTCGATCAGATAATTCGTCAGCATGTAAGTACCATAGTAACTGTTAGAGATCACCGCATCACTCATCTGGTGTTCATCATAAAAATCAAGATACACGATCGGAATCTGTGTATTCTGTCTTAATGCACCTAAATATTCTGTCCTCAGCCGTCCGATCAGAATCAGACCATCTACTTTACGTTCCAGCACGATTTTAGGCAGATTCGCCTCGGCTTCATCTTCTAATGAAACAACCTCAAGCATCGTGAAACATTCTTTCTGAACGGCCCTTGTTGCAACACTCTGGTACATTCTCCAGTAAAAGGATGCATACTCTCCTAAGTATTTTTCCGATACCAGCACCCCGATATTATAACTTTTTACTGACTTTTCTTTTTTTACGGCAGATGGCTGCTTGTATCCAAGTTCATCTGCCAATTGTTTGATTTTTTCCCGCATAGCCTCGCTGACACCTTTTTGTCCGGAAAGTGCTTTTGAGACCGTGACCGTACTGACACCAAGCTGCTCTGCAATGTCTGCCAGCTTTACTGCTTTTGCCATAACCGTCCCCTTCTTACTACTTTTTACTTTTTCGATTTAATCTTATTTCTTTTCCACAAAATGTAACAGTTTTGACTGGAAATCACCCCATGGATTCTGGATCAGAATACCTGCATACATTAATGTATCTCCCGCATATACAGTATCTTCGCCTTCCAGACAGTAATTCTTCTGCGGATCGAGTCCTTTTAATGTGATTCTTCTGCTCTTATAATTCGGACGGTTGATCACCTGCACAAATGTAACCAGTGCTTCTGATTTATCTTTTGAAACCACCTCGTAACAGTCAAAATAATGATTTTCCTGATAGGAGGCGATCCTGTAATAATCGCCGCTTCTTACCAGATCATTGTATTTATGATACATGGCAACCTGTTTCGGGATCATCTGTCTGTCTTCTTCCGGAATCTTTGTGATATCCAGCTCATAACCGAAAGTTCCTGCAAGCGCTACATGACCTCTTGTCTCAAACGGTGTAACACGTCCCACCGTATGATTCGGACAGTCTGAAACGTGCGCTCCCATCGTCGATAACGGATAGATCATCGCCGTACTTTCCTGAATCTTTAACCGCTCCACCGCATCCGTATCATCCGAGCACCAGATCTGTGGACTGTAATAAAGCATACCCGGATCAAAACGTGCCCCACCGCCGGAACAGTTTTCCAGTAAAAGATGTGGGAACTCTGTTACCAGACGCTCCTGCATCTCATACACTGCCAGCACATAACGGTGATAAAGTTCACCCTGTCGGTCTGCAGGAAGTCCATAGCTTCCGATGTCAGAAAGCTGACGGTTCATATCCCATTTGACATACTCAATATTTGCACTGCGTAAGATCGACGCCACGCTCTCATATGCATAATCGCGCACTTCTTTTCTGGTAAGATCAAGTACATACTGATTTCTGCAGAGAGATCCCTCTCTTCCCGGAATCTGAATTGCCCAGTCCGGATGTGCCTCGTAAAGTTTTGAATCCGGTGAGATCATTTCCGGCTCAAACCAGATACCGAATTTTAATCCAAGCTTATTTACCTCATCTACCAGATGTTTTAAGCCGCCGTTTAACTTTTCTTCGTTGACATACCAGTCACCTAAGCTCGTAGAGTCATCGTTGCGGTGTCCAAACCAGCCGTCATCCATGACTAACATCTCGATGCCAAGCTCCGCTGCTTTTTTTGCAATGGAAAGTAATTTTTCTGTATTGAAATCAAAATAAGTTGCTTCCCAGTTGTTGATCAAAATCGGACGTTTCTTATCCTTATATTCACTGCGGATCAGGTGATTCCGGTAAAGTTCATGGAACTGGTGCGTCATACCGTCATATCCGATATCACTGTAAACCAGCACAACTTCCGGTGTCTGGAAGCTCTCACCTTTTTCTAACTTCCAGCAGAAGTTCTCCGGATGGATTCCCATGCCGACACGGACGGTATCAAACTGTCCCAACTCGACCTGTCCAATAAAGTTGCCGGAGTATACAAAATGCATGCCATACACTTCGCCCTGTGACTGGTCGGCATTTCCTGCCGCAAGTGCCATAAACGGATGCTCCTGATGGGAGGACTCACCTCTTACGGATTCCACACCCATAAATCCTTTTTTTACTTTGCGGTGTTCTAACATACGCTCTCTCGCCCAGGAACCGTGCATCGTAAGCAGTGTAAAATCACGGTTATCCATATCCATGGAGAAGGACAGTGCCTTTGTCAGATATAACATCTCGCCGTCATTTTCGATCCGCACGCTTCTTGTGATGACATCCACATCCGAAAATGCCGTATAGAGCAATGTTACTTTCAATCCAAGTACCGGATCCTCACAGAGAAGCTCTAATGTCTCGCAGGCATTCTCGTCCCCAAATGTTGCAGGGAGACCGGCAAGTCCCGGTTTTCCTGCATAGATTTTATGTGAAACATAAAACAGTGACACTGCGGTGTGTCCGCCTGCCGTTCTTACCGAGATACTGCTTCTTCTGTAATCTCCCAGTCCGTTTCCGGCATACTCCATCGGAAATGTATCGTAAAAAGAAACACGCTCCCTGTTATTTTCTGAAGGCACAAACGGTCCTTCTCCTGTACGGAGCAGGTACGCGATGTTTGCATCTCTTAATTTCTTACCATAATAAACATGACCGACAAAGTTTTCTTTATCCACGATACCGATCACATAACTGGAGGCTGGTGTATCCAGCTTGAAAATGCGTTCTTTTTCAAAGTATGTGATTGCCATGCTGTATTTCCTCCTGTTATTTCAGCAAGTCTTCTTTTAACACGGCAAGTTTCTTTTCTGCATCCTCTAATGAACTGCCTTTTACGCCAAAGTAATATTTGATCTTCGGCTCTGTTCCGGACGGACGCATACAGCACCATGCGTTATCAGAAAGTTCATAGTAAAGTACGTTGGATTCCGGCAGACCTGTCTTTGTCACTTCTCCGGTCACAGTATCTTTTCTGGTATCTTCTTTATAGTCGCGCACTGCAAGCACATCAAATCCGCCAAGTGTTTTCGGAGGATTTTTTCTGGAATTGCTCATCAACTCCTGGATCTGTGCAGCTCCGTCGATTCCCTTTAATGTCTTTGTCTCAAGTCCCTCTCTGTAATAGCCGTATTTCTCATACATGGCAAGCATCTCATCCCATAAGGTCATATTGTTCTTCTTGCACCAGGAAGCAACCTCACATAACATCATGACTGCAACACAGGCATCCTTATCCCTTGCGTAAGTACCTGCAAGGCATCCGTAGCTTTCCTCTAAACCAAACACATAATCGTAAGTATTCTGCTGCTCGAAAAATTTGATCTGCTCTCCGATATATTTAAATCCAGTTAAAACTTCGATCAGTTTTACACCGTAAGCTTTTGCGATCGCTTTTGCCATATCGGTTGTAACGATTGTCTCAACCAGTGCAGGATTCTTCGGCATAGTTCCCATTGCTGTTTTTTCTCTTAAAATGTATTCCGCGATCAGCATACCTGACATATTTCCGGTAAATGTCACATACTCGCCACTCTTCGTATCTTTGCAGTATACGCCAAGACGGTCTGCATCCGGGTCAGTTGCAAGAACGATGTCCGCATCCACTTCTTTTGCAAGTTTTAATGCAAGTTCAAATGCTTTTGGTGACTCCGGGTTCGGGTATGCAACGGTCGGGAAATTACCATCCGGTTTTTCCTGCTCCGGCACTACATATACATGTTCAAAACCAAGCTCTTTTAACACGCGGCGCACCGGAAGATTTCCAGTTCCGTGAAGCGGTGTGTATACGATCTTGATATCTTTTGCCATCTCTTTGATGATCTCCGGATGAATGGACTGTTTTTTCAGTTCTTCCATATAACGGTCATCGATCTCTTTACCGATCACATTGTAAAGGCCTGCTGCAACTGCCTCTTCTTTTGCCATGGTCTTTACCTGATCGAAGGAAGTTACTTTTGCAACTTCCGCTAAAATATTTTTGTCGTGAGGCGGTGTGATCTGTGCACCATCTTCCCAGTATACTTTGTATCCGTTGTATTCTCTCGGGTTATGGCTTGCTGTAATTACAATACCGGAAATACATCCTAGCTCGCGGACTGCAAAAGATAACTCCGGTGTCGGACGAAGGCTGTCAAATACATATGCCTTAATGCCGTTTGCATTTAAGCAGAGTGCTGCCTCCTCGGTAAATTCCGGGGACATAATTCTGGAGTCATGTGCGATCGCAACACCCTTTTCCTGTCCATTCTGGGAAATAATGTAATTTGCAAGTCCCTGTGTTGCCTGACGTACGGTATAAATATTCATACGGTTGGTTCCGGCTCCGATCACGCCTCTTAAACCACCGGTACCAAATCCTAACTGTCTGTAAAAACGATCCTCGATCTCTGCCTGATCCCCCTCGATCTTCTTTAACTCAGCCTTTGTATCTGCATCAAAATATGGATCTGTGCACCACTGTTTGTATGTTTCCATGTAATTGCTCATTCTTCTTCTCCTTTACTTTTCTGCGATTCATTTTTTATTATATTTTGGATTATAACCTTTTTTTAAGTTATTGTAAACTAATTTTAACCTTTTGACTATTTTTATTTAAAAATCAGCTTTTGACCTCAACATCATTTATTAAAAATATCATAATATTTTTTTACGACTTTTTCTGCGGGCTTTGCATAAATTTCATAGTCCATACGGGTCTTTGCGCTCCGCTCCTGATAAAGCTTTGCATCCCAGGACCAGAGCGCCATACCTCCTACCCAGTCTCTTTTACTGCACGCCGTAAACATATCTTCGTACCATTCTGCCTGACCCTTTGGATCCGCATCACCTCTTACACACCAGTCATTTGGCACCTCTTTGGAACCTTTTACCGACATACATCCTGTTTCCGCAAAGAAAAACGGTTTTTGAAATCTGTTTACCACGGTTTCAATACGATCCAGCTGATTTTCCCAGTCCCCATATGGATAGTAACCACTCGAAGAAATCACATCCACAGCATCCCACCAGTTTACCCGGTGTTCCTGATACTTATCTGTATTATAGGAAAGCAGTCCATGATAGACCTGTCTGATATCCGAGAGCAGTTTGCGCCATTCTGCTTCACGGTGCTCACTCATCACCATCTCGCAGCCGGCAATAAACATTTCACAGTCATGCTGTTCTGCAATTTTCGCATAGTGAAGCTGAAATGCCGTATAGGATGCAAACCAGTTTCCCCATTTCGGTTCACACGGAACATCCTCATCAAAAAAATTAATATGCGCCCGCCAGGTCCCGTTTTTACAGTTTACGGTCGGTTTTAATGCCACACGAAGCCCTATTTCCTTTGCATATTCAATCATAGCGATCAGCTCGTCATCTTCCATCGTCGCCTTTGATGTGAAGCAGATCTCCTCCGACTGCGGTGTCTCCTGTAACCCTCCAGGCACAAATATCACGAAATTTGCGCCGGTTCTCTCCTTCATCATGGCAAGGCTCTCCTTTGCCCCCGGTTTAAAAAAAGCCCCGGCACACGCAAACGGTGCAAAAGTCACCCCACAGATATATTCCATATTTTTTTCCTCCCTTTTCTCAATGCACTCTTAAAAATATAACATTTATTTTACTGATTCTGCCATTAATATAGCATTCGTCATATATATCTGCTATAATTTTTCAAGTTAAAAATTGCATAAATCTATTTTTATGGAGCCGCATATGAAATCTTTATTTGAATATACCGACAAACTGAACAAACCTTACGAATGTTTCTTTTTAGATATGAAGAAAGAATGGCTGCCCGTGCAGCCACACTGGCATTATTTTATGGAAATCCTGTATGTAACAAGGGGCACCGCCCTGATGTATCAGAATGAACAAAGTTATATTGTGACGGAAGGTGACATGATCGTCTTTCTCCCCTCCGTCGTTCATTCTGTCCATGCAGTGTCCGATGCCCCTCTGCAGTATTATGTTTTAAAATTTGACCTAAGCCAGCTGGATTCTTCCGCTTCACTTACCGGTGGAAGCTGGAATTACAGTGCACTGTTTAACAATGCCATAAATAACGAGCAGGCTGATATTTATTTCCCGGAGGAGATACTCCACTCTCTTCCGGTACAGTCTTTATTTGACGACTGTGTCCGCGAAATGCAAAATATGCAGTATGGGTATCAGATGATCCTGCAGTCAAAGGTCAAAGAACTTCTGACCTGGCTGCTTCGCATCTGGCGCGATGACGGGTTCGATACTGACTGTTATTTTTCTTCACTCACAAAAGAAAATACGATCTATACCATCACAGAATACATTGACCGTCACGCCTGCGAAAACATCCGTGTAGAAGATATTGCCGCACTCTGTCATATGAGTTATTCACATTTCGCTAAAAATTTCCGTGAAATCTATGGGCAGTCCTGTAAAAAATACATTGAATTTATCCGGCTGTGCAAAGTAGAAGATATGCTTCTTTTTACAAACTTTGATCTAAATTATATCAGTCAGGAGACGGGATACGCCGACTGCAGTCACCTGATCCGGTCATTTAAAGAAAAATATGGTGTTTCCCCGCATCAATACCGCAGGCAGCATTCCTCACCCAGACAGAATCACTGATTCATAATGGATTCAAGTGTACTGGTATCACTTAAAACCGGCATGAGAAACATGATTGCAGTAATCATCAGTGCAGCGATCACCAGTCCGATAATTGAAGTGATCAATGCAGCGGTTGCTGTACCGTTCTGCTGTGGTTTTATCTTTTTCGAACAGATTGCACCAAGCAGACCGACCAGACCAAATCCTGCTCCATATCCCACAAACCCTGTCACAATGCCAAGGATTCCAAGAACTAATGATACCGTCGCAATATTTTCTCCCTCACGCTCTGACGGGATGATAATCTCACCTTCTCTCATTTCCACAATCTCGTCTAACTTGCTTCTCCGCAGTAATACGATACATGGAACCAAAAACAGCGGAACTGTCACTACAAGATTTAACACAGAAAGGCTGCCGATCATGTCCGTCATATCACCATTTCCAAAGATGCCACTCGCCATTAATCCGCCAAAATCAACAAGTGCATGAATAATGATACAAATCCATAAATTTCCGCTGCGCAGATAGATTGCTGCAAACAGCACACCGAGCAATGTTGCCTGCAGTGCCTGGATCAATGCGCTGGATAATGGCACACCGGAAAGTACATTCGGGATATGTGCCGCACCAAAGATCACGCTGGATAAAATAATGGCTGCAAGCACTCCCCGTCTTGTGTTTGAAAAACGGTCCGCAAAAAGGTTTAACACGATTCCACGCATGATCACTTCCTCGTTCATGCCGACCAAAAACATGGTCAGTATGTAAATCATGATCCCACCGGCAGAGCGCACTCCGTCCGAACCGGAAACACTCTGCAAAAATAACTGTGCAACTGCCACATACACGCAGTAGCCAACCATAAAACCACCGATATAAAATCCTCTTAAAAATCCCACACCGGTTTTCTTAAGCGACTGCTGATATCCCATAAGAAACAGCATACCGATTGCATAGATTGCTACACCGATCTCGGCGATCAGCTGTAACGTGTAACTGTCTGTAATGGATGTCAGATGTGCCACTACTCCTCCAACCAGGTTCATCAGCACCAGAAAAAGCGCCGTAATTACAATGCCAATGACAATCACAGCCGCCTTTGGCAATCCCAAAATTTTGTTTTTCATACTATTCCTCCTATACTACTTTTCACTGATATTTCCCGCTTCATCTACTGATGCATTGTCCGAGATACTCTCCATATAAGAAAACAGCCCCGGTGCCGCATTCACATCCATCTGTTTTGTCTGCCCGTCCGATGCATAGACCGGAATCAGCGCATAAGAAACTGTTCCATCTTCTGTCACTGTAACTTTCACGGCTGCGGATCTGTCAATATTCTGTCCGAAAATAAAATTACCCAGACTGTAAAACACGGGTTTTCCGTCAATATATTCGATTCCTTCCAGACAATGTGTGTGCGCTCCGACAACCAGATCTGCACCTGCATCCATGCACTGTTTTGTCAGTTCACGCTGCACGGCATTCGGCTGTTCGCTGTACTCTGTCCCCCAGTGTGGAAATACCGTCACAAAATCACAGGTCTGTTTTGCTTCTTTGATCACTTCGATCAGTGCTGTGGCATCATAACAGGTAAACATTCCCGGCGCAGCACTCTCGATCTTCCAATCAGCAGACGGTACCACGCGCGATACAGCGATAAATCCATATTTTTTTCCATTTACTTCCATAATCTGCACCTCTTTTGCACGCTCCACCGAATCTCCGGCACCACCGTACAGGATTCCTGCTCCGTCTAATGCACTGAAAGTGTCTGACAGCGCCGCTCTTCCATAATCTAAGGTGTGATTGTTTGCAAGTGATACAATATCCACACCCATTTCATTTAATGCCTTTACATAGGAAGGACTGCACCGGAATGTGAACTGCTTGTCTGCCATCGGTTCCCCGCGGTCACTAAATGGAAACTCGTTGTTTACCATCAGGATATCGGCTGCCTTTAACTGTTCTAACAGTTCCGGTGAGACGACACGCTCGATCCCGCCGGCATCATAGGCTGCCTTGAAAGCATTTGCAAAAAGAACATCACCTGTCAGGATGATGGTTGTATCGCCGGAGTCTTTTTGATTATCCTTGTTTGCTGTTTCATCTGATGCACTCCCAGTTCCAGCTGCTGTGGTTGTATCATCTGATATGCTTCCATTTTCACCTGCTGTGACTGCATTCTCTGACATGCTTCCGTCTTCACCTGCCGTTTCTGCACCATCCATCGATATTCCACTTCCATCCGCTGTGGCTTCCCCATCCAGAGTGGCTTCTGCGTCAGACATCTCCGCCTGCTCCTCTTCTGCCGTCGCCCCCGGCGCAGACGCCGGTTTTGCCTGGCCGCCGGTTAAAATTGCCGCTGCGATCACGCCCGCCACAGTCAGTATGGAAAGTACATAAAGTACGATTCTGATTGTTTTATTCATAGATCCCCCATTTTTGCATTGTTTTGTTTTTCTTTGGTCTGAGAAACACTACAAAAACGACGCCGATGTACAACGATTGTACGCCGACGTCATTTTTATCATAATGATTTGCACCTTAATTGTCAACTGACACAGGATCTTAGTCTACTCAAAATCCACTTCAATACTTCCCATGCCACAGTCAAGTTCCATATTTTTCTCTGCCCCTTCATTTTTGACTTCTTTATCTCCGCTGATGTTTGAGTAAGTTTCACCATCCACATCAATCGAACCAAGTCCGCAGGAAAGTTTGTAGTTATACTCTTTTTCCTCGCCGTTTAAATCGAGTGTCATGCTTCCCATGCCGCAGTCTGCTTTCAGGTTCCCCTCAACACTTCCCTCCATGGAAAAATTGCCAACCCCACAGTCTAACGCAACATCACCATAAACTACACCGTCTGTAATCTCCACATTTCCAACGCCTACGGATACATCCATCTTTCCGTATACCTGAAACTGCTCTGCTTCAAAATTACCGGCCCCGACTTTTAGAATCAGATTGTTGCAGCTGACATCAAAATCTTTCCAGCTCATGTCTGCAGCACCGATATCAAAATTCAGCTCATCAAAAGAACTTCCCTTGGGCAGATACAAGATGATCTGCGGTGATTTTTTATAATAATGTTTTTTTGCATCATATTTAATTTTTAGTGTGTCTCCATCCAATTTACAGGAATAATATTTCTCTTTGCCGCGCTTTAAGACGACACGTATCTTCGTGCTGTCATCCGGTTCTTTGACTGTAATTTCTGCTGCGTCAATATCCAGCTTGATATTTCGAATGGAAGAGACATCAAAGCTGCTGTCTGCTCCACCTGCAGGTACCTCAGTAGAAAACTCCATATCACCGATATCTGTTATCATATCATCGTCATCACTATCATCGTCATCGCTATCATCGTCATCTTCATCAAAATCATCCATATCATCATCTTCTTCGTCATCTCCATCAGCACTGCTATAATAAAGTCCCACCGGACCAATATGCCAGTTTCCATACCGGAGTTCTCCATTCTTTGCCATACGCCATACAGAAGCCCCCATCGCAGTACTGACACCGCAGAAGATCAGTCCTGCACCAAGCAATGACACTGCAATGATTAACATAATTTTTGTGAATTTTTTCATGCTGCCACCCCACTTTCTTTCTTCTTTTCAAACGGTTTTTTACACAAACCGATGATTCCCCTGACTGCCCATGGAAGGAATACGCCAGACACCCACACGACCAAAAGTACTGCAAGGATTCCAAGTCCCAATACCAAAAGTCCTGCTCCGGTCAGTCCAAGTCCGACAGCCACTCCACCGGTAAATAAAGTGCTGCATCCAAAACCAATCAAAAGGAAACCTGCAAACACAAGTGATGCCATCACTGCAACCACTGCAACCGCAATGCCAAACAAAGTCGCAACAACCGCAAGAAGAAGTGATGCCACGACTAAAAGCAATGTCAGCCAGAACGGTGATGTAAGAACTACCACTACGATTGCTGCTGCACTCCATCCACCTTTCTTTTCTTTTGGCACCTCTTCGCTTTTCACAAACATATCATCGTTCTTATTCCACTCCGGATTTTGATCCGCCGGCATGCCATAAAATCCATTCTCTTTTTCCATGCCAAGATTCTTTTTGATGCTCTGGGCAACCTTCTCCGGTGACTCAAGCTCCGCTATGACGGATTCCTCATTTTCCTCGCCCGCATCTTCAAAATAACTGCGGTAAAACGCAAGCGCATCCGCTTTTTCTTCTTCTGATATTCCATCCAGAAGCTGTTCTAACTGTTTTAAAAATTCTTCTCTTTTCATAACCTCTAAAGCTCCTCTCCTGAAAATAATGCTGATATTTTCATGGAATAATCTTCCCATTCTCTCCGGTATTCAACTAACTTATCCTGCCCCGGTTCCGTGATCTTATAATAACGCCTGTTCCTGCCTCCGCACTCTCTGTCATATACCTCAAGGCATCCGTCTTTCTGCAGTCTCCTGAGCACCGGATACAAAGTGGACTCTGATACATCAATGGCTTTTCGTACATCCTGTGTGATTTTATAGCCATAGGTGCCTTCCTCCTCTTTCGACACAACAGCTAACACGATCGCGTCTAAGAGAGCGGCTCCTGTATTAAATACCATACGCTCATCTCCTTTTCTTTATAATATTCCTGTCTCTTATACACATCTGACGCTGCCGA
>ERZ1027262.764-NODE-764-length-12031-cov-21.603206_pt1 | contig 12031 bp, 8 predicted proteins | sample MGYA00519472_ERZ1027262 | MGnify/ENA primary metagenome ERZ1027262 (study PRJEB26926, sample SAMN06164796) | human gut metagenome | biome: ENVO:00009003; feature: ENVO:2100002; material: ENVO:00002003 | host: Homo sapiens | place: USA | collected 2012 ... | reverse complement strand
CCGCATCACGGCATAAGTAAAGACAGCGATTTGTGCGCAAGCGCCCATCGCTGTCTTTAACTATGCCTATGCGCGGCTATGCTTTCGTAAACTCTCATTTACCTTACTTCTTCCGTAATCAATTCTGCCCACGCCACAGCGAATCCGGCGCGGTGTGCTACCCGTTGGGAAGCAATGTGGGACATGCTTGTTCCATAATAAGGAATCGCACCGTGAGCCAAAATATCCTGAGCCAGAAGTCTTACTAATGTCGAACCCACATGCATTTCTCTGGCGTGGGGAGTTACATTGATCCCGATCTGCCAGAACAGGGGACTGTCAGCGCTGGCGCCTGCCATACCGAGAATCTCACCGTCCCTTACAGCGGCGATTCCCAAAACATCCGGGGCATCCGGATCGAAAGCAAATGCTTGATCAAAGCGGTCGTCGCCTCGAAATTGCAGAATAGCATCCTGATCATATCGTATCAGTTCAAAATTCAGGGCCTCAGACAGTAATGACGAAGAAAAATCGGAAGAAGATATGCCACCAAACTCCGACAGGAAAAAGGGGTGTACCTGCGCAATACGGAGATCGAAGGGAGCCAGCAATTCTTCCAATTCCCGGAGCCGTTTCATGTCAAAAAACCATTCTCCTGTCACATCAGCATAACGTTTCCGACACTCTGCTACAATTTCCTCAGAACCGGTAACTAATAATTTACCATGAATGACGGCAATTTTTAATCTGCAAACCGCCTGCTCCTGAAAACGACGGCGTCCCTCCTGCGGAATATAGAGTGTAAAATGATTTTTTGAATCAGTCACATCAGCAGGACTGCAACAGTAGTCCAGTGCCAGCTGACGGGACAATTCTTCCAGGTACATAGATGTCGGAACTCCTTTCGCAACGGATCACATCAAACTCTGTGGTTCCCATCCTTTCATTACATGTTTCACGGTGTACTCTGCAGCCTCTGCATCTGTCAACTGGTGGGAAAAATCAGCACGGGTGTCAGGGGAAGCACCGGGACCGTAGGAAGCATATTCTCCGTAATAGAAATGACCATGGGGTTTCTTCCAGTCCTGCCAGCCGGTGGGATGGATGTGTTCCCCCAGTTCACAGTGCAAGAATACGGTCTTTGCCCATTCTCGCCAGGGACGTCCCAGGTAGATGGAACGGGGAGGACAGTCGCTCTCCAGGCTGCATTCATGGAAGACATAGCCGTAGGGCTCTTCCATAGGGGTGGAGGCTGCGGTCACATAGCCGTAGATCACTTCATCCTCCGGACTTTCCGGAGGAATCCGGTCTCCGGGAAGCTTCGAGTAGATCGTACAATGTTCAAACCAGGCGATGCCGCTGCCGAAGATGAAATCCACATCTCCCTGAATAAAACAGTTTTCATAATAATGACGTCCAATCGTGCGGGGCTTGAATTCTCCGGGACCCTTGAAGCCTCCGGGCTGCGCCTCTTTTAACGGCAGAGGTGCATCGAAGATCGTATCCTGGCTGCCAAGGAAACGACAGTCATAAAAAGCATTGCGGTCGCCGTCTACATAGACTGCCAGCGCCTGCCCTACGGTATGCCCGAAGCCGGAATCGTTCTGAAAGGTCAGATGCTTTGCGGTAAAATCGTGGGTGTCGATCCGGACGGAAGCGGTGCGGAAGGTTCCGCGTTTATCCCCATCGGGCATGAGATCAAAGGCGGCATCTCCGTAGACGAGAATAGTTTTGTCCGTACCTGCTCCTTCGAAGGTGACATTTGGTCTGTTGATGACTAATTTTTCCCGATAAATACCTTCCCCAATGTGTACGATCACAGGGGGCAGATCAGAAACGGGAGCCGGGAACTTTTTTTCGCACTCTGAAGCCGGAAACTCCGGCAAAGAAGTCAGAGCCTCGCCGATGGTGGTAAAAGAAGTGCCCGGAAGAGTATTTCCGGGCATATTGACATAATAATGTAAAGGCATCTTGTCTGACATAGTAACTCCAATCTGTAGATGTTGTGTCATGGGAATAAAGACTACATGAGACATCTACAACACAATGCAGCCTAAGGTCTTGTATGGTTGATAGCTGAATAGCTTAAAGCAGGCGAACAATCTCTAAATCCGGCTGATCCGCCAGGTTCACATACTCTCCGCCACATTGTACGATAGGCCGGGAGAGCTTGTCTTTGTTGATATAAATGATCGTCCCTTTCCGTCCGTCACTTAACAGACAGCGGTTCTGCAGACAGGAATTAACTACATTTTCCAGAAAAGGAAGCAGGATGGAGACATCGTATTTCTGGAAGCCTTCCACCTCGAACATTTCAATCACACGGAACGGACACAAAGGTCCTCTGTAGCAGCGGGCGGCGGTCATGGCATCATAGACATCCGCGATAGCTACGATTCTTGCGTAAGGATCGATCTGATTCCCTTTCAATTTCAGGGGATAACCGCTGCCATCGTTGCGCTCATGATGCATGAGGGCGGCATTTTTCACATGATCATCCACGTCCTGGGAGAGCAGAAGCTGATATCCGAGAGAAGGATGCTTTTTGATCGTTGCAAATTCTTGATCGGACAGCTTACCGGGTTTTGAAATGATGGAATAAGGAACCAGTAATTTACCGATATCATGGAACAGGCCGCAGGCAGTGGCCAGCTCGACTTCCTTGTCAGACAGCTTCAGCCATCCGGCCAGTATGTTGCAGATCAGGGCAACATTCAGGCTGTGAGTGTAAGTGGAGTCATCATATTCCCGCATGTTCTGAAGCATGTCCAGAATGCTGATACCACCGGAATGATTGGCTACGATGGCCATGGTGTTCTTTAATAGGGAATTTACGTCTAAAGTGGTATTTTTTTGAATCACCAGATTCATATTTTCCCGGAACAGCTCAACATCATTTTCAAAATCTGTCTTGAACAGTTGGAACTCCGGAGAACTCTTAATGCGCTCGGAGTAAGAGAGCTCAGTGTCAGTGGGATCCTCCACAGGCTGTACGGGTTGTATGATATCTTCGGCAAAAATGGTGAGGATACCGTACAGATCCAGCTTGGTGATCAGCTTGTCCGTAAGAACAGTACCTTTTTGCATCAGAAGCTCATGGTCCAGATCATAGACATCTTCGGCTACGGTCATGCCGGGAACCAGTTGGGTGATAGACAGCCTTTTCATAAGTATTCTGCTCCTTATCATGAAAAGAAAATTTAACTGATTTCATTATAATAATTTTTATCCGGACTGTCAATTTGTGCAGGCTCTTAGGGGGCCATATCCTGTTCACAAAATTTTTACAGTCTTTTCACGGCAACGGTCGCATTGAAAGGTTGAAACATAGAGGAAAATCTGCTACAATAAGCTTTGAATTATGCGAAGACCCATGGACATTTTATTGTCAAAAGGGTGCGGAAACGAGGAAAAAATGAGCGTTATTGAGAAGATATTTGGCACGCACAGTTCCAGAGAACTGAAGCGTATTGAGCCCCTGGTGGACAAGATCGAGGCACTCCGCCCGACGATGCAGGCACTTTCCGATGAGGAACTGCGCGGCAAGACCGAGGAGTACAAGAAGCGTCTGAACAATGGAGAGACCTTGGGCGATCTGCTTCCGGAGGCGTATGCAACCGTAAGAGAGGCTGCAAAGCGTGTTCTGAACATGGAGCACTACAGAGTACAGCTGATCGGTGGTATCATCCTGCATCAGGGACGTATCGCAGAGATGCGTACCGGTGAAGGTAAGACTTTGGTGTCTACCCTTCCCGCTTATCTGAATGCTTTGGAAGGCAAGGGTGTCCATGTCGTTACCGTCAATGACTATCTGGCAAAGCGTGACGCGGAGTGGATGGGTCAGGTACACGAGTTCCTGGGACTAAAGGTCGGCGTGGTACTGAACAGCATGACCTCCGAGGAGAGACAGGAAGCTTACAAGTGTGATATCACTTATGTTACCAACAACGAACTGGGATTTGATTATCTGCGTGATAACATGGTTATTTACAAGGAGCAGCTGGTTCTGCGTGGACTGCATTATGCCATCATCGATGAGGTGGACTCCGTATTGATCGATGAAGCGAGAACCCCTCTGATCATTTCCGGACAGAGCGGCAAGTCCACAGCTCTGTACGAGATGTGTGATCTGCTGGCACGTCAGATGAAGCGCGGCGATGATGTACAGGAACTGACCAAGATGGACGCCATTATGGGTGTGGTACAGGAAGAGACCGGAGACTTCGTCGTTAACGAAAAGGATAAGATCATCAACCTGACCGCAGCAGGTATGGAGAAGGTTGAGAGATTCTTCCACATTGATAACTTCGCAGATCCCGAGAACCTGGAGATCCAGCACAATATCATCCTGGCATTGCGAGCCCATAATCTGATGTTCCGTGATAAGGATTACGTGGTAAAAGACGATCAGGTACTGATCGTCGATGAATTTACCGGACGTATCATGCCGGGACGCCGTTATTCCGACGGTCTGCATCAGGCAATCGAAGCAAAAGAGCATGTAAAGGTGAAGAGAGAAAGTAAGACGCTTGCATCCATTACATTCCAGAACTTCTTTAATTTATTCGATAAAAAGTGTGGTATGACCGGTACGGCTCTTACTGAGGAGACCGAGTTCCGTGAGATCTACGGCATGGATGTTGTTGTGATTCCTACGAACCGTCCCGTTATCCGTAAGGATCTGCAGGATGCTGTATACAAGACGAAGAGAGAGAAGCTGAACGCTATCGTGAATGCGGTAGAGGAAGCACATGCCACAGGACAGCCTGTACTGGTAGGTACGATCACGATCGAAGCCAGTGAGGAGCTGAGCAGAATGCTGACCAAGCGCGGCATCCAGCACAAGGTCCTGAATGCAAAATTCCATGAACTGGAAGCAGAGATCGTAGCCGACGCCGGTGTGCACGGTGCGGTAACCATCGCTACCAACATGGCAGGCCGTGGTACGGATATCAAGCTGGATGATGAAGCGAGAGCCGCCGGCGGACTGAAGATCATCGGTACCGAGCGTCATGAGTCCAGACGTATTGATAATCAGCTGCGTGGTCGTTCCGGACGTCAGGGAGATCCCGGTGAGTCCAAGTTCTACATCTCTCTGGAGGACGATCTGATGAGACTGTTCGGCTCCGAGCGTCTGATCAGTATGTTCAATACCTTAGGTATTCCCGAAGGACAGGAGATCGAGCACAAGGCATTGACCAATGCCATCGAATCCGCTCAGAAAAAGATTGAGAGCAACAACTACGGTATCCGTAAGAATCTGTTAGAGTATGACCGTGTCATGAGTGAACAGAGAGAGATCATCTACGAGGAGCGTCTGCGGGTACTGAACGGCGAGAGCATGCGCGATGTGATCTACAAGATGATCACCGATATTACCGAGAACTGTGTAGATATCTGTATCAATGACGACGCAGATATCTCTGACTGGGATTTCAATGAGTTAAATACTCTGCTCATTCCTACGATCCCGTTACAGCCTCTGACACCGGAGCGCGTGAAGAAGCCCAAGAAGAACAGCTTAAAGCAGCAGTTAAAGGAAGAAGCTGTGAAGCTGTACGAAGCAAAAGAAGCCGAGTTCCCCGAACCGGAAGCAATCCGTGAGCTGGAGCGTGTGGTTCTGCTGAAGGTCATCGACCGTAAGTGGATGGATCATATCGATGATATGGAGCAGCTGCGTCAGGGCGTGGGCTTACAGGCATACGGTCAGAGAGATCCGCTGGTAGAGTACAAGATGAGTGGTTACGAGATGTTCGATGAGATGACCCAGAACATCCGGGAAGAGACTGTGAGACTTCTGTTCCATATCAAGATCGAACAGAAGGTAGAGCGTGAGCAGCAGGCGAAGATCACCGGCACGAACAAGGATGATTCCTTACCGAAGGGACCTGTAAAGCGTGAAAATGCAAAGGTTTACCCGAACGATCCCTGCCCCTGCGGAAGCGGTAAAAAATACAAGAACTGCTGCGGACGGAAAGCCTGACGCTTTCTGATGCTAGCGGAAGACAGTGCGGCAGCGCGGACAGACTCTTTGCCTGCCGGAAAAAGTGAGAATTACAATAAAAAAATAAGAAAGTAGGTGACGTTAAGTGGTTGAATTAGATCAGATGAAGACAGAAATTCTGTCCTACGAAACACCTTTAGCGGAAGTGAGGGATTCACTTTGACCTTGCTAACAAGGCAAAGCGGATCGAAGAAATGGAACGTGAGATGGAGGCTCCCGGATTCTGGGATGACCCGGAGCGTTCCAACCAGAAAATGAAAGAACTGAAGAACCTGAAGGATACGGTGGGAGAGTGTGATAAGCTCTCCACACAGTACGATGATATCCTGACTTTGATCGACATGGGATATGAGGAGAACGATGAGTCTCTGATTCCGGAAATCCGTGGAGAACTGGATGAATTCATCAGGGAATTCGACGAACTTAGGATCGGTACTTTATTGTCCGGAGAATATGATAAGAACAATGCAATCTTAAAGCTCAATGCCGGTGCCGGCGGTACCGAGAGCTGTGACTGGTGCGGTATGCTGTATCGTATGTATACCCGTTGGGCGGAGCGCAAGGGCTTTACCATCGAAGTGTTGGACTACCTGGATGGTGATGAGGCCGGAATCAAGTCAGTGACTTTCCAGGTCAATGGTCTGAATGCTTACGGCTATCTGAAGTCTGAGAAGGGTGTACACCGTCTGGTGCGTATCTCTCCTTTCAATGCCCAGGGCAAGCGTCAGACATCCTTTGTATCTCTGGATGTTATGCCGGATATTGAAGGAGATCTGGATGTGGATATTGATGAGAAGGATCTGCGTATTGATACTTATCGAAGCAGTGGTGCCGGTGGACAGCACATCAACAAGACATCATCTGCTATCCGTATCACCCATATCCCGACGGGAACAGTAGTGCAGTGTCAGAATGAGCGAAGCCAGTTCCAGAACAAGGATAAGGCAATGCAGATGCTGAAAGCCAAGCTGTATCTGTTAAAGCAGGAAGCAAATGCCGAGAAGCTGTCGGATATCCGCGGCGAAGTCAAGGAGATCGGCTGGGGCAACCAGATCCGTTCCTATGTATTGCAGCCTTACACACTGGTTAAGGATCATCGTACCGATGTGGAGACAGGTAATGTGGATGCAGTACTGGACGGCGGCTTGGATATCTTCATCAATGGCTATCTGAAATGGATCAGCGTACAGGGAGATAAGAAGAACACAGAGAATTAACAAATTCAAGTTGATATTTCACATATTTTAGGAAATTTAATAACTGTTATATTTAATTATCAAATTCTTCGCAAACCCTTGAAAATACTAAGTTTGTAGCAAGTGAGCTTTCCCTTACTCTTTCCCTTGTGTTATATTCTCACATTGGTTTTCATGAACCTTAATATGGGAAAAAATAAGGGAAAGAAAATTTCATAACACAGTATAACAATAACGACATGGTGAACTGATTGAAATGTTTTCGATATTTAACTCTATAACTGATTATTAAAAGAAAATGGAGATAAGATACGATGAGAACAATTTATGCAGAATACAACATAAATCACGATAGTATTGATGTTTACACAAGTGCCGGATATATGCTTCGCATTGATTGCTGGAAAGCTGAAAAAAATCTAAAAACCACATACGGATCAGAATGTGCGCTTACTTCATTGGCTGTGGATGAGCCTTTGGAATATGCAAGATTATATCTTGAGGGTAATTTACAGATGTGGGTAGATGCAGAAGACTCACTAGAGTTATAATCCTTATCCATATAAATAATATGCAAATATATATCCCATCAATATAGCGAATATACTGAAATAAAAGTATCTTTATAATCAATTTTAACCAAAAGAATATGTTCTTAGAGGAGGTGTCTCCCGAAAGAACATATTCTTCTATTATGGGTAATTATAAATATAGAACATGCTTTTCTTGTGCTACAATTTCTTCACTATGAGTTACAACAATAACTGTTTTTCCCTGTTCACTTAACTCATGCAATATATTCATAACAATCTCACTATTTTTTTTGTCTAAGGAACCAGTTGGTTCGTCTGCTAATACAATCGAACATTTCTTTAGCATTAAACGAGCTAACGCAACTCTCTGCTGTTCGCCACCAGATAATTGATAGACTTTTTTGTTAATTACTTTCTGTAAACCAACTTTTTCAAGAGCTTCATTTATTGAAATATCCGTTCTACCTGATTTTTTTATTATTTCTAGATTTTCTTTTACTGTTTTGTTTTCCAAAAGGGCAAAATTTTGAAATAAAAATCCAACAACTTCTTTGAAATATTTCTGCTTTTTTCCTTTTTTTGCCACATCAAAACCATTCACAATAATAGAACCTTTGTCAGGAGTTTCAATACCTCCAATCATATTAAGTAAAGTACTTTTTCCGCATCCACTTTCGCCACTAATTACCAAAAAACGGCTATCTGGAATTTCCAAATGAAAATTTTTGAACAAAATTTTATCATTATATGCTTTGCATAGATTTTCAATTGTTATCATAAGCAACCTCCTTTTAATGATTTCGGTATGTTTGTTTTTTCAACAATTGTGATATTAAAGAAAATAATTGTAAATTCTATTAGTGCCATAAATGAACTAACAAGAATGCTAATTCCTACTTCAGTCTGTACCGATAATAAAGAATAGATAAGCATACCTACTAATATCACAAAATTTTCCACTACAATCATTTTAAGAAGTGTTTTGTGCCGTTCAAATAAACTATATCCAAAGATTTTCATCAAGGAAATTTTCATTGCATTTTCTCGGAACTCTAGTCTACTTACTGTAACAATAATCATAATATTTAAAAGCAATACAATCGTACAAAGAGAACTTAAAAATCCCACGAGTTTTATTAAAAATGTGTGATTATATAAATACTGTTCATGTACGTTTGTAATTACTAGCTGATAATTTCCAAGCATATCTTCATACTTTTTGCTGATATTTCTTAGCTGTTTTTCATCACATTGAAATAAAACTGCTCCTGCTTTATAGCTTTCAAGATACCCACCATTGACTGCTAAATCTTTGTTTGCCTGATAAATAATTATCGGATTTTTGCTTTTTTCGATACCATTTATTCTACTTGTATCTAAATAGGAAAAGTATTCTGTTTCGCTATACTCTATGTACTGAATATTTAATTGTTGTAAATTATCATGATTTAAAACATGGCTCAAGGAGTCATAGGCTAATTGCTTGTTTTTAGCAAAATATCTATTCTTTGGAATGAAAATAATCAAATCAGAAGATTCATTCTCTACTGCATTTATCTGCTTCGTAAAACCTTGTAACATATCTTTTGCATGATTATTTACATATATCACATCATTTTTATCATTTAAAATATTCAAGCATATTACAGGCTTTAATGTGTTATATTCATTCTTGTATAGTTTATTCCAAAAAGCTTCTTCTTTTTCAGCATTAAAATCAGTAGTCTTTACGGTAAAATAATTTGCATCATAATATTCTTCTAACAAATGTTCATTTGTAAATAGGTTATTATGAATACTACTAATATTAGTGGTAATTGTAAAAACAGCGGCTACCCCTGCTATAAATTTTAACGAATAAATTAAAAAATCCACTCCTCTTTTGTGTGTTGCATTTGCGAATGCCTTTCTAATATCAAAAAAGCAAAAAGAACAATATGGAATAGTGGAAAGAATAATTCCAATGGAATATAAAATTGTGACGAGTCTATTCTCATATGCTCCCGATATATAATTTGACAGCAATATTTTTGCAACAATAAATAATGCAATGTCAAAAGTTACATCGAATAAAGCAGCCTTAAATGCTATGAAACCAGCACTTTCTCCTAAGGAAACTCGTACAACAACCTCTTTTTTTCGCCTAACCACTTCAATTACATTTAGAACAATCATCAATGCAATAATCATACCCCATATAATAAAAATCATGTCCTTTTCCGTAGAATTCCAATATTCTGGATAAGTTAAGCTATATTTTTCTGATAATTTCTGATATGCAGAGATAATATTGTCCTCATTTCCTATGTATGAGATAAAGTTTTCATAACCCACAGAGGTACTTTGCAATTCTGAGAGATTATGAAATTTTACTTTCGTAATTCCGGAAACTAAAGCGGTATATTCTGATTCTTCTATGTTTGCAGTATTTTTTAATGTTTGTCTGATTACTTTATCATCGCCATAAATATGAAGTGTTGAAAGGTATTTATTATTGATTTCATTGTACTGAGAAAAAATATGTACATCATTCTCCGTTGCAGTTTCTGATACATCTTTCAGAAACTGCGACATATCTTCACTAGCAACTTCATAGCGTGATGACGTAAAATATGCTGTAGAAAAGTTCCAAAGCTGATCTTGAAATATTTCAGATTGCATAAGTATTCCAAAAATCAGGAAACAAAACAAACATAAGTTTTTAATTGCTTTCATTTATTTCAACCCCAGATTCCATACTTTATTTGCTTTTTCAAATATCGTAGTCAATATTGTGCTATTTTCATCAACAATCCATTGATCTTCTTGATCTTCAGCTTTTTTGCTACTTGACAACATAATTTGAGTATTCAAATCCTTATAGTCATTAAATAGCACGCCTTGACTTATTCCTTGGTGAAATGGTTTTATCCAAATAATTAGTGCATATCGAACATCTGACTCAGCTATCGCAAGATTTCCATTCCAAAGCAAATAATCAGGGACAGACACACTATACTGGAATCCATCTTTATCTGTGTAAATTTTTACTCCAGATTCTTCTATTTCAGGGAAGTCTTTCTGAAATTCGTTATATGGTTTATAACTCCCGAAGTACCAAAATAAATTATAGCAACAGAACAAAATAACCAAAACAATTCCTATATATTTTATTTTTTTCTTCATTTATATACACTCCACAAAAAAGAGTGGTTGGAATTCCAACCACTCAGCCATTATCCCGAACCTTTGTTTAGTAGCTATTACCGTAGGTAATACTATTTCCTTTATGAGCAACCTCAATTTTAGACCAATTACCTTTACCAACATTTGAACCCGAAAAAGAACCATTTCCATTCTTGACATATGCGTAATGATCTTTAGTTGAATGATATGCGTGTGCATAATCTTCATTAATAGCAAGAGTATTATAACCATAAGTCAAAACACCTTTTCCGCCATCAGATGTAGTGCTCAATTCCCACTTTTTATCAAATGTCTTATTCCCGTTTGTAACAGAAAATGCCATTACTGGAATTTATGAAGAAATTAACATTGCACTAATAGCTACCCCTACAATCACTTTCTTTGCTCTCATAAGTTTTACCTCCTTTGATCTGCTGTATTTCTATTTATATTTTATCAAATATTTTGTATCTAGTCAATCAGTATCTTGACTTATATAGCGTCGAATTGTAAGATATATTCCTTGTAAAATTAACCAAAAGAACAACAGATTTATTGATAATGCTTTTTTAATTACTTCTCCAAAATAAATGATGACAGCCGCACTTGTCAGTATCATCAGTAGGGTAATAACATCCCAACAGTTTTTCTTATATAATTCTATAACCTTTATTTCTATCAGTATTGCCAGTATCCCTGTCCCTGCCACACATATTCCAACAACCAATATCATCAATAACCAATATATGATTCCGGCTATAATCTCATTTGGAATTTTTGTGCTGATTTGTGCCACAGATTGCCCGGCATCAATCGTCCAACCGATAAAAGTTTGTATGAATGATGCTGCATCATGGAAGAATGATTTGCAATCGGAAAGGAACACATCTGACTGTACTGCCTGAAAAAGAGTGGTTGTCAGCGAATACCATGCAAGAAGGAACAAGGTTGTTTGGAACATTACCGTTTTTGCTTTATATTGTCCTGCAAGTTGCTCTTTTTGTGTTTCGTATCTTGCTTTTGCATTCTGATAGGCTGTCCGGTCACAGGCTTCGCATTTTTTATAGAGTACCGGCTTTTCTACCGGTATCTCTACGATTTTCTGATGTGTCCGGGCATAATCCCGTTGTTGTGTTAAGCATCGTATTTTATCT
>ERZ1027262.751-NODE-751-length-12154-cov-6.929912_pt1 | contig 12154 bp, 6 predicted proteins | sample MGYA00519472_ERZ1027262 | MGnify/ENA primary metagenome ERZ1027262 (study PRJEB26926, sample SAMN06164796) | human gut metagenome | biome: ENVO:00009003; feature: ENVO:2100002; material: ENVO:00002003 | host: Homo sapiens | place: USA | collected 2012 ... | reverse complement strand
GGAGATGTGTATAAGAGGCAGCCACTCTAACTTAAGGATCTTTTGATCCTCACTCAATACACTTAACGCGTGTTACTCGTATCCGGATACTGTACTGGCAGACAAACCGTTTCCCCGGACAGGCTCACGGAGGCACTTCGGAAATCTCTTTCTGAAAACTGCTTGCAGCCGATGGCAGTTTCTCTCTGTCAGCACTCTGATTTCTTACTCTTCCCGCTCAACGCCCTTATCATATTTTTACTGGTAAGTTGATTCGCTTACTCTAGTTTATGCACTTACCCCCGATTTGTCAACGGTTTTATTTTTTCTCAGTCTTTTTCTCATTGCACACAACCATTTTCCATGTTACATTATAGATAGTATCCTGTGGTTTTCAGGGGGATAATTTATAACTGATACGAAGGATTTTTTAATATGGAACAGTCAAAAGAAACTTTGCTAATCGTAGATGATTCACGCTTACAGCGTGCCGTTTTAAATGAAATATTCTCTCCGACCTTCAATATTCTTGAAGTATCTTCCGGTGAGGAATGTCTGCAGATGATCAAAGATAAAAAAAATATGATTGACCTTGTCCTTTTAGATCTTGTCATGCAGGGAATGGATGGTTTCGATGTTTTAAAACACCGCCAGGAAATGCCGGAGTTTAAACAAATTCCAGTCGTGGTTCTGACAACCACCGACACTCCGGAAGTACAGACGAAAGCTTTCGAATTAGGCGCAAGCGACTTTCTCAGTAAACCCACTGAACCTGCCATTGCACGTCACCGTATTGACAATATTTTAAAGACGAACCGCAGACTGAATCATATTTTACAAAAACAGGAAGCTCTGCGGATTAAATCAGAAGTGGATGAGATGACGCATCTGCTGAATAAGGCCACAGCAGAGCACGCCATTTCCCATATACTTTTATCCACTCCGGAAGAATTACATGCATTGTTTGCCATAGATATCGACAATTTCAAAGCTGTCAATGACATCTTTGGGCATAAAATGGGCGATCATACAATCTCTGTCGTAGCCGGTATTCTTGCATCTCATTTTTCCGGTTCCGACATTATCGGACGCATCGGCGGAGACGAATTTGTTGCTTTTATGCGGGATATAGCCTCCAGACAGGCTGTCTATGAAAAAGCACAGGAACTTTTAGATGCAATTTTAGATAAAGAAGCTTTATCCATTCCTGAAAACGTTACGATCAGTATCGGTATTGCATTCACAGAGCCTTATGAAACTTCCTACACAACACTTTTTCAGAAAGCAGACACTGCACTTGGGAATTCAAAAAAATCCGGGAAACAATGTTTTTCCGAGTATGGTGTTTCTGCACAGAAACCAGACACTGCCATGAAAAATATTTTATTATATACACATTCCAGAAATGTTGCTTCCACTTTAAAATTTGCATATTCTTACCCGGACAGACTCATAAAAGTATCTTCCGTTACGGAAATACGCTATGCCATTATGGATAAAAATAACCATGTTCCTGCCGTTTTCATAGATGTATCCGAAACCGGAGATGATGGCAGGCAATTGTGGGATGAATTAAGTCATGAGTCCTGGGCTTCGTCAACTCCCATTATCGCAATCTGCAAAGAGGGTAATCTGACTCAGATTCGAAATGCCATATTATCTGATCTGATCAATGATCTCATTTTTGAACCGATTGATGTGGAAAGCATAAAAAGACGTATCAAAAAACATCAAACCCTGTAAAAAAACAACGGTCAGATGTTACTTATCATTCATCTGACCATTGTTTTTCTTTCATCCGGTTTCTTTATCTGAACTATTTTTTTATCTGAACTGCTTTTTTCTTTGACCAGTCTGAGTAGATCCTCACTTTTTTTGTACCGGACTTTACTTCTTTATATGTACGTACTTTTACATAATATTTCTTTCCCGGTTTTAATCCTTTGATTTCTTTAACTGTCGTCTTATTACTTTTGATCACAGCCGTCTTCGTATTTTTTTTGCCAAACGATGCATCTGCTGTATATACTATCTCATAGCCGCTCGTCTGTGATGCCTGTTTCTTCCATTTCACAGTCATGGATTTTTTCCCGGATTTTACACTTGAAATAGAAGTTCCCTTTGGACAGATTTCAAATGTCTTTTTCAGTATTCCCGAATAATTTCCCTGAAACTTCACGGTCACTGTTGCTTTTCCGACTTTTTTATTATTCTGATACGAGACTTTATAAAAGCTGCCTGAAATCACTTTTCCCTTATTATCCGTCACTTTGATGGCAGGTTTTTTCGCTTTTCCATCATAACTGTAATGATCTTTCGACAATTTTACCGTCTTTGGTGCATTGATTTTCACCTGTTTCAATACTGTTTTGCACAAGCTGCACATGGTCACATTCTTTCCATTGCTGCCCGGTTTTGCAGGTGTCAGTTTTTTCTCCGGTGTATGGGACTTCTTTGCAATTTTTTCTGTATAACTGTCCCCACATGCACAGGAATAAATTTTTTCTCCCTCTTTCATGCAGGTTGCCTCTGTCGTTTTTTTCAACACATAACTGTGTTTGTGCACCGGTTTCTCTGTGTCCGGCTCCGGTGTCTCTGTTCCCGGCTCTTCTGTATCCGGTTCCGGTGCCGGTGTCTCTGTTCCCGGCTCTTCTGTGTCCGGCTCTTTCAGGGCTGGAATCACTATTTTTTCTCTGCTTAACTCCTCATGACATGTGGTGCAATACATTACTTTTTCATAGCTTCCTTCCACACCCACTTTCGCTTCCACGCGATTTTCAGTGACCGGCTCTCCTTTTTTGTGTCCTGATGCTGGAACCGTTATGTTCTCACGGGAAAGCTCTTCCCCGCAATCTTTATCCTTACAATAAACTACCTTATCATAGCTTCCTTTTTGGGTACAGGTCGCAGCTATCTCGTTTTCTTTTACCGGCTCGCCCTCCACATGCTGATGTGATACACCTGGTTCATCTGTGAATATTATTTCCTTTTCCGCCAACACGGTATCTTTCAGTGCTTTTACATCTGCCACAGTATCAAGATCATCAAACGGCTCCGAACATAATAATAAGGTGTATTTTCCTGTTTTCACTTCACCATATGCAATCAGATAATAGCGGTCTGACTCATTTTTATCCACATCCAGATAGATTGGGTTTCCCCAGTCCATTTTCTGTTGAATTTCTTCATCATCACTATTCCAGTCATCAGAGCGGATTAGTATCATATGATTATAAAATCCATAGCCATCATATTCATTTGCAACTTCATCAAACGTGTAATCTTCTCCATACTGATCCTTCCATATCACATCCAGATATGGCGCATCATCAGTTTTATCTGTAATGTCTGCCGGAATATTACCGGTGTAAACATTTTTCGGGCAGGATTTTATCTCGATACTTTCAAGTTCACGTTTCTCCGGTACATAATTGCGATACGCTGTCCATATCCCATTTTTGCAGACCAGGCTATAGTTGTTATTGATATCTTTATCTGATAACACAAAATTTCCTGCTGTTCCATTCTCTGCTATGATATAGGTATGCTCATTTAAAAGATTACCAGATATAGCATGACTTCCCACCTGAAACTGTGTAACACCGCTTACCTGTCCATTGATCTGAACGTATCCATTTTGATCAAGAACAAGCTTTCCCTTTGCCGCACTGCCACCACTTGTGAAATTGCCCTTTACCTGAGCATCTATTATTTTTGTAAGATCCAGACAACCACCGTTTTTCAGTGTAATATTGTTTAACTGCGCTGTTTCATCTTTCGGCTGCAGTCTTCCTCCTGCCTCTAAAACAATATCTTTAATCCCTGTTGTAACGACACCTGACACAGCACAATTTTTTACAGTCAACACCGTGTTGGCATTTCCTTTGATCCCTGAAATGCTGATCTCATCCGTTCCATTTTGTCCACCTGAAAAAACAAGTGATGCAGATGTTGTGTCCTCTGCCGAAATAATATCCCGCACTTTTGCATCTGCGTCCAGATTTAACTCCACACTCCCCGTATAGGCAGTCCTCTCACCTGCTGACGCTTTATGTCCCATATAGATATTCTGGAACATTGTATCACTGTTTGCATTTACAACTGTGAGTGACGCTTTCGTCCCCACCGCTGTATTACTGTGATATCCTCCTGCATAGATGGTTGGAAGAAGTTCTTTTTCTGTGCCGCCAAAACCACCCAGGCTGGCGTCCCCTCCTCCCGGCAAATATGTTTTTACATTATCCAGTGTAAGGCTGTGCCCTGCAAGAAAAATCTCACGATGCGGCACAGAATTCATACTATTGGTAGAGATAAAACCAATCTGGATATCCCGGATCACAACACCGTCTCCCATGATCTGGATTGGTCCGCTGAACGTAATACTTCCTGTATTATTTCCAGTAATCACTGTCCCGTCTGGTATCTCAACAGGCATCATCTGTCCGCTCGCTTCTGCCTGACCTCTGACGGAAAAACTTCCAGTTACAACAATATTCTTCTGCTTTTGTGCAAGTGCCGACAGAAACTCATTCTCATTCGACACTGTAACTGCTGTCTCAGCCGCCGCAGCCACATTCCACAGCAAATGATTTTGGGTTACTCTCTCTGCTCCCCCAGACGGTATGCCACAGATCAGCAGGCCCGCAGCCATAACTCCACAACAGAAACGTATCGTCCTTTTTTTCATATACTCATTTTCCCTTCTTTTGTACATAAAAAGACCCAATATATATCCTTGTTTTGAATATCCACTGATGTCCTTACAAAAAATATATCTGAGTCTCATTTCAATTCGCCAAAATATGGTTTATCATATCTTATTTTTATGATCGTGTCAATACATTTTATATTTTATTTATACTTTTATCTTCCACAGGCACGTCCGGGACAGCCCGCACAGCCTCCTGCAGAATCCGCCACGCTGACACTGCTCTCATAGATCGTTGTCAGTGCACAGATTGCCTGCGCAGAGATTCCCTGTTCCGTTCCGGTAAATCCCAGTCCCTCTTCTGTGGTCGCTTTCACATTGATCTGATCTTCTGATATTTTAAGTGCTGCTGCAATATTCTTCTCCATCTGTTCGATATGTGGACGCATCTTTGGTTTCTGTGCGATGATCGTCGCATCGATATTTTCCACAATATAACCTTTTTCGGCGATCAGTCCCGCCACATGTTCCAACAGTTTCATGCTTGAAATCCCTTTATATTTCGGATCCGTATCCGGAAAATGCTTTCCGATATCTCCAAGTGCTGCTGCCCCAAGCAGTGCATCCATGATGGCATGAAGCAGTACATCTGCATCCGAGTGTCCCAAAAGTCCTAATGTATGTGGGATCTTTACCCCTCCAATGATCAGGTCCCTGCCCTCCACTAATTTATGAACATCATATCCCATTCCTACGCGCATATTTTTCTTTTCCCTTCTATTAATATTTTTACTGTGGCGGATTACACTTTGAACACGGTGTAAGCCCTTTTGCTTTTGCCTCTGATAAGGTCACTTCAATATCACTTTGTCTTAAATACTGACATCCGGCAGAGTGATATTTTTCTCCCGTTTTCGTGATGTGAACGATCACATCCGAATTTCCATCCGTCTGGTCCGTCGGATTACTTACGGCTGCATCTGTTTCTGCATTATTCTGGTTGTCAGCTGCTTTTTCACTTTTTTCTGTGTTCTGGCTCTTTTCCGCTTCCCCTGCCTGCCAGCTCTCCGACGGAGACATATTCCAGGTCAGCGTTGTCCCGTCTGACGCGGCAACGATCGTTCCCTGCTCATCCGTGCGGAAAACAGATACTCCGGCTGCACGGAGTCTGTTTAATACTTCCGCATGCGGATGTCCATAAGAATTGCCTTCCCCAGCACTGATTACCGCATACGTCGGATGTACTGCATCAAGAAATGCCTGGGATGTTGCCGTATTGCTTCCATGGTGTGCAACCTTATAGACATCCGCCGAGATATCGATGCCATTCTGCAGGATATCCTGTTCTGCTCCCTCTTCTGCATCCCCGGTAAACAAAAACCGGTGGTTTCCATTCTGTAAGAGGACGCCGACCGACCAGGAATTCATATCATTTCCATACTCTTTGTTTGGAGCAATGATCGTAAATGCTGCTCCACCGATCGTATATGTTTCCCCAACAACCGGATAAGTGGTCTTATATCCCTTATTTTTCATCGTCTGCACAACATCATCATAAGTGCGCGTGTTATTTGCAACATCCGGCATGATGATCGTCTTACAGTCAAATTTATAAAGAACGACATCCATTCCTCCGATGTGGTCTGCATCCGGGTGCGTGCCGATCACATAGTCAAGAGTCTCCACTCCCTGATGCTGCAGATAATTCTGTACAAGTGTACCTTTATCATTATTTCCCGCATCGATCAGCATAGAATGACCATCACATTTGATCAGAGTCGCATCCCCCTGTCCCACATCTATAAAATGTACTTCCAGATTACCTGCCGTCTTTGCCTGCTCCGCATCATTTTCTTCCGCGACAGTCTGACGACTTTGCTCTGTCTGACCCTGTTCTTCGTTTTCCGACGTTTCCTCCTGTTTTGAACCTTTCATAGAACCCGGTACGAATTCCATCTGATTTTCTGTATCCTGCAGCTCATCCGAATCTACAATATAGCTGCTCTGTGATCCATTTTCTGTATTTTCCGTACAGCCACTCAATAACATACAGCCGGTAAGCATACTTAGTAATAATATGAAAAATGCCAGCTTCTTATATTTTTGTTTCATAGTTCTCCTCTCCTGCATCTTTAAAAGTAAAATTGAATTCTGCCTGTATAGGATTCGTATCATAAACTTATTATATAAAAAATTTTGCCGGTATACAACAAAAGACCTCAGAATCTCTGAGGTCTTGAAGTAGCGGAAGGGAGATTCGAACTCTCGACACTACGGGTATGAACCGTATGCTCTAGCCAACTGAGCTATTCCGCCATATTAAATTGTCATCAGAACTTCTGATGTAATGGGACCTATAGGGCTCGAACCTATGACCCTCTGCTTGTAAGGCAGATGCTCTCCCAGCTGAGCTAAGATCCCATTTTTGTCCTTTGCTTTTTGCAACCGACTTCTAAAGTATACTATTACAGAAGATGAAAGTCAACACTTTTTTTCATATTTTCCTAAAAATTTCAAAAACATAACAACACATCCAGCTTTCTATACTGGCACTTCATGTAAAACAAGCTACAAGACTCGTTTTACATGTTATGCTATACTAAAAGTGTCTTATGCCAGTAAGCGTTCGACCAGTTTCACACATTCCGCTGCATCTTTCGAATAGCCATCTGCTCCGATCTCATCCGAAAAACTCTCCGTGATCGCCGCTCCTCCAATTACAATCTTCGCCGTACAGCCTTTTTCTTTTGCCAGCTCCACAACGTCTTTCATCCGCATCATTGTGGTCGTCATCAGTGCGGAAAGTCCGATCACCTTCGCACCTTCATTCATTGCGGTATCCACGATCACATCTGCCGGAACATCCTTGCCAAGGTCGATCACATGATAACCGTAATTCTTCAACATCAGAACCACAAGATTTTTTCCGATATCATGGATATCGCCCTCAACTGTCGCAACAACGATCGTAGCCATTGCCTCTGTATTACTGCGCTCTAACATCGGCTCTAAGTACTCGATTGCAAGTTTCATCGTATTAGCGGAAGAAATCAGCTGTGGCAGGAAATATTTCTTTTTATCAAATAATTCTCCTACTTCATTGATCGCAGCGATCAGATGCTCATTGATAATCTCATCCGGTTTGGCTCCGCCATCCAGCATCTTTTTTACTTCTTCTAATACATGTTCTTTGTTTCCCTTTAAAACTGCCTGAAATACGCCGCTTCCCGTACTCTCTTTCCTGGTTTCGCCGCCAGCCGCAGATGTACCTGCAGGTGTTTTCTGAACCATGACACGTTCCATACCGGCATATTTTTCTGACAGGAAATTCATGCGCTCAATATAACGGATGTCGCTTTCTTTCTTATTCAACAGCATATCCGATGCAAATGCGGCATTCATCAGAAGTTCCTGTGACGGATTTGCAATCGCCATCGTAAGGCCATTTGCGATCGCCATTGTAAGAAAAGCCGTATTGACATAAGTACGTTCCGGCAGTCCGAATGAAATATTAGAAAGTCCACATGCTGTCGGCAGTTCCAGTTCATTTTTGCAATAGGAAAATGTCTCAAAACACTCTAACGCTGCATTCGGATTTGCTCCGATCGTGGCAACCAGTCCATCCACAATGATATCTTCTTTTGCCATGCCGATCCTCACCGCCTCATCCATGATCGTGCTGATAATGCCGTGTTTCTCAGCAGAATCTTTTGGCAGTCCCTCATCCGAGAGGGGAAGCAGGATAAACATTGCCCCGTACTTCTTTGCAATCGGAAGCAGTTTTTCAAACTTTTCTTTTTCCAGTGAAATCGAATTGATGAGTGCACGTCCCGGATAGATGCGGAGCGCGGCCTCAATAATATCCACATGGCTGGAATCAATGCAAAGCGGACAATCCACCGTCGAAGTCACTTCGTAAATGGTACGCAGCATCATCTCTTTTTCATCAATACCGTTCATACCCATATTGATGTCAAGGATCGATGCTCCATTTTCCTCCTGTTCTAATGCCATGGTACGGACAAGATTTAAGGAACCCTCTTTTAACTCTGCCTGCAGCTTTTTCTTTCCGGTCGGGTTAATACGTTCTCCAATGACCATAAAACGTCCATCAAGCGTGATCTCTACAGACTTACGCTCTGAAGTCAGCATTCTTCTCTTCGTCTGAAGCGGTGCTTTGACCGGGATACCTTTTACTGCCTCCTTTAAAGCACGGATGTGCTCCGGTGTTGTTCCACAGCATCCTCCAATGATGGCAGCACCCTCTTCGACCAGTTTTTTCCCGACTTCGGCAAATTCTTCCGGCTCTACATTAAAGACGGTCTGACCATCGATCAGCTCCGGCATTCCGGCATTTGGTTTTGCGAGAAGTGGTATCGTTGCATACTCTGCCATCTTCGCGATCGGCTCTAACATTGCCTCCGGTCCGGTCGAACAGTTCATTCCGACCGCATCCGCACCAAGGCTCTGCATCACAACAACCGCTGTCACCGGATCTGTTCCATACAGTGTTCTTCCGTCTTCATTATAAGTCAATGAAACCATGACTGGCAGGTCACATACTTCACGGATTGCCAGCACAGCCGCACGGCATTCCTGCAGGCTCATCATCGTTTCAACCACAAAAAGATCTGCTCCGGCCTCCGCAATAATTTTCGCCTGCTCTTTATAAACATCCACCAGATCTTCAAACATCAGATCTCCCAACGGATAAAGCTGTTCTCCTGTCATGGTAAGATCTCCGGCAACCAGCGCATTTGTACCTTTTGCAGCCTCTTTTGAGAGTGCGACAAGCTTGCGGTTCATCTCCTCTAAATGATCTTCCAAACCATATTCTTTTAATTTTATTCTGCTTGCGGTAAAGGTCGGCGCAAATAAAATATCGGTTCCGGCCTCTACATACCGTTTCTGCAGATCGATCAACACTTCTGAATTTTCCAGGATCCACTGCTCCGGACATACTCCGACCGGCATTCCTGCCTTCTGTAAATTCGTTCCTGTTGCACCATCAAGCAGTACCGGGCCATTTTTTACCAGCTCCCTAAACGCTTCTCTTGTCATTGCTGCCAGTTCCTTTCCTTTTCACGTCATTTTTATCTTGTGTAATCTGCAGTCTTTTTTATCATCCAGCGGCTTTCCGTCATATCACTTTTCTAAAGAATCGTACCGCCTCCGGCAACATATTCTCCATCATATAATACGACTGCCTGTCCGGGTGTCACCGCACGCACCGGCTCTAAAAATTCACAGTGTATCGTATCTTCTCCGGTTCTTGTCACCTTGCACATACTCCCGCTGTGGGAATAACGGATTTTTGCCTTCAAAAGCATCTCATCCTTAATATCCGGGATGGACATAAAATTAATATGATCTGCATCCAGTTCATAAGTAAACACATCTCTGTTCTCACCAAGTACGACCTCATTTGTCTCCGGCCGTATCTCCGTGACAAATACCGGATGCCCGAATGCAATTCCGAGTCCCTTTCTCTGTCCGATCGTATAATGCGTAATCCCTTTATGTTTTCCGACTACAGTTCCGTCTGTCAGAACAAAATTTCCCGGAGGTGGTACCTGATCGCCGCATTCCCGGTCAATAAATCCGGCATAATCATTGTCAGAGATAAAGCAGATCTCCTGACTGTCTTTTTTATGTGCAACCATAAGACCAATCTCCTCTGCAATCTTACGGATCTCATCTTTATGATAGGCACCGACCGGCATCAATGTGTGTGACAACTGTTCCTGTGTCAGATTGTAAAGTGCATACGTCTGATCTTTGGCTGCTGTCACGGAATTTTTAATTGCATATCTTCCATTGGAAAGCTGCTCGATCCTCGCATAGTGCCCGGTTGCAATATAATCCGCACCAATCGCAAGACTCCGATTTAACAATGCTTCCCATTTTACATAACGGTTGCATGCAATACACGGATTTGGCGTCCTGCCTTTTAAATATTCCGCAGTAAAATAATCCATGACATTTTTTTTAAATTCCTGTTTGAAATTCATGACGTAATAAGGAATTCCAAGACGGTCTGCCACTCTTCTGGCATCATCCACTGCCGAAAGGCCACAGCATCCGCCACTCTCCTCCTGCACAAATTCATCCTCATCCTGCCAGATCTGCATGGTCACACCGATCACATCATATCCCTGTTCCTTCAAAAGATATGCTGCCACAGAGGAATCCACACCGCCTGACATACCGACTACTACTTTCTTTGCTGCCATTCTTTTCTCCATTTCATCTATCTCAAATATTTTCTATTCTGCCAGATGTCAACATCCATTTTTACACTATATATTATTTGACCATACATCGCCCCATTGTGCAATCTTTTTTTCCGGTGCACTGATTATTTTTTTGCAAAATTTATGAGAAACCCAATCCGAGTTTCTCATAAATGATTGCGTGATATAATCCTTCCACCGTCGGGATCACATCATACCAGTATGACCGCTGCTGTCCGCTTTCAAAATGTATGAAAACAGCAGCATATTTTTCTGCAGCTCTGCGATCAGATCGTAGAGTTATAAAGTTCGCCTGTTCTGTAATTATAGGTATAAGAACCTGATTTCTGATAGGTATTCGCCTTTGCGGCCTCACTCTTTGCATAAGACTCTGCACGGCCTGCCTGCCGTTTCACTTCTGTTCCATAGTAGCTGCTGTCTGCAAACATTGCCTTTACCTTACTCATATCAGTCTTCTTAAACTTTTCTTCATCAATGGTAAGCTTGTTGTCTGCACCTATGGAAATACCGATATCAGAAAGTGATTTACGGTTTGCCTCTGTCACATTCACCATGCTGGCACCGGCTCTTAAAATACTCTTTGTATTGGAATTGCCCACTTCATCAATCAGACTATTATAGCTGTCTGTAAAGTTTTTAACAGCTTTATAGATAGCATCCGTATCATAACCGGTCGTCTTGTTTCCATTTTCATCTGTCTTTGTCACTTCGTTAAATAAGGATTTATCCCCTGTTTCCTGAAGAGCTGCAACCGACTTCTCCACACTCTTCGCATCACTCTCAATCACAGCGAGTGTCCTGGTGCTGTCTTTGGATGTTGACGTTGAGGAAGATGTTGTATCGTCTGAAGCACTGACCTGTCCACCTTTCCCATAATACGCATTTAACAATTTAAAATAGCTGCCCGATCTGATTGTTGCCCAGTCACTGTAATTGATTCCAAGTATATCACTTCCTGACATACTGTTCGAAAACAATGAATTCTTAGATGATGTAGTGTTTAGACCAGAAAACAAAACTCCCATTGAATATGAATTATAGCCAGAAATTGTTGCCATATATCTCACTCCTTTGAAATAATACAATAACCTGTTCGTTATGAATCAAACATCCCTGTTTTCTTTTATATCGTCATTTTAGGCCGTTCTCTTTATATTTTCAAGCATTTTCCACAAGTAAAACCGTCTTTTCAGGTGTATGGATAACCTAACCAATTTTTTTGTATTTTTTTCTGAAATTTACTCCGTTACTGCTGTCTCTTATACACATCTGA
>ERZ1027262.730-NODE-730-length-12379-cov-4.569620_pt1 | contig 12379 bp, 9 predicted proteins | sample MGYA00519472_ERZ1027262 | MGnify/ENA primary metagenome ERZ1027262 (study PRJEB26926, sample SAMN06164796) | human gut metagenome | biome: ENVO:00009003; feature: ENVO:2100002; material: ENVO:00002003 | host: Homo sapiens | place: USA | collected 2012 ... | reverse complement strand
ATACTGATCGGTCTCGTGGGCTCGGAGATGTGTATAAGAGACAGTTGCTGCTCAGTGCACTGGTTGCCTTCTGTACGATATTCCTTTTCCGTAACCGTATGTTACAAATACGCATGACGATTTTCAGCAGCATCCTGCTGATAGGTTACTACATAGCCTTCTGCGTATTTATGTTTATTTTGAAGGGCGATTTGGATGCCACGGCTTTCCAGCTTGGATGGGCGCTTTGCCTTCCGGTGGTAGCCATCATCCTCAACTATCTGGCCTTCCGTGCCATCTACAAAGATGAGGTGATGGTGAAGGCTGCAGATCGTTTAAGAAGATAAGAAGGTTTATCTACTTGATAATAACAAAAGGCAGACCACGTATTTCATTCGGGATACGTGGTCTGCCTTTTGTATTGTTTCTGCTTGGGGGTACAGCCGTTTCCATTATACTGTTCCCATTAGAGGAAATTGTCGTTCCTACGTGTGGAAACGGGTGTTTCCTATAAGCATTACTTCTTCAAGTCAAAGAGATAAGTTACCTTGGCCGTAATGACTCCGTGTGCGGAGCGCGAGAAAAAGTCCTTCTTGGTGCTGCCATAGAAATCGGACAAAGCATAGTAGTATCTTCCTTCTACAATGAAATTGCCTGCCTTGGTGCGTAGTTCTATGCCTGCTCCACCTGCAATGCCGTAGTCGAATTTGTTGTCTATGGCTTTGCCGTGCTGTTCCACGGTGATGTTGGTGTAGGAGTCTGCTACAGTGCCGTCCCAGTCGCCGTCTATCTTTTCGCTGTCGCCAAGCAGGAAGCCTATCTGCGGACCGGCATGGATGAAGAATTGCAGACCGCGGTCCTTGCCGAAGGCCAGATGTGCCAGGAAGGGTATTTCCACATAGTTCATGGTGCGTGTGTAGCTCAGTGTGGGATAGTCCTCATAGTACTCGTCCCAACCGTGCTGCGAGAAGTTCAGCTCGATTTGTGCACCGCAAATCATGCTGAAATATTTCTCGGAGATATATCGGGCTGTCACACCACCGTTGATGCCCATCAGATTCTTCTGCTTGATAGAGGGAGAGAAGCTTACGCTATTCAGATTGATGCCTCCATTGACGCCCACAGCGAAGTTGTGGCGTTGCTCGCCCACCTGCGCATGCAGGGGCAATATACATGCACACACCAGCAGGGCGAATATGATGATTGTTCTCAGGTTCATGTTATAAGTTACGAGTTACAAGTTACAAGTTACGAGTTAATAGTTATATAGTGGATTATCAGATGATTAATCATTAATCAAAGTCCAACTTCACCAGCTCAAAGTTCTTGGTGAAGTGCACGAAGAACACCTTCTTGTTGATGAAGCCTCCCCAGTTGTTTACCCGTTGGAACTTGAAGCCGGTCTGGATGGGAATCAAATCCAGTCCCTGCATGTTCTTCTCGAAAGAAGAGCCATAGCGCGCAAGTCCTTTCAGGAAGAAATAGCCGGTATCGAAGCCCAACATTCCGAATTTGGGATAGCGCTCGTCCATCTCCTTACCATACCATCTGCGGTAGTTTTTGGTAAAGTTGATGGCGGCAGGCAGCAGGTTGTTGGTGTAGAAAGAGGAATAGAAATAGGTGTCCAGTTCAAAGAAGGCTTCCAAGTGGTCTTTGGTGTAGGTTTGCCATTCCGGATAGCCGAACAGATGGATACGGCTTTCGGGTTGCTCGCGCACCAATAAGGTCAATTGGGGAAGTATCTTAATCAATGTTAGGTTACTGCCGGATGTGGGGATAAAGATATTCTCACGGTCCGTGCGTAATACTGTTTTCAGGGATTCTACGGTGACATCCTCTTTCAGGCTCTTCATCGGGATGGAACGGTTGCGCAGTTCGTCTTTCAGTCCCTTGATGAATTCTGCCTTGTCCTTGGTGCCCTGGCTGGCTTCAATGAAGATGACGTTGGCATTGGGGAACTGGCGCACAAAGTGGTCGTACACCTCGGAGTACAGATAGGATTGGGGGGTATTTATCTGATAGACCGCCGGATTCTGGAATACCGTGTTGTCTTTCGATGTGAATGGTATCACCAGACGTGTGTCTTGTTTCTTGGCAAATTCGGCCAGCGGCTCGATGTGCTGTTGGTACAGAGGCCCGAATATGATGTCCATGTCCTTCATCTCGCTTTTGCCCAGAATGGAGTTCAGCGAGGCACTTTCGGGGCCCGAATTGTAAGTGTACAAGTCAATGGAAGTGCCGGTACGTTTCAGACTGTCTACGGCCATCAGCAGGCCTTCGTAGTATTCCACCATACGGGAGGACTCACTCTTCGATACCCCGTCCAGAAAGGGGAGGATGACGGCAGCCTTGATGGTGCTGAAACGCTCTGTCTCTTTTCTGTTTTCGCGGAACAGCTCGCTGTTGGTAGGCGTGGCCTGCAACTGCGCGCTCTGCTCCGTCTGTGCCTTGGGGTAGGGGATGCAGAGGAAGGTTCCCTTCTTTATTTTGTTCTCGCCTTTCAGCTCCGGATTGGCGGCAATCAGCTCGGCTTCGCTGATGCCGTATTCGCGGCTGATGCTGAATACGGTTTCTTTTCGTTTCACCTTGTGCATGTCGCGGCAGCGCGACTCTATGGGACCGGGAATATTGTTGTTGGCAACCACTGTGTTGTTGCTCAGTGTCTCGGTTGGGGCCATGGTTTCGGCCTCGGTTGTGGAAGGAATGAGGATGACTTGTCCGATACGGAAATTCTCGGCGCTCAGTCCAGGGTTGGCGTCACAGATGGCTTTGGCAGATACGTTGTATTTCACGGTCAGCCGGTAGAGGGTCTCGCCGGATGCGATGGTGTGGTATGTTTCTTTTTGTGCGTTGGCGGCACTGCGGGGGATACGCAGCATGCGTCCGATGAATATTCTCTCGTCACTGCCGGGATTCAGTTTGATGATGTCTGCCTGGCTGACGCCGTACATGCTGGCGATGGAGTAGAGACTTTGTCCTTTTTCGATGGTATGCAGGAAATAAGATTGGTTCTCTTGTGCCACTGCACCCAGCGTGCATGCGCCGGCAAGCAGCAGGGAGCAGATAATGCGGTTAATCGTTTTCATTCAGTAATCGTTGGTTTATGTTTACAATTTCCCAAAGTAGCTGCAAAGGTACGAATATTGTGGCATTTCTGCCAAAGGATTGCGTTAAGAAATAATATTGTGCATTTCAAAACTGAAAAATAGCGCTTTTCGGCTGATATTCGGGGGGAAACAGTTATTTTTGCAGTTAAAACGATAGGATAAATCAACATGCAAGAAGAAACTGAATATATCAATGTATATGGTGCGCGCGTGCACAACCTCAAGAATATCGATGCCGAGATTCCCCGTAACAGCCTGACGGTGATTACCGGACTGAGCGGAAGCGGCAAGTCCTCGCTGGCATTCGATACCATCTTTGCCGAAGGGCAGCGCCGCTATATCGAGACTTTTTCGGCATACGCCCGCAACTTCCTGGGAAACTTGGAGCGTCCGGACGTGGACAAGATAACGGGACTGAGCCCGGTTATCTCCATCGAGCAGAAAACCACGAACAAGAATCCGCGCTCCACTGTGGGCACCACCACCGAGGTGTACGACTACCTGCGTCTGCTCTATGCCCGCGCCGGCGACGCCTACTCCTACCTCTCGGGCGAGAAGATGGTGAAGTACACCGAAGAGCAGATACTGGACCTCATTCTGAAAGACTATAAAGGAAAGCGCATCTACATCCTTGCCCCGCTGGTGCGGGGGCGTAAGGGACACTACAAGGAGCTTTTCGAGCAGGTGCGCAAGAAGGGCTACCTCTACGTGCGTGTGGACGGCGAGGTGCGCGAAGCCCTGCCCGGTATGAAGCTGGACCGCTACAAAAACCACGATGTGGAGGTAGTGATAGACAAGCTTGTGGTGGCAGATAAGGACGACACGCGCTTGAAGAACAGCGTAGCCACCGCCATGCGCCAGGGCGACGGGCTGCTGATGATACTTGATGCGCAGACCGACAGCGTGCGCCATTACAGCAAGCGGCTGATGTGTCCCGTGACGGGCTTGTCCTATCGGGAACCGGCACCGCACAACTTCTCCTTCAACTCCCCGCAGGGCGCATGCCCCAAGTGCAAAGGGCTGGGGGTGGTGAGCCAGATTGACATCGACAAGGTGATTCCCGACCGTGAGCTCTCCATCGCCGGAGGTGCCATCGCACCCTTGGGGAAAGCCAAGAACAGCATGATTTTCTGGCAGATTACCGCCTTGCTGGAGAAGTATGAGGCAACGCTGAAAACTCCGGTGAAGGAGCTGCCGGAGGATGCACTGGACGAGGTGCTCTACGGCTCGGACGAGCGCATCAAGATAAAGAGTTCGCTGATAGGCACCTCTTCCGACTACTTCGTGACGTTTGAGGGTGTCATCAAATACATTCAGATGTTGCAAGAGAAGGATGCTTCCGCCACGGCGCAGAAGTGGGCGGACCAGTTTGCCAAGACTGCCGTTTGTCCGGAGTGCCATGGCGCCAAGCTGAACAAGGAAGCGCTTTCGTTCCGCATCCACGACAAGAACATCTACGAATTGTCCACGATGGACATCAATGAGCTGTATGACTGGCTGGCAAACGTAGACCCGCACCTCAGCAGCAAGCAGCAGCAGATTGCCGGTGAAATTCTGAAGGAAATCCGTACGCGGCTCAAGTTTCTGCTCGATGTCGGTCTGGATTATCTGTCGCTGAACCGCAGCTCCGTCAGCCTGTCCGGTGGAGAGAGCCAGCGTATCCGCCTGGCTACGCAGATAGGCTCTCAGCTGGTGAATGTGCTCTATATATTGGACGAGCCGAGTATCGGCCTGCACCAGCGTGACAACCAGCGCTTGATACACTCCTTGAAGGACCTGCGCGACATTGGCAACTCCGTCATTGTGGTGGAGCATGACAAGGACATGATGCTGGCTGCCGATTACGTCATTGATATGGGTCCGAAAGCCGGTCGCCTGGGAGGGGATGTCGTCTTTGCCGGCACTCCCCGAGAAATGCTCCGGACGCATACGCTGACTTCCCAATACCTGAATGGAGAACGTGCCATCGAGGTACCTGCCAAGCGTCGCGAGGGCAATGGGTACAGCCTGTGGTTGCGAGGCGCCAGGGGCAATAATCTGAAGAATGTGGATGTGGAGTTCCCGTTGGGCAAGCTGATTTGTGTTACCGGTGTGTCTGGCAGTGGCAAGTCCACGCTTATCAACGAGACGTTGCAGCCTATTCTTTCGCAGAAGTTCTACCGCTCCCTTCAAGACCCTTTGGAGTATGACAGCATTGAAGGACTGGAGCATATAGACAAAGTGGTGAATGTGGACCAGTCTCCCTTGGGACGTACGCCGCGTTCCAATCCTGCCACCTATACGGGTGTGTTCTCGGATATCCGCAATCTGTTTGTCGGCCTGCCCGAAGCGAAGATACGCGGGTATAAGCCGGGACGCTTCTCCTTCAACGTCAGTGGCGGACGCTGCGAGGCTTGCCAGGGCAACGGCTACAAATGTATTGAGATGAATTTCCTGCCGGATGTGTATGTGCCTTGCGAGGTGTGCCACGGCAAACGCTATAACCGCGAGACGCTGGAAGTGCGCTTTAAAGGCAAGTCTATTGCCGATGTGCTGGATATGACTATCAACCGTGCGGTGGAGTTCTTCGAGAATGTGCCTCAGATATTGAATAAGATTAAGGTTATCCAGGAAGTGGGATTGGGCTATATCAAGCTGGGACAGTCCTCCACCACGCTCTCCGGAGGCGAGAGCCAGCGCGTGAAGTTGGCTACGGAACTCTCCAAGCGTGATACGGGCAAGACACTCTATATCCTCGACGAACCTACCACCGGACTTCATTTTGAAGATATCCGCGTACTGATGAATGTACTGAACAAACTTGTTGACAAAGGAAACACCGTCATCGTCATAGAGCATAATCTCGATGTCATCAAGATGGCGGACTACATCATCGATATGGGTCCCGAAGGTGGCAAGGGGGGAGGGGAACTCCTCTCCTGCGGAACACCCGAAGAGGTGGCGAAGAGCGAGAAAGGCTATACTCCGAAATTCCTGCGTGAAGAGCTGGGGGATAATTACTAATTTTGTAACTTGTTATGGTGAAAATTAATAAGACGAATGCAGCGCGGCTGCTCGACAAAGCCAAGATAGCCTATGAACTCATTCCCTACGAGGTGGATGAGAACGATTTGAGCGCCGTACATGTAGCCGCCAGTTTGGGCGAGGACATCAACTGCGTGTTCAAGACACTGATTCTTCACGGCGATAAATCCGGTTACTTTGTCTGCGTCATCCCGGGTGAGCACGAAGTGGATTTAAAATTGGCGGCAAAGGCATCGGGCAACAAGAAGTGCGACCTCATTCCGGTTAAGGAACTTTTACCTCTGACGGGTTACATCCGCGGAGGCTGTTCGCCCATTGGCATGAAGAAGCCTTTCCCTACCTATATCCATGAAACGTGCCTGCGGTTTCCGTATATCTATATCAGTGCCGGACAACGCGGTTTGCAGCTTAAACTGGACCCGAAGGATTTGGTAAAAGAAGTGCATGCAGAAGTTTGTGTTCTTTTTAATGAATAAATCTTCTATTTCTGCCGAGATATTTTAATTTTATAAGGAAATATTCAATAGAATTTATATATTTGCAGGAATTATTCAAGAAATCAATCCAATTACTAATTCTAAAAACTAATTTTTATGTTCAACAAACACCCTAAAGGTCTGATTGCCGCATCCTTTGCTAATTTGGGCGAGCGTTTCGGCTTTTATACCATGATGGCCATTCTTGTACTTTTTTTGCAAGCCAAGTTCGGACTGGATGGAAAAGAGGCAGGTTTGATCTACTCAACATTTTATTTTTCTATTTACATTCTTGCATTGATAGGTGGTATTATTGCCGACAGAACCCGTAATTACAAAGGTACCATCTTTGCCGGTATTGTCTTGATGGCGGTAGGTTACTTGATGCTGGCCATCCCGTCTCCTACACCGGTTGCCAATAAGACCTTGTTTCTGGTGATTACTTGTGCAGCCTTGTTTGTCATTGCTTTCGGAAATGGTCTTTTCAAGGGAAATCTTCAAGCGCTGGTAGGGCAGATGTACGACAATCCCCAGTACTCCAGCATGCGCGATTCCGGTTTCTCCTTATTCTATATGTTCATCAATGTAGGTGCCATCTTTGCTCCGTTTGCCGCAGTAGGCGTGCGTAACTGGTGGTTGTCCACATTCGGCTACAATTATGATGCCGACCTGCCTGCCCTTTGCCACGGACATCTGGCTGGAACGCTGACTCCTGAGGCTGTGGACACTTATAGTGCACTGGCAGCCAAAGCCACTATTTCCGGAACGCCCGTAACGGATATGACGGTATTTGCCAATGAATATCTGAACGTGTTTACTACCGGTTTCCACTATGCGTTCGGTGTAGCTATCCTGGCTATGGTTCTCTCTTTGGTAATTTTCGTCATCAACAGAAAGAAATTCCCCGATCCCAGCAAGAAGGTGGCTGCAAAAGCGGGCGATGCCACTATAGTGGAGATGAGCGCACAAGAGGTAAGACAGCGCATGTATGCATTGTTTGCCGTATTCGGTGTGGTAATTTTCTTCTGGTTCTCGTTCCATCAGAATGGGTTGACACTGACGTATTTTGCCAAGGAATATACAGATTTGAATTTGTTCGGCATGGCTATTTCCGCTGAGCTGTTCCAGTCTTTGAATCCGATTTTCGTGGTGTCTCTGACGCCGGTTATCATGGCTGTCTTTGCAGCACAGCGTGCCAAAGGTAAAGAGCCTTCCACTCCGCGGAAGATTGCCATCGGTATGGGTATTGCTGCCACTGGCTTCCTTATAATGGCTATCGGTTCTTATGTAAGCAACTTGCCGATGCACAAGGATATTATCGCTCTGGGTACCTCTCCGGTGAAAGTGACTCCGCTGTTGCTGATGGTTACTTATCTGATATTGACCGTTGCCGAGTTGTACATATCTCCGTTGGGCATTTCATTCGTGTCCAAGGTGGCTCCTCCCAAATATCAGGGTATCATGCAGGGCGGTTGGCTGGGTGCTACTGCCATTGGTAACCAGTTGCTTGTTATCGGTGCTATCCTCTACGAAAGTATCCCTATCTGGATGACGTGGACGGTATTCGTAGTAGCGTGCTGCATTTCCATGTTCACCATGCTGTTCATGCTGAAATGGCTTGAAAAGGTGGCGAAGTAATCGGAAACGAAAGATAAAACTAAAGGCTGCGCAATGTTCGTAATGAACTGCGCAGCCTTTAGTTTTAGGAGGGGTTTTAATGCCGGGGTTCAGATGTCCAGCCCCATGATATAGTCGTTCATGTAATATCCGTTTCCTATCGGGAAATCTCCCTCGCGAAGTTTCCTCATTCCCATGTGCTCGTAAAACTGCAGTGCCTTGTTGTGGCGGTTCACATTCAGTTCCATCAGACAAGGTCCGGGATGCACTTCCTTGATGTACTTGATGGCTTCGCGGAAGAGGAAACTGCCGCAGTGTGCACCCTGGTAGTAGGGGAGTACATAAATCTTTTGCAGGTGGAACAAATCTTCCCCTTGCTGCTGCACGGACACATAGCCCGCTGCTTCACATTCCTCGTAGGCCAGGAAGTAGACGTGGCCTTCCTCCTCCATTTGTTTACGGATATTGTCCAATGAATACATCCATTCCATCATGTAGTCGGTCTGCTCGGGAGTAAGGATGTCCTTATACGTGACGGGAAATATTTGCTGCGCAAGTTTCTGAATCAGTGCGCAATCTGCTGTCGTTGCTTTTCTTATGGTAAACATATCGGTTGTATTTATATTGTTTGGGGCGTAAAGTTAAGCCTTTTTTGTGAAACAATCGTTATCTTTGCAGACCGTTACCGAACTAACTAATTCTGATTTTAAAAATTATGGCATTTACGAGCAACATTATGATTGTCCGCCACAGATTGCTGAAGGAACTGGTAAAGCTGTGGAATAACAACGAACTTGTGGATAAAATAGACCGGCTGCCCATCGAACTGAGTCCGAGACGGTCCAAGCATGCGGGACGCTGCTGCGTGCACAAAGAGCGTGCGGTGTGGAAATACAAGTCATTGCCGCTGCTGGGACTCGATATGGAGGATGAGACGGATGAGTTGACCCCCTTGTCGGAGTACGCTGCCCGTGCACTGGACAGAGCGGAAAATGGCAGGCCGAAAGACAACATCATGTGTGTGATTGACGAAGCTTGTTCGGCATGTGTGCAGATTAACTACGAGATTACGAACCTCTGCCGCGGATGTACGGCACGCAGTTGCCAGGTGAATTGTCCCAAGAAGGCAGTGCACGTCAAGGAGAGCGGGCAGGCATGGATTGACCATGATGCGTGTATCAGTTGCGGCATCTGCCATAAGAGTTGTCCCTACCATGCCATTGTTTATATTCCCGTACCTTGTGAGGAGGCTTGTCCCGTGAAAGCCATCAGTAAGGATGAGAAGGGGATAGAGCATATTGACGAAAGCAAATGTATCTATTGCGGAAAGTGTCTCAATGCATGTCCATTCGGAGCAATTTTCGAAATATCGCAGGTGTTCGACGTGTTGCACAGAATCCGCAAGGGTGAGCAGGTAGTGGCTATCGTGGCTCCGTCCATCCTGGGGCAGTTCAAGACGACTATTGAACAAGTGTATGGCGCATTGAAACAAGTCGGTTTTACGGATGTCATCGAGGTGGCTCAGGGAGCGATGGATACCGTCAGCAACGAGGCGCACGAGCTGATTGAGAAGCTGGAGGAGGGTCAGAAGTTTATGACGACTTCCTGCTGTCCGTCTTATATAGAATTGGTGAACAAGCATATTCCTGCCATGAAGCCTTACGTGTCGGGCACCGGTTCGCCGATGTATTATGCTGCCCGTATTGCTAAAGAGAAGTATCCGGATGCGAAGGTGGTCTTCATAGGTCCTTGCGTTGCCAAGCGCAAAGAGGCGCAGCGCGACGAGGCGGTGGACTTTATCATGACTTTCGAGGAGGTGGCTTCCGTGCTTGCCGGGTTGGATATTCAGATGGAGCAGGCACAGCCCTATTCCATGAGTTTCACTTCCGTGCGCGAGGCGCATGGCTTTGCGCAGGCGGGGGGCGTGATGGGTGCCGTGAAAGCCTATCTGAAGGAAGAGGCGGATAAAATCAATGCCGTACAAGTGGCTAATCTGGATAAGAAAGCTATCGGTGCGTTGCGTGCTTACGCCAAGTCGGGCAAGGCTCCGGGGCAGTTTATTGAAGTGATGGCTTGCGAGGGCGGTTGTATTACCGGGCCATGTTCGCATAATGAAATAACTGCCGGAAAGCGCCAGCTGACGCAGGAGTTGGCAAAGAGAAAAGAGACGTATTAGCCCTTTGTCCGTTTATATGAAGCATTTGATTGACAAATTGCGGAGCAATCGCAGGCTGAATGCCGAAGAGTATAAAGCCTTGCTTCTTAGCCGGGACACAGCCCTTGCAGCCTACCTGCAAGGGCTTGCCCGGGAAGAAGCGCTTGCTCGCTTTGGCAATAAAATCTTCATTCGCGGACTGATTGAGATAACCAACCGTTGCCGCAATAACTGCTACTATTGCGGCATACGGAAGGAGAACCGGAACATAGTCCGTTATGAGCTGGCGCAGGAGGAGATTCTTTCGTGTTGCCATGAAGGCTATCGGTTGGGCTTCCGTACCTTTGTGCTGCAAGGGGGCGAAGCGCCGGCGGTGAAGGATGAGGGGATGGTGGAGACAGTTGCCGCCATCCGGCAATCCTTCCCGGATTGTGCCATTACCTTATCCTTGGGCGAGAAATCGCGGGAAGCCTACGAACGTTTCTTCCTGGCAGGTGCCAACCGCTATCTGTTGCGGCACGAAACCTGCAACGAAGGGCATTATCACCGGCTTCATCCTGCGGAGATGTCCCTTTCCCATCGGTTGCGATGCTTGGACTGGCTGAAAGAGATAGGTTATCAAGTGGGAACCGGAATCATGGTGGGCAGTCCTTACCAGACGGTGGACCATTTGGTAGAAGACATTCTCTTCATCGAACGGTTTCAGCCGGAGATGATAGGCATGGGACCTTTTCTTCCGCATCACGATACTCCGTTTGCCTCTTTTCCGCCGGGAGATATGGAGTTGACGTTGAAGTTGCTTTCTATCTTCCGGTTGATGCATCCCGCGGCACTGATACCTGCTACCACTGCCCTGGCCACACTTGCTCCGGACGGACGGGAACGGGGAATATTGGCTGGCGCCAATGTCGTGATGCCTAATCTTTCGCCTTCTCATCAGCGGGCGAAGTACTCCCTCTATGATAACAAAGCTTCTGCGGGTGCCGAAGCGGCAGAAGGTTTGCTAAAATTGGAGGAACAACTGAAAGGGATAGGCTACGAGGTATCAAGAGAGAGAGGAGATTATGAGAATGGAGAATTGACCGTTGATAATTGATAATTTTCAAATCTTCATTCTTTATTTTAATTACCAATTATCAATTTACGAAGTGTATAACATAAAGTCAAGACAAGCGGAAGAATTCATCAATCACCAAGAGATATTGGATACGTTAGAGTATGCGCAGGTAAACCGCAACAACCGTCCGCTCATCGAAAGTCTGATTGACAAGGCTGCTTTGTGCCAGGGTCTTTCCCATCGGGAAGCAGCCCTGCTGCTGGAATGTGACGAGCCGGGACTGGTGGAGCGCATCTTCCATCTGGCACGCGAAATCAAACAGAAATTCTATGGTAACCGCATCGTGATGTTTGCCCCGCTTTATCTTTCCAACTATTGCGTGAACGGTTGCGTCTATTGCCCGTATCATGCCAAGAACCGTACCATTCCCCGCAAGAAACTCTCGCAAGAGGAGATACGCCGCGAGGTTGTCGCCTTGCAGGACATGGGGCATAAACGCCTTGCCCTGGAAGCCGGAGAGGACCCGCGAAACAACCCTATCGACTATATCCTGGAGTCCATCCGCACCATTTACAGCATCCATCACAAAAACGGAGCCATCCGCCGGGTGAATGTCAACATAGCCGCCACTACGGTGGAGAACTACCGGTTGCTGAAAGAAGCAGGCATCGGCACCTATATCCTTTTTCAAGAGACTTACAGCAAAGAGCATTACGAAGCCCTGCATCCCACAGGACCCAAGAGTAACTATGCCTACCACACCGAAGCGATGGACCGCGCCATGGAGGGCGGCATCGATGACGTAGGTATCGGCGTATTGTTCGGTCTGAACACCTATCGCTATGACTTCGTAGGACTGCTGATGCATGCCGAACATCTGGAAGCTGCCTTTGGCGTGGGTCCGCATACCATCAGCTGTCTCTTATACACATCTCCGAGCCCACGAGACCGATCAGTATCTCGT
>ERZ1027262.723-NODE-723-length-12464-cov-6.192360_pt1 | contig 12464 bp, 9 predicted proteins | sample MGYA00519472_ERZ1027262 | MGnify/ENA primary metagenome ERZ1027262 (study PRJEB26926, sample SAMN06164796) | human gut metagenome | biome: ENVO:00009003; feature: ENVO:2100002; material: ENVO:00002003 | host: Homo sapiens | place: USA | collected 2012 ... | reverse complement strand
TCGTCGGCAGCGTCAGATGTGTATAAGAGACAGCATAATCACTGTACGGAAATCCCTTTGCGATCGGGGAAAATGCTTTCAGTCCATATTTTTTCACATAGAGACCACCCTCACTCTCCTGTATCTCATACTCGCCGACCAGACCGCCAAGCACCGCCGAATATGCCTCCTTATAATAGGAAAAATACTTGAGCTTCTCTGCCGCCTCATCAAATGTCAGCTCCTTATTTTTCACTTTCTCTGCCGCCTCATTCAGTTCTGACACTGCTGTCGCGCCAAACTCCCCGCCATTTTTCGCTGCCACATAAGAAAGTAAGTCGATCCAATCGATATGCATTTCACTTCCATATGTGTCCACGTCACACTCATATGCCTTGCACAACGCCTCATAAGACACATTAAAATCCACCCACCGGATCGTCCCGTCCGATGTGGCAGTAACTGTTTTCCCCCCTGTTCCTGCCGTATTTTCCCATAAAATAAAAGCAGCCATAAGAAGGATGACTCCCTCTAAAATAATGGCTGCTTTAATACGCTGACACCAGGTTTTCCTGCCTGCTGATATCATGTTCATGACACTCCTCCTACCCTGCCATTCTTTTCCATTCATTATATGAGGCGGGATGAAAAATAATCATGCATTTTTATTATTTACTTTCCTGGCACGCACTGCACATTCCATACAAAATTGAATTTTTGCACTGCAGTTTAAACCCGTGATCTTTTAAAATGTGCTCTGAGATTTCATCCATAAACTCACATTCCAGATGGATGATCTTCCCACATTTCACACACTGCAGATGCAGATGTTCCTCACAGTGGTGTCCTAATTCCACATACTGATATACCGCCTGATTGCCCTTTTCGGCAACGTATTTGATTACCGTGCCATCCTTTGCCAGCTTATCTAAATAACGGTAGATCGTCGTGATATTGACCTCACAGTCCTGCGCTTTCAGATAATGGTCGATATCCGCCACAGCGACTGTCCGGTCACTGTTCTTCTTTAAAAATTCCAAAATCTTTTTACGGCTGATCGTCGCATAACCACTTCCCGGCATATTCCTCGTACCTTCCTGTTTCCTTTATTTAAAACACAATCCCACACACTCTTATGATAACACCCCAGAACACACCAAGTCCATACAAAGCCGCAACAATTCCGGCATTCTGCTTCCAGTCACGGTTCAGACGGAACAAAACTAACAGTCCGACGCCGGCATTCACAAGCAGTCCAGACATCATGGCGCCCGCTCCGATGATACCGCCTAAATAAAGTTCTGTGATCACAACTGAGGATGCACAGTTTGGGATCAGTCCGACAAGTGCTGCTACTGCCTCACCCACAAGTGGCATTGCAGTAAAAAAGCCTGCAAGTGTATCTTCCCCGATGAACCCGATCACTACATTTAAAAGGAAAGAAATGATCAGAATATACACAAAAATCTTTAAGGTATGTTTGAATGCAGACCGGAAAATGCCGTCCTCGCAGCTGCAGTGTTCTTCCTCACATACCACATGGATGTCCATTTCTTTTTCATGCTTTTTCATCACACCCACATATAAAAACTCCACAACAAGTCCGGAAATCATACCAATGATGACCTTAGCTGCAAGGATCTTAACGATCACGACAGGTGCAACCGCCTCTGAGATCATGATCGGAAGCATCTCATCGGAGGTCGATAAGAAAATCGCAAGCAGTGTTCCGACTGTGATCACATGTCCCGCATAGAGGCTTGACGCCGCTGCAGAAAAGCCACACTGTGGGATCACTCCAAGCAATGCACCCCAAACAGGGCCGCTTTTTCCAGCGCTCCTGATACGGTTCTTTGCCTTTCCTCCAGTCTTATGCTCTAACTCTTCCATCAAAAGGTATGTGATAAACAAAAACGGAAGTAATTTTACACTGTCCAATAAAGTATCTAAAATAATATCTAACATATTGCGCCCCATTTCCTACATGACATGTATGTCGATTTCTTACATTTGCGACCAATTCGTATTTGCAATCAGTTTGTATTTGCAACTTGTTTGCATTTTTATTATACGCAGAAATATCAGAATGTCAAGCTTTTCCCGAAAGAGATTTTGATTCATAGGATGTAATTTCCTATGAATCAAAAAAATAGAGGCAAGCTCCATGCTCTGCCCCTGTTTTTCATCCATATTAATAAATTTTAGATATCATCTAAGGATTCTTTGATCTTATCCATGAATCCTTTTTTCTTTTTCGGCTTTTCTGCTGTACCAGTGCCCTCTGCTGACTTCTTTAATGTATTACCGGTAACTTCATCAAACTTACGCAGTACGTCTTTTGCTTCTGCATTTAAAGATGTCGGAACCTGTACCACCAAAGTTACGTAATGATCACCACGCACAGCTTTATTACGAAGAGAAGGCACACCTTTTCCTTTCAGACGTATTCTCGTATCTGTCTGAGTACCTGCTTTCACTTCGTATAAAACATCACCATCCACCGTATTAATGCGAACTTCTCCGCCTAATGCCGCCTGAGCAAAGGAAATCGGCACGGTAGAATAAATGTTCATATCCTGACGCTGGAAGATCGGATGACGTGATACAACTACCTCTACTAGCAGATCCCCACGCGGTCCGCCGTTGATACCCGGTTCCCCTTTTTCACGGATCCTTACACTCTGTCCATTGTCAATTCCCGCAGGGATCGATACCTGGATTTTCTTTTTATTTGAGATATATCCGGTTCCACGGCAATCCGGACATTTATCCTTGATCATCTTTCCGGAACCACCGCAGTCCGGACAGGTCTGTACATTCTGTACGGTTCCAAAGAAGGACTGCTGGGTAAATACGACTTTACCTTTACCACCACATTTCGGACAGGTCTCTGGTGTGGTTCCCGGTTTTGCACCGGTACCATGACACTTCTGGCACTCATCCTTTAAGACCATCTCGATCTCTTTCTCACAGCCAAATACAGCTTCCTCAAATGTAATACGGACACTGGTGCGCAGATTCTGTCCTTTCATCGGACCATCGTTGCCACGTCTTCTGGATCCGCCGCCAAAGAAATCTCCAAAAATATCTCCAAAGATATCTCCCATATCCATACCGGAGAAATCAAATCCGCCTGCTCCGCCGGCACCACCATCAAATGCTGCATGACCAAACTGATCGTACTGTTTTCTCTTTTCTGCATCACTGAGCACAGCATATGCTTCCTGTGCTTCCTTGAACTTTGCCTCCGCTTCCTTATCTCCAGGGTTCATATCCGGGTGATACTTTTTGGCAAGCACACGGAACGCTTTTTTGATCTCAGCATCTGTTGCCGTTTTACTCACGCCTAAGACTTCATAATAATCTCTCTTATCTGCCATAACGTTTTCCTCTCTCAAACTGCATACAGGGTTTCCGGGAAAACCCCCGGAAACCCCGTTGTATTTTTACTATTTTGCGATGATTAAACTTCCTTGAAGTCTGCGTCTACGACATCATCATCTGCGGAAGATGCACCTGCCTGTGCGTTGCCGCCCATACCGCTCATATCAGGACCTGCACCAGCTGCTCCCTGCGCTGCCTGAGTCTGCTCATACATCTTTGCAAATACCTTCTGCGCACTCTCTGTCAGTTTTTCCTGAAGGGATTTCAGTTCTGTTACATCAGCGTCTGTCATCTCTTCTGCATTCTGGTGTGCGTCTAAGAATGCTTTTACTGCGTTCATATCAGTCTCTACTGCTGATTTATCAGCCGGATCAAGGTTTGCTCCAACCTGATCTAATGCCTGCTGTGTCTGGAATACGAAGGAATCAGCATCATTTCTTGCATCGATTGCCTCTTTTCTCTTCTTATCCTGTGCTTCGAACTCAGCAGCTTCTTTGACAGCCTTATCGATCTCATCATCAGACATATTAGAACCTGCTGTGATTGTGATGTGCTGCTCTTTTCCGGTTCCTAAATCTTTTGCAGATACATTTACGATACCGTTTGCATCGATATCGAATGTAACCTCAATCTGCGGAACACCACGACGTGCTGGCGGGATACCATCGAGACGGAACTGTCCAAGGGATTTGTTATCTCTTGCAAACTGTCTCTCACCCTGTACAACGTTGATATCTACTGCTGTCTGGTTATCTGCTGCCGTTGAGAAGATCTGGCTCTTCTTGGTAGGAATCGTTGTATTTCTCTCGATCAGTCTTGTTGCGATACCACCCATTGTCTCGATGGAAAGTGAAAGTGGTGTTACATCCAGAAGTAAGATCTCACCTGCACCTGCATCTCCTGCAAGTTTACCACCCTGGATAGATGCACCGATGGCAACACACTCATCCGGGTTCAATGTCTTACTTGGCTCTTTGCCTGTCAACTGTTTTACTTTATCCTGAACAGCCGGGATACGTGTAGAACCACCAACTAATAATACCTGACCAAGATCAGCATTGGTAAGTCCTGCATCTCTCATGGCGTTCTGAACCGGAATAGCTGTTTTTTCAACGAGATCATGTGTCAGCTCGTCGAATTTTGCTCTGGTTAAGTTCATATCAAAGTGTTTCGGTCCCTCAGCAGTTGCTGTGATGAACGGAAGGTTGATATTTGTGGTTGTTGCGGAAGAAAGTTCTTTCTTTGCTTTCTCAGCTGCTTCTTTTAATCTCTGAAGAGCCATCTTATCGGTAGAAAGATCTACACCTTCTGCTTTCTTGAACTCATCGATCATCCACTGTGTGATTCTGTTATCGAAATCATCACCACCAAGATGTGTATCACCATTTGTAGATAATACCTCGATGACACCGTCACCGATCTCAATGATGGAAACATCAAATGTACCACCACCAAGGTCATATACCATGATCTTCTGCTCTTTCTCGTTGTCAAGACCATAAGCTAAAGCTGCTGCTGTCGGCTCGTTGATGATACGTTTTACATCAAGGCCTGCGATTTTACCTGCATCTTTGGTTGCCTGACGCTGTGCATCGTTGAAGTAAGCCGGAACTGTAATAACAGCCTCTGTTACTTTCTCTCCTAAGTATCCTTCTGCATCTGCTTTTAACTTCTGTAAGATCATTGCAGAAATCTGCTGTGGAGAATACTGTTTGTCATCGATTGCTACTTTATAATCAGTACCCATATGTCTCTTGATAGAAGATATGGTTTTTTCTGCGTTTGTAACAGCCTGACGTTTTGCAGGCTCACCAACTAATCTCTCACCTGTTTTTGTAAATGCAACGATAGATGGTGTTGTTCTTGCACCTTCCTGATTTGCGATAACGGTAGGTTTTCCACCTTCCATAACAGCTACACAGCTGTTTGTCGTACCTAAGTCAATACCAATGATTTTACTCATAATGATTTCCTCCTCATCTAATATCTATGGAATAATTAGTTTGCTACTTTTACCATACTGTGTCTTACCACAGTATCTCTGTACATATATCCCTTCTGGAGTTCTTCTGCTACTACATTCTCTCCTAAGGTTTCATCCTCCACATGCATGACTGCATTGTGGAAATTCGGATCAAATTCAGCACCGACCGCCTCGATCGGTTTTACGCCTGCTTCCTCTAATACGGTAAGCATCTGGCGGTAGATCTTATCCATTCCGACAACAAAAGCATCTTCTTTGTTATCTTCCGGAACTGCTGCAAGACCACGCTCAAAGTTATCAATGACCGGCAGGATCTTTTCTACGATTGTTTTTGCTCCCATATCGTACATCTGTGATTTTTCTTTCTCTGTACGCTTACGGAAGTTATCAAACTCTGCCATCTGTCTTTTTACCTTATCGGTAAGCTCCTCGATCTGCTCATCCTTTTTGTCTTTCTTCTTTTTGAAAAAAGATTTCTTTTTATCAGGATCTTCGCAATCCGCTTCGGAAGCTTCTGCATCAGCGTTCTCTGCTGTTTCGGCTGTTTCTTCCGTGGATGTCACGTTTTCATCCTCTTTGGTCTCGGAAGCATTTTCCTCTGTGGAAGACTCCATTGCTTCGTCTAATACCTTTTCATCCATCTCTGACATCTATGAACCACCTTTCTATGTCTGTTCCTTATCCTTGTTTAAAATTCCGTCTAAAGAATTCTTCAAGGTTTTCAGGTTATCCATTACTTTCTCATAATCCATTCGTTTCGGTCCGACAATTCCTATCGTTCCCCGAACACCTTCGCCCAATTCGTATGTTGCTGTCACAACACTGCAGTCCTTCATGGTCTGTATCGGGCTTTCATTTCCTATATAAACCTGAATTCCTGTATTATCATCATCTAACAGGTTTTCAGTTACAAGGCTTGCTAACTGCTGTTTCTCCTCAAATGTGGAGATCAGCTCACTTGCTTTCTCCGAGTCACTTAACTCCGGATATTTAAAGAAATTGGTTGCTCCACTTGTATAAATGCGGATATCTTCATCCTGTCCCATCGTCTCTGCCACGGTGTCAAGCACATCACTGATGATATCACTGTGGATGCCCGCCTGCTCTTTTAACTTTGCGATAGTTCCAAGGTTGATCTCCTGTAATGCAAGACCGTTTAAGTTGGCATTTAACAGGAAATTCAGTTTTAGCATTGTCTCATTGTCGATCGGTTCACTGACCGGAATAATTTTATTCTTGACCAGATTGCCTTCGGTAACAATCGTTGCTAAAATCTGTTCTTCATTCATGTTCGATAACTGGATGAACTTTACTTTATTCTTATGAAACGTCGGTGCTGTAACCATCGTCGCATAATTGGTATTGTTCGCCAGTATCTTTGCCACCTGCTGCAGCACCTGTTCCATCTTCTCCGTGTGTTCGATGACGAAACTCTTCATCTCATTCACTTCACGGTCTTTCTCTTCCATCAGATGATCCACATAAAAGCGGTATCCTTTGTCGGAAGGGATCCTGCCGGCTGAAGTATGCGGCTGTAAAATGTATCCAAGTTCTTCCAGATCAGCCATCTCATTACGGATCGTCGCAGAGCTCAGATTCAAATCGGTATACTTGGATATTGTTCGTGATCCAACCGGTTCGCCTGTCTCTAAATAGTTGCGGATGATTGCATCAAGAATTTTCGTTTTTCGTTCGTCTAATTCGAATTCCTCGTCCATTCTCTTCTCCATCTCCATACTCTGTAACTTTCTGTAAGAATCTGGCATCTGCCTCTGATCTCAGTTACCTTTTTATCTGTTAGCACTCATTATGGTGGAGTGCTAACATCTATGTACTTAAAATAGCACCATCATATTCTTTTGTCAACACTAATTTTTATAATTTCTGTTATTTTATATTTTTTTTATATTTTTCCTGTTTAGACCTTTTTCTTCTTATATATATGAGGATCAGACCAATCAGAACACTAACTGTAACAACCACCATATAACGTACCAGATGGTTCCCTGCATCCAGTCCCATGCATTCCATGATCTTTTTGTACCAGAAATATACCAGCATATGCAAAAGGAAAATTTCCGTTGAGAGTTCACGCATTGTTTTCGCAGCCGCTCCCATTCTCTCCACCACTGGGACAAAGGCTGCAGCCAGGAAAAGATTTGCAGTGACAAGCGGTGTCATAAGATACATATCATGCGACGACTCGCCGATCTTCTGCGTGATGATCCATTCCTCCAACATCATCAGCACGAGGAAAAATACCGTGTGCCATCCATACGCACTTTTTCGGATCCGGTCTGCCTTCACACGAAAGAGATACCCCATGGTCACAAACGGGAATCCGAAAAAGAATCCGTTTCTTGCCGTAGCAAATACAGAAAGATACCATTGGATCTCATTCGCAGCCGGTAAAACGGTATCGAATACATGACGGTAAGTATTGTGGAAAACTCCAGTCAGATACAACAGCACAGCCGCTGCCACGATTCCTTTCACATTCCACCGAAAACGTGTTACCAACAGATACAAAAACAGCACCGCTGCAACAGTCGCAAGCAGATACCAGAGCTGTATGTAAGATCCTATCAGGAAAAATCTTCTTGCAAGTTCTAATATGTTTCCGGCAGCACTTCTTTTTTTCTCCCAGAAGCGGTCAATGATCGGTATCAGATATAACAGACTCCACCATACATACATCTTTATAATATGGAAAAGATATTTTTTTACCCTGTCTTTGTCTGTTATTTTTTCTCCGATAAAATAGCCGGTGCACACAAAAAAGAACGGAACTGCCATACGGCAGATCACCTGCTGAAATTCGTGTGAAAATACCGGTGCGATTTCCTCAAACGGAGGAATATGAATGGCAGCAACCAAAAATGCTGCCACAAATTTTGAGAAATCAAGTGCTCTGTATTCCTTTTTTTCCGATAGATATATCGTAGACATCCCAGATCCTTTCCTTATTCTGCTCTATTCCATTCCTTTTTGTTTTTTCCTTCCGTTCCGATACCTGAAAATAACGATCCCGATCACCGACAGGATTCCAAGTCCGCTCAAACCAGCACCTGTTTTTAAATACGGCGTACAGTAATAAAATTCGATCTGATGTGTTCCCTCCGGCACATCAACTGCCATATACATCGTATCCGCCTTTAAAATCTCTGTTTCCACACCATCTATATACGCCCGCCAGCCGCTACTGTACGGAATTGTCATACAGAGCAGTTTTTCCTGATCTGCCGTAAGGGTACCGGATATGTGATTTATATCCATGACAACATCTTTTAAAATATCCTGTTTCAGACTTTTCGTCCAACCGGCAATCTGTTTTACCGGCTGGCAGACAATCTGCATCTCATCAAACCGGTAAGTTCCCTTTTCATGAAAGGTCAGTGTGATCTCATCTGATTTTTCATCACGATATCCGGCATTGATCAGATAGTCATCCACACCACTGTAAAAGTTGTTTTTTCTGGTCAGGAATGTGATCATTTTGGTGATTTTTCCACAGGTCACATCAATGTGCAGACGGCTCTTCGACTGTGTTAATGTCTTTCCCTCCTCCGAAAACTGAAGCCCTTTTAATATGAAGTAAGTTTCACTCTCCGGTATCCCCTCAAAGGAAAGTGTGACCGACGCTTTCTTTTCCGTCGCAGTAAATCCCTGGTCGGTCAGTTCCACATTGTGCATATCTGTGATCATATAAGAAATATCTTCATCCGTAAATTCCGCTTCCGTCTTTGTATCAGCTAACGCAGATGGAATCTTATCATCTTCCACGACAATGCCCTGTAAAAGCGCCTGCTGTTTTTCCGTTACCTCCAGCGCTTCATATGTGCTCCGCGGAATTACCGCATCACTTGCAAAGCCAAGCGGCAGTACCGAATCATTTTCATAGGCATCGCATTTTACCTCATACTGTCCCCCGGCGCCAAGCGTTCCGCGATTGAAGCAGACATTATAACCATATGGGCGCAGTCCGCTGTTCCCGGACGGCACCACATAATAACGCACGCCGGAAAGCACCTCTAACATCGTGCGCGCATCAAATCCGGAATAACAGAAATCCCTGGTCTGATTGATGTACATTTCTCTTTGAAACTGGTTGATATCCGGGTTTGCAAGACTGAAATAATAGGAAGTACCATTGATTCCAAGCTGCATCGCCGTGTTTTTCCACTCCTCAGACTGCAGGGACTCATAGCGGTATGTCGTATCTTTCGCATGATTTTTCACAAGACTACCCGCAGCATCTTTTGTCAGCATGGAAAGTGCCTCCCCCTGCGTGGCAAATTCTTCCACATAACTGCCCGCCTGTGGCGCATATTCTGCCCATCCCTGATAGATCAGTTCAAGCATCACCACCACTAACAATGCCGCCTTAAAAACAAATTTTTCTTTCGTCTTTTTCCCGGTTCCGACAATGAAAACTAACAGCACGGAAAATAATAATAATGCCACTAATACATACTGTTTCTGATGCTTTCCAAGCACCTCCAAGCACAGGAAGATATAGGTGATCCCCGCCCAGAACAGTGCAATTTTTTTCTTAAAATGCATCTCCATCATCTGAGGATACATTTTTACCGCGATAAAAGACACAAGCATGGAGTATGCCCACATATAGCGGTTGACCACATAACTGCCTCCATTTAACATTTTTCCGGCAAACGGGAACAACAGCAACAGTGTCATAAGTACAAATCCGGCACGCAGCCCCCTGTTTTTTTTGCCGCCAAAGAGAAGTAACAACACCGCTAAGAGGACGATTCCCGTATATCCAAGTTCACTCCAGTAGGTCGAACCTCCGATCAGAAAGCCATACAGTAATTTCCGGTAATAGGATAACGGATACATTATCGAAAACGTATGCTGCGCTCCTGCCCTTCCCGTAGACAGTGTCATGGCAACAACCGGGAGTAATATGACAGAAACAGATGCCAGTGTCACCAGTGAGTATGCCACAAAACGCCATACCCAGTACCATACCGTCTTTAAAACCGGTTTTCCAAATAACATCAGATAACGAAGCAGAGCATAGATGGCAACAAAGATACAGATCATGTATGTAAAATAAAAACTGCTGACCGTCGCTACCGCAAGCATCCCCATATATAACCATGGTTTCTGTTTTTTATAAATTTTATCCACCCCGACCAGAATCAGCGGCAGGTAGATCATCGGATTTAAAAAATACGGATGCCGCACCGCAATAATAACCCAGAAACAGAAATCGTACACCATTGCTCCAAGCAGTGTAGAATATGGTTTCTGTCCATGGTATCTGCAGTATGCAGAAAACGCGAGACCTGCAAGATATATTCTCACCAGAACCATCGTATTGTAAAAGAGTTCCATATATTTTTCATCCGGCACGAACACCGATAAAAGATTGAGCGGATCGCCAATGACATAATAATGAAGTGTCGTCAATACATCTGATCCAAGTCCAATCTGCATATCCCAGAGAGGGACTGAGACCTTATGTTCCGTGACCAGCGTATCCAGGATCGATAACAGCCAGGAACGGTAATAAAGCAGCGCATTGAAATGCTGCTGCAAACCGTCCGGAACCCATATAAAACTCTTTTTATTTATGATAAATACGGAGAACACTGCCCCCGCAATGATTGCAAAACAAACGGTATATGCCAGAAAGAACCAGACTTTTTTACTGACATTTTCCTCTTTATTCCTTAGGAATCTCATTTTTTAATCCTCACATACAAAGGGACCAAAGCCCCTCGTCTTTAGTCCCCCCTTTCTCTTACATATGAAATCCATATTTCAAAAAATTGTATAACCTGTCAGTCTGCCACTGAAAATTACGCGCACCAAAACTTGCAAACCCTGCCATCCACACCAGTGTTATAACAAAATACCACGGTTTTTTTCTGACACGATCTTTCATTTTTCCAAATGCATAGACCATGGACTGGTCTTTCTTCGCAAGGAAAAACAGAAAAACAAATGTCGGCATCGCCATAAGCGGCGCTAAGTGCCTTCCCCAGTCAACATGTATCACAAACATCGGTATAAAACAGAGATTTACCAGAGCCGCGTATAAATATGGTGTCTGTATCAATTTTACTTTTTTCTGTTTTAAGTCTGAAAAAACATCTTTCCAGACTAACAGATATAAAATAAGCAGCGGTGACATCAACACAAGAATCAGAAGCAGACGCCTGATGGGATCCTCATTGCCATGGAAAAACACAGATGTCACTTCGTCTAACTGATATTTCATGCTTCCAAAATATTCCAGTTGGATTGCAAAATCTGATACTTCTAAATTGGTGCGGGACTTGATAAAAGCAACCGTATTCTCTACACTGTCAAAATTGATCTTTGTAAAAAACTGGAAATAGACCGCTGCAAAAACCTCGACTGCACCGGACAATACCACCCCAAAAAATTCTTTTTTGTGCAGTTTGTTCTCCGCAAATGCATCATAGCATAGCACCGTGAACGTCAGTGGATAATATAAAAAAGCATACCCCTGATGGATTGCAAGTCCCACGACTCCCAATATCGTAATAAGCATCGCTTTTATAGCAAAATTCTTTAACCGCAGTGCTGCTAACACCGTCAGAAGTGTGATCAAAAGCATATAGACATCCAGCCGTCCCAAATTATCTTCATTCCATACATAGGCAATCGAAAACGGAGCTACCATATACGCTACCACAACTCCATAAATGATATCCCTATGTTCCGGATCTGCTGCCAGCGATAACCGTATCAACTGCCCCAGCACGATCGCCAGCACCAGAATCGTCAACATAATACCGATTCCTACATATTTATATGCCACAGTGACATCCAGATAATCTCCATAAAAGAGTTTATATATACTTCCAATCAAAAGTCTTGAACCATTTCCCATGGAATAATCCATGGCATCCCATGCACTGGACCATGTATCCAGATCTAATGCTCTGGTTGATAAAAAGCGGATCAGAAAAGCAATAAAAATCATCGTTTCATAGGAAACCCGATTCCATATTTTCGCAATCTTATGTGTCATGTAAAACTCCTATTCCTGCATTTTAACCACAATGATGCCATTGATATATTCTACACCTGTCTCTTATACACATCTCCGAGCCCACGA
>ERZ1027262.713-NODE-713-length-12589-cov-6.116164_pt1 | contig 12589 bp, 8 predicted proteins | sample MGYA00519472_ERZ1027262 | MGnify/ENA primary metagenome ERZ1027262 (study PRJEB26926, sample SAMN06164796) | human gut metagenome | biome: ENVO:00009003; feature: ENVO:2100002; material: ENVO:00002003 | host: Homo sapiens | place: USA | collected 2012 ... | reverse complement strand
CACTTCTAGCTTCGTCGGCAGCGTCAGATGTGTATAAGAGACAGAGCTATTATTATATTGTGTCAGATAGGCTTCTTTATACTTGAAGCTGCGAAACCAGCGCTCAATCATGATATTGTCCGCCCATCGGCTGTGCCAGTTGATAACAACTAACCTAAATTGCACATACTGCTCACTCCTTCCTTCCTGAATGTCATTGTCAACAGGTATATTGTATTCTTTGTTCAAATTGTATCTCTTTTATTACACCTCAAACTTTGTGTTTACTGATATTCAATTCGGTATATTCATCTAAACGAATTCTGCTGTTTTTGTTTAAGCCAAATTCAAATAAATAATTTAACTACAATGGCTTAAATTTATATTCTCATTGTTTTTAAAATAATATGCCACCGACAATGTTTACAACAACGGCTGCCAGCCATGCAATAGTGCATTGCAGTAATATAACGAGTAGTGCCCATTTTCCGCCAAGTTCACGTTTTATTGATGCGATGGCTGCAACGCAAGGTGTATATAAAAGGCAGAATACGAGAAGTGCAATTGCGTTAACGGGAGAGATGATTCCAAGCAGAAAGGATGTTTTCGGTATAAGCACTGAAAGTGTTGATACAACGCTTTCTTTAGCCATAAATCCGCATATAAGAGCTGTACAAATACGCCAGTCTCCAAATCCGGCAGGTGAAAAGACAGGAGCTATAACACCTGCAATTGAAGCTAGGATGCTTGATTTTGAATCGTCTACTACATTGAATCTGAAATCAAAATTTTGCAATATCCATATAATAATCGTAGCAAGGAAAATTATGGTAAACGCTTTTTGGAGAAAGTCTTTGGCTTTTTCCCACAAAAGTTGTGCTACGTTTTTTATACCGGGCATACGGTAGTTTGGAAGCTCCATAACAAAAGGAACAGGCTCTCCTTTAAAGAGAGTTCGCCGGAATATTAAAGCAGCAGCAATGGCAAACAGTATACCAACAAAATAGAGCAGTATCATGACAAGAGCAGCAGTGTCCGGGAAAAATGCTGTTGCAAAAAATGCATATATAGGCAATTTTGCGGAACAGCTCATAAAAGGAGTAAGGAGTATAGTCATTTTTCGGTCACGTTCCGAAGAAAGTGTACGACTTGCCATTACACCGGGAACAGTACATCCAAAACCTATAAGCATTGGAACAATACTCCTTCCTGATAAACCTATTTTTCTCAGAAGTTTATCCATGATGAAAGCTACTCGAGCCATATATCCGCTATCTTCAAGCAGAGACAAAAATAAAAATAATGTTACTATAATAGGAAGAAAGCTTAATACGCTTCCTACGCCATTAAAAATGCCATCAATAATAAGTGAGTGAAGCACTGTGTTTACATGGAATGCTGTGAGTGCATTATCGACAGCATTTGTTAAAAATTCGATGCCTGTTTCAAGAAGATTTGAAAGCGCAGCACCTATGACATTAAATGTAAGATAAAAAACAAGTGCCATGATAATTGCAAAACTTGGAATTGCAGTATATTTTCCAGTCAGTATTTTATCAATATTGCGGCTTCGCGTATGTTCCTTGCTTTCGTGTGGTTTGACAACTGTTTCAGCACAGGTTTTTAATATAAAATGAAATCTCATATCGGCAATTGCTTCTGCACGGTCAAGTCCTCTGTCATCTTCCATTTGTTGTATTATCTGCTCTAATATATTTGCTTCTTTTTCACTAAGGTTTAGAGCTTCTTTTATGAGAGAATCACCTTCGGCAAGTTTGGATGCTGCGAAACGAACCGGAATATGAGCTTTTTTAGTCTTATCTTCTATAAGATGCATGATACCGTGAATGCATGCGTGAACAGCACTCCCGTTATCATCAGGGGAACAGAAATCAGTTCTTATAGGTGTCTCCTGATATTTTGTTACATGGAGTGCATGATCGACAAGTTCTTCTATACCTTCGTTTTTGGCAGCGGAAATCGGAATTACAGGAACTCCGAGTAGTTTTTCAATTTCATTTATATGTATTGAGCCGCCGTTTTCTCTGACTTCATCCATCATATTTAATGCTATGACCATTGGAATATTGAGTTCAAGAAGCTGCATAGTCAGATAAAGATTTCGTTCAATATTCGAGGCATCAACAATATTTATGATTCCCTTTGGCTTGTCTTTTAAGATAAATTCTCTGGTGACAATTTCTTCACTTGTGTAGGGAGACATTGAATATATACCGGGGAGGTCTGTTATAAGGGTATTTTTGTGTCCCTTTATCATACCGTCTTTTCTATCGACTGTTACACCGGGAAAGTTGCCTACATGCTGGTTTGAACCTGTAAGCCTGTTAAAAAGTGTTGTTTTGCCGCAGTTTTGATTGCCGACTAATGCAAAGGTCAGAAGTTCATCATCAGGCAGAGGTGTACGGTGTTCACTTTTATGTTCTTTGTTGTATTCACCGAAACCGGGGTGTGGGATTGATTTGTGTGCTTTTGATTTTTTAGCTGTTTTTTCGGTTAGAATAGGTTCAATTTCAATTTTTTTTGCGTCATCAAGCCTTAAAGTTAAGTCATAGCCGTGAAGCTGCAATTCAAGCGGGTCACCCATAGGTGCGAGTTTTATGAGTGAGAGCGTAGTACCTTTTATAAGTCCCATATCAAGAAAATGTTGCCGCAATGCACCTTCTCCGCCTACAGATACTATTTTTGCACTATCACCTGCTTTTAAATCGCCAAGGTTCATTTTTGTACTCATGTTATTTCCTCTTTTCTGTCAGTATAAAATACAGTAAAAAAGCTAATAAATTATTTTGTTACTGATAAATATTATCAAAAAGAAAATGCATGTGCAACACAAATATAAAAGTTTAAAAGAATAAAATGAAATTTTGTGTTTAATTTATTTTGAATTTGTGGTATCATGATTAGACAAGAAATAAAGATCAGGAGGTAATTCTTATGGCAGATATTTATCAGGAGATTAAGGAACTTAAAGAAAAAATCGAATTTTGTTCATATGCCATGAAGTATGGAAAAATGCTTGACATGTCCTCTGATCAGACAGTTAAGGCATTCAAAGTTAAGGGCGAATTGGAAGATGAGCTCAGATTCATGGAATTAAAAAACAAAAATAAGGGCTAATAGGGATTTGTACAGGGTTACTGGAATTGAAAATTTAAGGAAAAGAAGTTGTATTGAAGTCAAAAAGTGAGAGTGATTGATAGTGTTTATTAGTCATATAGAAATTATTTTTTGGCAAAGTATAATTTGATAATAATTCATATATTATAAAACAACCGGATTTATAAGTTTTCATTTAAAATATGTTTATCTTATAGATTCGGTTGTTTTATATTTTTTGGGCTGAGCAAATTATATGGGTTGTATAAATAAGGTTAAATTTAAGCTATAAAGCCAAGTTTATACAATCTTTACACCATATGGTTTTAAAGTAACCTGTGTATTGTCAGTCATATTAAAAGTGATTTCATTTTCAGTTACATTGAGGTAAAATTCGATTGCTTTACCGCTTTCATCCTCTCGTTTATGGTATTCTATTCCGGCAGGAAGAGTAAGATATGTTGTGTTTGTTTCTTTAAGCATTGTCTTAAATAAACTGGACATTGAATCCATATCAATGCGGGCACCAACATAATATGCTTTTCCTTTTCCAAAGTTTTTGCATGTTATTGCAGGTGTTCCGGCATAAAAGTCTTTATCATATTTGGCGAGAATATCGGTATCAGATACACGCAGTATTTCAGCGTAGTCATGAATTATTGCTTTATGACCGTCTGTGAATGTTGCAGAATTTTCATCACTGTCATAATATGTATCAATTTCTTCACTTATAACACCAAAAAGTTCACTTAGTCCGTCACCCGGGAAACCTCCGAGATAGCAAAGAGTATTGTCATCCACATAGCCTGTAAGATATGTTGCCATAAGCTGTCCACCACGTTTTACAAATGCCTTGAGATTGTCTGATGCGCCTGGTCTAAGCATATAAAGCATTGGAGCGATGACAACATTATAGTCATCCAGGTTATCATCAGATGCGACAACATTCATATCTATTCCGAGTTTTAAAAATTCATGATATATTTGTATACATGTTTTTGCGTAATTTTTAGTTTTATCTGAAAGACCACGCATATTATCAATTGCCCACATGTTATCCCAGTCAAATATAAGAGCAGCTTTTGGTTTGACAATTGTGCCTTTCACATTTGAGAGACTGTCGAGCATGGCACCGACTTCGGCCACTTCTTTAAAAACTCTTGTATCATCAGTACCGATGTGGTCTACAACTGCTCCATGATATTGTTCAAAGGAGCCACGGCTTTTTCTCCACTGGAAGTACTGTACTGTATCAGAACCGCATGCCACAGCTTGTGTGCTGAACAGTTTGTGTACTCCCGGTCGTTTGAGTTTATTGTATTCATGCCAGTTTACGAGTCCCGGTGCACATTCCATAAGCATAAACGGCTGATTCTTTTTTAAGGAACGCATAACTGCATGGTCAAAAGAGTTATGCGCCATGGTATCTGCCATTGTCTCATAATTATTATGAAATACCGGGTATGAATCCCAGGAGATAACATCCAGTTCTTTTGCCATTACGCGATAGTCAAGTCCAGGAAAAAGCTGCATGAAATTGGTGGTTATAGGAATATTTGGAGTTCTTTTTCTTATGATGTCAATTTCAGATTTCATATAATCTGTAGTGTTCCATGTAGTAAATCGTTTCCATTCAAGGTTTAATCCCATAACGCTGAATTCACCATTTAAATAAGGCGGTTCGATTTGTGAAAAATCATTGTATGTGTGGCTCCAAAAACCTGTCCACCATGCTTTGTTAAGCTTATTTATATCGTTATCAAATTTATTGGCAAGATAGTCCTGAAATTTCTTTTTGCACAGCGGACAGAAACATTCTCCGCCAAATTCATTAGATAAATGCCACATTGCAAGCCCTGGGTGTTTTCCAACGGTGTCAATTATTTTGTTTATTATAATACCGGTTTTTTCTCTGAATTTTGGTGATGACATGCAGTGATTGTGGCGTACACCGTGATGTGCACGGTGGTCATCTGCTCCTACACGCATACATTCAGGATATTTTTCATCGAGCCATGCAGGACGGGCACCTGATGGTGTGGCAAGAATTGTATAAATTCCGTTTTCATATAACTTATCCATTATGTCTTTGAGCCAATCCATATGAAATTCGCCCTCTGTAGGCTCATAAGCTGACCATGAGAATATGCCGAGAGACATGCTTGTCATTTTGGCTTTTTTCATGAGTTCGATGTCTTTTTCAAGAATATCCGGTCTGTCAAGCCATTGGTCAGGATTATAATCCGAACCGTGAAGTATACCGTTTACCTGCGGGAAAAAAATTTTATTATTCATATACGACCTCCATAGTTTTAAAAATATGTTGCTAAAATTATATCATCCGGCGGCATGAATAACAAATCTATTTTGTAATCTTTTAGAAATAGAGGCACATGGCAAGGTAGCCGCAGCACCAGTGAAGAATTACGCATCCCCATATATTCTGCTGGCGTTCATATATATAACCTAAGGCGAGGCTTAGCATGAATGCACCGAACATAAAATAAAATCCGAAAGGCATATGCATAAGTGAAAAGAGCAGAGATGTAAGGAAAATACTGAAAAATTTTTGAAATCTTACTTTCATCAATGATTTTACACTCGTCTGTATTACGCCACGTGCCAGAAATTCCTGAACAAATGCCGTGAATATATATGTGTATGCTCCGTGAAGTGAGCCGCCGATATAGTAGGCTTTTATCTGATATCCAAGCAATGACAGAACCGCTTTGCTCAGAAGGAGAACACAACAGGCAATCAACGCCGTCACGACAGTCTCTATAATATTTTTTTTCAATGTCGATATTTTGGGGATTAGACCTATATCACGCATTGAAAAGCTTGTCAGGAACACAATTTCCAAAAAGAGCAGGAAAGTTATAAATTCTATTATTTGTGTATAGACTGATGATTTAAGGTATATATGCAGTGTAAAACGCATAAGGCTCCATGACATCAAAAAAACGCTTATACATAAGATAAGACCTGCAAATATGAATGCACAATCATGTTCGTGTTGTCTTAGATTAAATCTGTCAGTATCATCCTCAATGAGAATGACCATGCCATTGAACGCTGTATTGGGATTTTTATATGGTGAATCGGGATTGAATATTTCGTTTTTTGGCGGATTTAAAAGACTTATATCAATATTAAAGTGGTGAAGTTCTTTTTCCTTTCCAAAACGGTATCTTACAGGTGTTTTTGGGAAAACTTTATGCTTTTCCATGCTGTCACGAAAAAGTTTGTTGAAGGCTCTGTTTTTTTTGTTTTGTAAAAAGAGTTCCGGAAAGGATTGTCCTAAAATATCAGATATTGCTGATATTTTAAGTATTTTACAGCAGGCAGAATTGCAGTATGTTATTCTGCCTGAGGAGTCTAAAGTTATTACACCGTCAGACATGTTTTCAAATATCATATTTTTTTGTTCGGCTGATATAATATCAGGTAATTGTGAAGTCATAGTACCCCTCATTTCTTGTTGGTTTATTTAGTGATGCCACGGATTGCTTCATTGCTGTGCAATTTTCGCAATTCTGCAAACACCTCCGATTCTTTTGTCGGTGTTTGGTGGCTTGACCCTTGTATCATATCATATTTCTATGGCGAAATTTTATCAAATTCGTATTGTTTATATTGACTTTTTTATAAAAGTATACGAAAATAGGCGTGGTGTTTAAAAATAAACATAAAATTTAGAAATGGAGATGATTAGATGTTTGGTTTTGGTCAGTTGATAGGCATTTTAAAAAAGAGTCCAAAGAAAATCGTTTTTACGGAAGGTGAAGATTCGCGTATCCTTGAAGCGTCATCACGATTGCTTGCGAGCAATTTCCTTCATCCTATTCTTATCGGCAATGAAGAAAAGATTATGAATGCAGCAGAGGAAAGCGGATTTAATATTCGTGGAGCTGAAATTATAGATCCTGAAAAATATGAAAAAATGGATGAGATGGTTGAAATACTTTGTGAGCTCAGAAAGAAAAAGGGCATGACACCTGAAAAAGCAAGACAGGTTCTTTCACAGGCAAATTATTTTGGAACTATGCTTGTAAAGATGGGAGTTGCAGATTCACTTTTGGGAGGCGCAACATATTCAACAGCAGATACTGTTCGTCCGGCACTTCAGATAATAAAGACTAAACCCGGACATAGTATTGTTTCTTCATGCTTTATACTTGTAAGACCAAGCGCTACAGGTGAGAATGAAGTTATTGCTATGGGTGACTGTGCAATCAACATTAAACCATCAGAGGATGAACTTGTCGAGATAGCAGGGGAAGCTTCAAAATGTGCAAAGATTTTTGGCGTTGATCCACAGGTAGCTTTTCTGAGCTATTCTACACATGGTTCCGGAAAGGGAGAGGATGTAGACAAGATGTGCAATGCTGCACGCAAAGCAAAGGAGAAATATCCGGATCTTCCTATAGATGGAGAACTTCAGTTTGATGCGGCAGTATCACCTAGAGTTGCAAGAACAAAATGCCCTGACTCAAACGTTGCAGGTCATGCAAATACATTTATATTCCCTGATATAAATGCAGGAAATATCGGATATAAGATTGCGCAGCGTATGGGTAACTTTGAGGCATATGGTCCGATATTACTTGGACTTAATGCTCCTGTAAATGATTTGTCAAGAGGCTGCAATGCATCGGAAGTATATTCTATGGCTATTATTACAGCAGCATTGGCAAACAATATTTAGTATTATAGATAATAGGACTGTTTTATATGAAAGATAAATTTTTCCTGACACATATGTTACCTATATTAAATGCTCATATTGCAATATTTGATGAAAACGGAATACTTACAGAACAGCTTTCGGATTCGAGAAAAGAGGATATTATGCTCTATTCACAGATAGTTAAGGAAGCAGGAAAAGATTTTCCGTACATAGTTGTTGTAGATACAGGTATTGTGGTGTGTGCTATGTGGAATGAGGATGAATCTGAGTTTATAGTTATAGGAAAGACGGCAATGTTTTCTTCATTTGAAAACAAAGGTTCAGATATACGTGTATGCTCAAAAGGAACCTACACATCGGCGGTTATTCTTATATGGAATGAGCTTACTGGAAAAAAGATTGGAAAGTATGATTTGTGGAAAAATAACATAAGCTTAGATAAATCGGTGGAGGTTTATGTTACAGAAAGCATATTTGAATATCAGGAGAATGGTAGTATTCACAATCCATATGCACAGGAACTAAGAGAACATGACAGCATAAGGCGAGGAGATCTCAAAGGACTTAAAGAGAGTATAGATGAAGTTTATCCGGGAGAGCTTGGAAAACTTGCTGAAGATCAGGTGAGAAGCCAGAAAAATATTGCTATAGGAGTTATTACATGTGCCTCGAGATGTGCTATAGAGGGAGGCATAAATGCAGAAGCGGCATTTTCAATGGCAGACGGATACATCAGATATCTTGAGGAAGAACTGGATGATCCGATAAAAATTGAGCACCTTGTAAGAGAAGCCGAATATAATTTTACAAGAGATGTTCATAACCTCAACAATAACGATATAAAAAATCCATTGATACATCAGGTTAAGGACTATGTATTTGCACATATACATGAGTCTCTTATGGTGAGAGACATAGCAAAATATATAGGTGTGTCACCGAATTATCTTTCAGAACAGTTTAGTCAGTTTGAAGGAGTAACCTTAAAACAGTATATAATTGACGAAAAGATAAAATCCAGTGAGTATCTTTTGAAGTATACGGATTATTCTTTGCAGGAAATAAGCAGTTATTGTGCATTCAGCTCTCAGAGCAGATTTAGTGTTTATTTTCAAAGAAAGAATGGAATAACGCCAGCTAGATATCGAAAAAAGTATCAAAATGGGAGAAAATGAGAAAGCAGAATAGAAAATGTAGTAAATTCATTAAAAAAAGTATATATTTAAACACTCAATGGTGGTATAGTAGCGTGAAAGCTGTTAAAAGTTTTTTGTATTATGAAAAGGAGTGTTTATTATGAACAAGATTAACATTAAGTTTAATGATGTAACTGATGTAAACAAATTTGTTCACATTCTCTCAAAGTATGACGCTGATTTCAATCTGTATTGTGGAAGCTATTGTGTAGATGCAAAGTCATTACTTGGTATTATGACTATGGATCTCAGAAACAGCATGTGGATGACAGGAAACTGTGAACCAAACGAAGCAAGCCAGATTATTCGTGAATTAGGGGATGTTGTTGCAGCATAATATATTTTGAAAGATAGTATTAAGAAGATATGAATATAGATTAAAAGCGGCAGGAGACTCCGTATACATTTTTAGTGTATACGGAGTTTTCTTTTTACAAATGTAAAAAACTGTGATAGAATAAAAAGAAGTTTTTTCATTGAAAAAATTGAGTATTCGATTATTGTGCAAAAGAAATTTGCAAAGATAAAACGGATATAACGTACAGAAAGAAAAATCGGCATGGAGGATTAGAGATACTATGAAAAAAAGGTTTTTATCGGTTGTTTTGGCATTAATATTATCGTTGTCATTTGCCGGCAATGCATTTGCAGCGAGTTATCATGAGAATGATATCGAAAAGTATATTATCGGACAGCTTTCCAATGCAAAAATTCCCGGTGGAGAGATATCTATAGTAACTTCGGGGAAAGAAGTGTACAGTGCTTCTTTTGGAGATGTACCCGAAACAAATTCAGATTTGAAAATAGGTTCATTGAGTAAAATATTTACATCTATCTCAATTTTACAATTGATTGATTCAAATAAGATTTCGCTTGACACAAATATTGTAGATGTTATATCAGGTTCAGGGAATGTGCCTGACATAACGGTTGAGGAACTCTTAAAGCAGACAAGCGGATATACAACAACTCAGAAAATAGAATCAGGAAATATTCCGGAACCTCTTGGCAAAAAAGGAGAGTATCAGGAAGCAAGAATAAACTATGCGATTTTAGGAAAGATTATCGAGGAGGTTTCGGGTGACAGTTATTCAGATTATATTCAGAATAAAATTTTGAAGCCTTTACAGCTTGAATCGACGTACACAACTGATGATATGTCGGGAAAAGATGTTGTTTTGGGTCATGACAATTTATTTGGTCTGCCAATCGCCAAAAAAGCTGAAAAGACAGATAATGATGAGTGGGATGCGGTGCCTGCGACAGGAATTGTTTCCGATGCAAAAGACATGGGAAGTGTATTAAGCATGTTTCTTGCAGCCGGAGGAAAGACATTGTCATATGACCAGATAGAAAAAATATATGCTGATGGTACTGATTGCGGCAATACAATTTTTGCCACTAAAGGAACATCAGGTCTTGGCTGGATAAAGACAAAAGTAGGAAAACAGGATGTATATTATGTTTCGGGCGCGATTGACGGTTATATATCTTCTGCATTTCTTGTTCCGGGACAGGATTTGGGAATTACTATGCTCTTTGATACATCGGATGTGGTTTCGGGAAATGATGTTATTGAAGAACTTATGTCAAATGTTATATGTCTTGCAATAGGAGAAAAAGCAAGAACAATTGATTCAAAAGCTGTTATGATGCCGCATATTGAATTTGACATAGTGTACGTTATTGTATTTTTGGCATCGCTTGTTCCATTTCTTATGATGAGCTGGTGGTACAGAAATACAAGAAAAAAAGGTATCGGAATTATCAGAACAATTGTTGATGTGGTTGTTCATATCGGACTGCCTATAGCAATATACCAATATGTTCCGGTGATTATAGAAAATGTACTCGGGGATGACCTTGGTTCATGGTTTATGATAAAGAAGTTTCTTCCTGAGTGTTACTATGTAACACTGCTGGTTATGGCAGTTCTGTTTGCAGGAATTCCGGTAAAAGTGATTTCAGCTATTGTTGCAATAAAGAAAGGACCGTTAGAGGAAGAAGAATATTTATCAGAAGAACTTGGAGAAGAAAACTCTGAAAGAGAAAACAAGGATGATTCTTTAGAGGAAAAACAGGAAGATAATAGTGACGTCGGTGAGGATGTTTCAGAAGATACTGAAAATGCCGAAAAAACTGATTCAGAAGATATTGAAGATGTTGAAAAAACTGATTCAGAAAGTGCTGAAAATGACGGTGACAATGTTGAAAGTCAGAAAGAAAATCAGGCTTTAGTTTCAAAAGATGAAGATGAGTCTGAAAAAGTACAGGATGGCACAGAAGAGGCAGCAGCGACACTTGAAAAAGAACAGGAAGAGAATGTTAAAGATGCGGATGCTGTCATGAAAATAATCGCAGAAAAAGAAGAAAAAGCTGATACAAAAAATCAGAATAAAACAGAAACTGTCGGAGAAACAGAAACAGAGCCAGCGGAAGTTGTAAAAGAATTCAAGACAAGAAGACAGAAAAAAGAAGAATATGAGAGCAGTTTTGAGAGAGAGGCAGTAAAGGCTTTTGAAAACAACAGCTCTGATGAGAATCAGACAGATATTGATAAGGATTTATCAGGTATAAAAAAGGATTCTGACATGCAGACTGCTGTTCCGAAGATTAAAAAAAGATATAATCCTCAGAAAGGAATGCCTGTCAAAATAGTTGTAGAGCCTGATGATGACCTTGACAACTAAAAAAGATTGTGATAATATCTTTTTCAATTAAGCAATCCGTGGCATTAGTTGGGGGCAAAATATCTTTTGACCCCAACATCATATTATCAAATAATAAAAGGAATGGCTGTGACGAGGAGGAGTACATATATCAGAGACTCTGTAGAGAGAGAACGGATGGTGAAAGTTCTTGTGTCTTGTATATGGAAGTAGCCTTTGAGCTTTGGACTGAAAGCGAAATTTATTTTGTGTGCAAGTAGGCTTCAACGGATTTTTCCAACGTTATATGGAAAACGATATAAAAGATATGTGTTTTATAGATTTATAAAACTATAGTCTGAGTATCGGCAGAGTGCAGATTTCATCTGAAATTAGGTGGTACCACGAAAATATTCGCCCTAAATTGACATTTGTCAGTTTAGGGCTTTATTATTTTATAGGAAACTTCTCGTTTCCTGGTTTTGTTGTTATTACATTGAATGCACTACCTCGGTCGGTGTACAATGAAGATTTATTATGAAAGGTTTGGTGTTTAAATATGATTAAGGGAACTGAATTATTTGTAAAAGCATTGAGAGAGGAAGGAGTAGATACTCTTTTTGGTTATCCGGGAGGTCAGGCAATTGATTTATTTGATGCTTTGTATGACCAGGATGACATTGAAGTTATTCTTCCGAGACATGAACAGGCACTTATACATGCGGCAGACGGCTATGCAAGGTCAACAGGAAAGACCGGTGTTTGTCTTGTGACGAGTGGACCGGGAGCGACAAATCTTGTTACAGGTATCGCAACGGCAAACTATGACAGTGTTCCGCTTGTATGCTTTACAGGACAGGTTCCGCTTAATCTTATGGGAAATGATGCGTTTCAGGAAGTTGATATTGTAGGTATAACAAACAGTATATGTACTGTCTCTTATACACATCTGACGCTGC
>ERZ1027262.699-NODE-699-length-12734-cov-5.996924_pt1 | contig 12734 bp, 24 predicted proteins | sample MGYA00519472_ERZ1027262 | MGnify/ENA primary metagenome ERZ1027262 (study PRJEB26926, sample SAMN06164796) | human gut metagenome | biome: ENVO:00009003; feature: ENVO:2100002; material: ENVO:00002003 | host: Homo sapiens | place: USA | collected 2012 ... | reverse complement strand
AATTTTTTGTTAATCTGCTCATTGTTGCTCCTTTCCCGGCTTTTCGCACCGTTCAAATTTTATAACCCATACCCACGGGTTTGCATTCCATCCGTAACGATCGAGGTCAATTTTCTTTATGGTGCTGTTCCATAACACTTTTCCAAACAATTCCCCTGCACCCATATCACAATATTTAACTTTGCTTGTACACGGTCCATCTATATCGCAATAGTTTTCCCCTGTCAGATGTAAGCAAGGTGGCGTAAATAAAAAGCCTTCTTCTTCTGTCTGATCTTCCGTTATCTCCTGCAACCGCTCAACTCTCACATCTGTAACCTTTAACCAGATACGTGCAGCTTCTTTCGGCATATGGATGGACGGGTGCCACGGTTCATTTGCATCTTCCGAATTTGCAATGCTCGCCTTATATCCATAAAATTCTGCTAAGTGGCAAAATTCACCATTACCTACTCGTTTGGTGTATTTATGCCATGTTTCACGGACATAAAGAATATCCCCCGGTTGATATAGTGCTTTTCTGATACACGGCTCATTTTTGCCGTTATACAGCATCAGTCCATCCTTAATATATCCAGTCCACTGTGGATTTTTCCCAGGAAGAAATTTTACTAATCGTCGTGTGCATGTCTTTCTTCCGTCCAGAATGGCTTTCACCATTTCGGTATTGAATAAAATTGGCCGTTCTCTCATACAATCTTTCCTCCTCACGCAAATGCTAACTGTCCGTTTTCTTCGGTTTCCACTCTATCTTTCGTGATATTCGGCATTCTCTCTGCCACACACATCTCTGGAAGATTCGACCTTAACAATGCTGCAGGTATTGGCGGACATACTGCATTCCCACATCTTCTTACCTGCTCGCTTCTTGGATATTTATGTCCCTCAAAATCATGGTCGATAATATAATCATCCGGGAACCCTTGACATCCATACAATTCTTTTGGTTCCAACATTCTCAAACCAATATCAACAATCTGATAATCAACTCCTGCTATAGTCACTAAACCAAAACGGTCACGAGATGTAATTGTATCTAACGGATTTTTAATATCCTGCCCCGTACCTTCACCATAATATTTGATTAGGAACGCTCTGACCTCTCCAAAATGACCATCTCCTGCTGTAATGGTAGGAAGCGGTTCCTTAATATCTCTACCATCACAATGATTATTCATTTGAATAATGTTTGCAGTAACAAGACTGTTATGATCCCATGCTGTCACTGTCGGCAATGGATTTTTCACTGTGTCCCCAGCTCCCTTATATCCACCATCATAATATTTGTGCAAAAATGATGTTACAAGACCATATCTATTTGAACTATCGAGCGTCATAATAGGTTCTTCTATATCCTGTCCCCTTACTTCCTTAGCAGATGTTTCAGAATGATATTGAATAATTGTAGGACTTATAAGACATTGTTGATTGCCAGTAGTTATTGTATGTATTGGATTTCTGCAATCACCACCAGGATGATTTGTTGTATTTGTTCCCATGTATGGGGTAAGTTTAGGTTCAACAATTCCAAATCCATGTTTTGACGTAATTACTTTTAATGGTTCATCCATACTGTTACAATAATCTCCTTTTGCTCCACTATGATTTACCTGAACAATAAAAGGTTCCTGATTATCAATTACAAATTTTTTTAGTCCCCTTGCTATGCGTTCCATTGTCTTAGCTGCCAGCGGACGTACTGCACGAAGTCCGTATTTCCTCTTTATTTCCTCTGAAGTATCAAATATAGAGGGACAAGGCAAAGAAAAATCAAGCTGTGTATATGCACCTACATATGGCTTTAACAATCCAGCTTTTACTTTTTCACTATTCCTCTGAGCATGTGTTGGCTCCGGCCATGTAATAGGTCTACCGTCACATCTTGCAATCATAAAAAAGCGTTTTCTCATAGTCGGTGCACCATAATCTGCCGCAACAAGTTCTCTTGTATCAATTTCATATCCGAGTGCTTCAAGTTGCTTTCTCCATCTTCTGTATGTCTGACCTTTTCTTTTAGGGTCAGGCTGAAATATCTGCATATTGACCGGTACGACTTCTCTCGGCTCAGCAATCCTGTTTTTTTCATGTTTTTCTGTTGTATTTACAATCACACGCCCAGTCTTTTTATCACGAATAGGAACACATGGCCCCCATGTCTGAAATTCTTCTACATTCTCTAGCATTATAACTCTAGGTCTTACAAGAGCTGCCCATTTCAAGACCACCCATGCAAGACCACGGATATTCTTTTCTACAGGTTTACCACCTTTTGCTTTTGAAAAATGTTTACAGTCAGGCGAAAACCATGCAAGTCCAACAGGATGTCCATCACAGGCTTTAACAGGGTCAACTTCCCATACATTTTCACAATAATGCTTGGTATGAGGATGGTTCGCTCTGTGCATCCGAATTGCTTCTGGGTCATGATTGATTGCAATGTCAACACTTTTTCCCGTGGCAATTTCAATACCGGTACTAGCACCACCACCGCCAGCGAAATTGTCAACTATCAATTCTCCGTTAATCATATTTTTCTCCCATCTTCTCTCTGCAAACCGCCCTAATTACCATAATAGCCCGCTTTAGCCCAGCATAAAAAATATCATCATACTCAGCATCCAAATACGGTGCAACCTCTTTTACATATCCGTCAAAATCTGCACTCGAATACTCTGCTTCCTCTTCCAGCCTTTTGACTACATCAACTATTCCTGCAACAGCACATTTAAAACAACTTTCATATAATTCACATTTACCGCCCTGCTTATCACAAAAATCTTCTTTTGAATCTTTCATATCATTCAGCGTACCTAATAATTCACTCTCTATACTCAGCATACGTTCATGTTCTTTCGCTTTCTGCTTCTTTGCCGCAAGTTCAAGTATATGTATAAATTCTCTTTGCACCTGCACCGACCTACAATCCTTTTCCTTTGGGTACTGCTTTACAAATGTATCTATTCTGTTCTCAATATCCTTTATTACTATTTTTTCATCTATCATTCTGCATTCCCCTCCTTAACCCGCAATACAATACGATTTACCGGAAATGAGTGAACACACATAACATGTTTATTTTCGTTTTCTTTAAGTGCAGATTCATCAATGCTTATAAACTTTCCCTGTTCATCTGTAAATATCATATGCGGATTTTCTATTAAATCAATTACTACACTTTCCATATATTTCACTTTCAACGCTAATCGGTTCTTTTCTCTCACCGCATCCCCTTTTTCTTCACGAAGTCTTGTTTCTACCGCCTTGAGCTGTTCCACATTTATTTCCAAGTTCTTCACATAATCAAACTTTTTTATAATCTTAATTAACAATTTATTAAACATATCAACATCCTCCAATTTTCTTTGTTTCAGCTTATCTTTGCTCTTTCCTCTCTATCCTTTTCCGTCTGTAAAAAAATCATATACTGGCCATACGAAAGTCCAAGTTTCTTTGCTTTGTCATTAAAGCTTGCAAGCTCTCCCATATGCTTTTCTTTTTTCTTTTCCTCCATTCGTTTTGCCTTTTTCTGTGTTTTTCTTTTTTTATACATCTGTGCATGTCTTTTTTTACGCTCATACTCACGACATTCAACGGAACAATAATGCTGATTTCTCGCATTCACAGTAAATTGCTTTCCACATCCTATACATTTACTTTTTTTCTTTGTCTGTTTCATTCCTGCTCCTTTCCGGGAGCTGCACCACACTCCCAGCTTTATTTGTGATGTTAATTTTCCTACAGCTATATGTAAAAGTGCATTTAAAACTTTTTTGCTGTCAAAATTATTATTTGTCTACTTCATCCAATAACCATTGAAATTTACACTTAACACATAAATCTCTTCCGACAGCACTGAGTTTACATCCATGACATAAGGCTCTTTCATCTCTGCCAAAATAAGGACAGTTAATGCGATAATGAACCACTGCTTCTTCTTTTGCACCACCATCATCAATATTTATTCTTTCAAATTCCAAGCCCTCATCTTCCATGATATCCATTAAAATATTTATTAAAAAATTTATATTCTTCATTTGAAATCACCTCACTAAATTTCTTACTTGTCGGATTCCGACAAATCAGCCACGTTGCAACAAACGCTGTTCAAGCTCATTCATATCTGATGAACTTATATTTCTTTGATTAAACGAGTTAAACTGATTTTTCTTTTTCCCTGAATATTGATTATTGGTACTTGCAGCATATGTTGGCTTTTTGTCTGCCCTCTCTGTTTTATTCCAATAATCTGCTACACTCTTCCAATTGATTCTCCTGCCGTACTTGTCTTTCCAATCAATACGGTCATAATATTCAAAAAACTTTTCAGGATTGATTTTAAGATTGTTTTGAGCAGCATAATCTTTTACCTCCTGAAGCGTTGGCACTATAGATAGAGTGTTAGTATTTTTACTATTACTTTTACTATGTTTTAAAATGTCAGCATTTTCGTTCAAAATGTCTACATTTTCATCCAAAATGATTACATTATCTGATAAAAGGGCGACTTTAACTAAGAGGTATGCTCTCTTCATTTTTACAGCTTTTCTTCTTCTGGTTGCAAAAAGAAAATTTTCCTGAATTTCTTTTGAAGTTAAAATTCCATTTTGTTCAAGCTGTTCAAATGAAAAGACACCCCGCCTTGCACAGCAGTTCACTATTTCATTTATACGATTGACCGCTTTGTCACCCCCGCCAAACATTCGTGACGAAATTAGCAAAGCCCTCTCTCGCTGCCATTCACAATAATAACCGTGTACTCCGTATATCTCCTGAAGTAACGCATATATGACGGCGTGCGCCTTTAACCCGCATTCTGCTGTTACAAGTTCAATTGCATTATCAGTCGCGCATTTTACCGGAAAGTAATCAATACCTTCTTTTCGGTTCATAGGCGCGTCCTCCTAAATTTAATCAAACAGGTATAATTTACAAAGGCAAGGAAGACATCCGACCAACTGACAATGTCCGAATAGCCGGCACCTTCCTATAACGGCACATATACTCCCCCTGATTTTCAGTAAAAAGCATACACGCCAAAAAACAAAAAATATATTATATTAACCCATATATTTCCCCCGAATAATCGAAAAAAATATACAAGCTAAATCTAAAAATAATAAAATACTATGAGGTCCATTTACCTCTATGATGTTTCTCAACTGCCCTGTATTTTCTTGGCAATTCTGAATAAAAACTTTCTTCCTTGAGTTTGTCCAGATTACAGAAAAACTCACTTCTTTTTCTATAAAAAGTAGCTTGACTGCAATGCACATCCTCTCTGCTACAAAGTTGCTGGAAACTCATTCCCGGAGTTGTACAATATCTTAATATTGCACTTGCAAGCTCTGCATCAGTAATCCTTGCAGCCTTTTCAACCATATCAACTTTACTGCTGAGTAAAGCAAGTCTGATTGCTACGTTTTCGACCGGAGACTCATTATTATGCGTATGTGGCATTCCATCATAATTTATACCTGAAATACCTAATTCACTTTCAATATCCCTAATTTGAGCCTTCCATGAATTGTACTGATAACAGAAATAATTTAACTCCCGGTATTTAAACCGATTTAGCCTTTTCAAAGGCTTGTCATCTCTTCTCATTACATCTCCCTTTATGTTCTTCTATAGTGTGATAAGGTGCCTCTGTTTTTACTGCACCACTACCACACCTACTGCACTTTTCATTTATTCTTCTAGTGCTCCAAACTTTTCTGCCACAATCATTGCAAGTTACTACAAAAAATGGATCACTGGAACGATAAAAATTATTGTCATTGTGCAAATCTGTCTCCTTATGAAATAATCGTAAAACCCGGAAGATTATCAAGCTGCTCTTCAAGATATTCCTGAATATTCTCCATAGCATGTAATTTCCATGCTCCACCATCTGCTTCAAACAAAGCACACTGAATACCCTCGTATTTATCCTCTTTCATACGAAATATAAAACTGCTCTCAGGCTGTTCAACTTCTGTGAATGTACGATATGGCTTTAACTTAACAGGACTAGGAATAACAGCATCGGACTTTGAAGCAACCCCTGTTTTCACTGTTGCTTTCTGTGTCACCCCGTCATCACCATAACTGGCAATTGTTCCATTTTCTACTGTTCCTGCAAATTTCAAAAGCAACTCCTTGTCATTATTTGATATAAATGTTGACTGAACTCCAATAAGGAACCTCTCATGTTCAATAAACTTTCCAAAAGAAAACGATGGCAGTTCTGCATAAACAGAAGCTATATATTCACGCCCTCTGTCAAGGTCAAGACATGAATATAAACTTACCACTGTCGGACTTTCCACATGAATAATCATTTTGTCCGACATAATATCTGTACCAGATTTAATGTAATCGACAAGACTGCGAAGCGTTGTAAGTTTAATAGCCTCTGCCTTTGGATTATGTACTATTCTCTTTAATGTCTTATCTGAATAAAACTCCCCATTAACTTCCTTTATATGTGGTGCTGCCAGCTCAACTGCATATGCTAATGCTTCTCTCTCCATCTTTATATCCTCCTTTTATGCCTGTTTAACATTGTTTCTAAAATCAATTACACTCTTATCTTCTTTGATTTCTCCAGTCTCCGTATCTACAATTTGACCGTCAATCTCAACCTCATTTTCCTCAATATCCTCAAATGACATCTGTCCTCTTATACCCGGACCATATTCCTCAGCATAAATTTTTCCCGTTGTCAAATCTTTTTGGGTACTGAATTTTGTGCTAACAGGTTTTACAGATGCTAACTTTGTATCTACTGAAATATCACACGTGCAATCTGTCCTATCCTCATTCTGCTCAAACGAAAGAGTAAGATTTATCTTTCTCTTGTTCTTCCATGGAGTATTAGGATCCTGCATATTTTTCATAACCTGTTCAAAAGCCTGATTTACTTTCTCCTGTAAAGCTCCACCAGCCAAATCATGTAAACTTATATCCATAAAATCATCCTTTCTCTTGATTTTCACCCACGCATTTACTATACTTTTAGTAAGAGTTGCTATTGCAACCCAAAAAGAAGGGAGATGAGCAGATGAAAAAGAAACTTTATTCTTTAATTTTAAGCCTTTGCCTTGTAGTTGGTTCTATCTCGTACACAGAGGTACCGGTACAGGCAAAAACTTACGTTTACTATGTTCCAGGTTCAAGCTATGCATACCATCCAAATCGCTACTGCCGAACCTTAAAACGCAGTAAAAATGTTAAGAAGATTACACTTAAAAAAGCGAAATCTCTTCACCTTAGTAAGTGTAAAGTCTGCCACTAAACCGACTTTACATTTTAACCTTTGGCACATGACTTTTATCCTGTGCCTTTTTTACAACTGTAAAATAGCTGCTATCTGAGCAACTTTCACATCATTACTATCTTCATCAACAACGACCTTCGCCACAGCCTCAACAAGATATTCCTTGCAAAGCAATTCATTAAGATGCTCTGCCTCAACCTTAACCATTTTCTTTCTTCTACTCACTATCCTCATTCTCCTTTCCATACACACCGATATAATTTTTCAATTTCTCCGGACAAATATGATATGTCCATACGCTTGACATTTTTACACAAGTACCAATATCAAGAACTTTCTGCTGCATTGCAATTCTTATAAACTGTGGTGACACACCAAGTATCTTAGCCGCCTCACTCACTGTTATCCTCTGCTTTTCTGCAACCATATCAAACCACCTCACTTCATATTCGCTAAAATACGAACATTCAATTTAGTTCCTTTTTCCTGCAAAGCCTCAATCTTGCAAATAACATCATTAAGTTTCTCAAGATTATTCTTGGGTATGTCATCAGCACAATTAACCTTTAAGTACAAATCAATTGCTTTCTTACTTTCACAATCTGCACTCTTTTTCTCTGTTGCCACAACACTCTCAGCAAGCTCCATCACCTTTTTATCATCCAATGTAGCAAGAAGAGCATCACCTTCTTCAAACTTCCCATCGGAGAAAAGTTTAAAAACTTTTTCCTCGACCTCTTGTCTATGGTCAATTTCTTTCTGGAGTTCTTTTGTCCTTGCAATCATCTTGTCTAAACGATTATGTTCTTTTACTTTATCCATCACTCTCACCTCGCTCACGCCGATATATCTGTTTGTAGTTTCAACATTTTTATGTGAAAAAATATCTTCTATACTTTCACCCAACTACTTTCACCTCTTTCTACAGTTTCAACAAACATTCCCTTATTTTTTCTTGTCCTAATTCATATCCTGCCATATAATAAATGTGCGACCATTTCAAAATGACAGGAGGTGAATTTTTATGGACGATTTAACCAAAGAGCAACAGCAACTATTGACTTTGATGTATAAGGAAATATTGAACCGACAACCTGCCCTTTCTATGGAAAAGGCAAATAAATTTAAAAATTCCGACCAACTCATCGAACTTTTCTCTCTCGATATGTCATCAGACTATGCTTCTGAACTATGTTGGAAATTAGAATCAAGGGGTTATATAACTTGTTACCGTGGCGATGACTTGGCAAACGATATTTCTCTTTGCGACAAAACCATCATTTATATGGAAAACAAGTTCACAAACGGTGTGAAAGATGTTCTTTCATTCTTATCTAACTTCTTTTAATTTTCTGAGGCTGCCTTACTATTTGAGGCGGTCTCTTTTTCATAATATACATCCTCCGCAACAACATCTTTATTCTTTTCAAAGTTCTTTGCATATCTCACATCCCTTGTCCAAAAGCAAGTGTGGTCGCTCTTATCTCCATTCATATAGCAAGTTCTTTTCTTGCAACCCTCTTTCTGTCCATTGCACAAATAACATACATTACCCATCTGTTTATATCACCTCTTTTCTTGATTTTTACATTACATTCCCCTATACTTTTAATACAGGCTATTGCCGTAGCCAAGTATTAAAAGAAAGGAGATTTTTCTACTATGACAGATAAAGAAAAACGTGCACATGACTTAGCTATAGCCTATTCAAGTTTAAAAATGCTTGCAGATTTTCTATCACAAGAAGAACCTCGTATGCTTGATGAAGAACTTCTAATGACCCAATACTATAGAGACGCATATGATTCTGTTCTTGATGAATTTGATGACTAAGCCAAGCAAATTTAATTTCTGAATTGCATTTTCAGAAATTACTCGCCTCAATCTGCCCTATCATAAGGTTGAGGCGGGAATAATCCGTCTAAGCATACTTGTTAATAAATTTGGTTTCCAATGCCTTGCTAACAATTTCACTTCTAAGCATTTCCGCAAACTGTCTTACCTCTCTATGAGTAAGACCTTTTTCTTCACAGGCTTTTAAAATATTTGAAACAAGACTATCCATTTCCATCTGTTCTTTAATTTTATCCATTTATCTCACCTCTTTCCTATGCCTTGCATGGCGGTCCACACATCACAGTCATTTTCTGTTTCTCATGCTCAACACCAAGCATATAACCAATGATTAACATCTTGTTATCTTCACCCATCTTTAAAAAATCCTTAGTTGTCTTTTCGATAATTTCTTTTTTCTTAGCATCTACCATAATGTTCTCCTTTCTAAATTTTGTGTTGTCAACTCATTCCAAAGCATTATTTCTGTGCTTATGCACTCACTATACAGCATTGTCATGAGTGTGTCAACTCTTTTTTTAGTCTTTTTATTATTTTTTGTGTTGACTTACTCAAAACATTATTGTATAGTGAATTTATAACAATATGGAAAGGAGGCTTGAAACTTGGAAACTTATGAACGACTTAAACATCTAAGAAAAGATACATTGAAAATGTCGCAGGCAGCATTTGGTGCTAAATTAGGAGTCAACCGAGATGTTATCAATAACATTGAGGGAAACAGGCTCGCAAAACCAGAGCAAAAACTTTCATTATTCAAATTAATATGTAGTGAATTTCATGTTAACGAAGATTGGCTGTTAAATGGCAATGGTGAAATGTTTGTAAGTAACGAAGCAGAATACAGCACACTTATTGACCGAGCTCTATCAGGTGAAAATGAGTTTGTGAAAAATGTTTTCAAAACATTTGCTCTCTTTGATGCAAAAGATTGGGATGCTCTACAGCATATGGTCGAAAAATATAACTCTGTTGCTGATTCAGATAGTGAAGCCGACATAAATAAATTGTATAGCGAACTTCCGTCAGGCAAGGATATAGAAAAAGAATATTCACCTGTTGACACTAAAAAGAAAGATGTAGGATAAACGAAGCACCCGGCTTATAATCATTAGTTAAATTGAATCATTATAAGTTGCGTGCTACTTCTAAAATTAATATTGTAATACAGCGTATTATTATACTTGCAATATATTGCATATATTTTGATACTTTTATAATGTATGTACTTTCTTTTTATCATCTTTTCACGACCTTCCTATTTTTAGCCGGGTGCAGTGAAAAGTATAAATTTAAAACATTTAATAAACTATAAACTTAAAAGAGGAGGGATTTTTGTTGGCATTAAATATTGATGAATTACAAAAAATATGTACACCAGATAATATTGTTATCACCATTCATGCAGCTAAACGCTTAGAACAGCGTGGTATTCGTCTAAAAGAAATCCTTGATTGTATTTTTAATGGCGAAATCATAGAACAATATCCGGATGATTATCCATATCCAAGCTGCCTGATATTTGGAAATCAAAATGCCGAAAAGCCACTTCATACTGTAGTTGCTACTAATGGCGAACGACTTTGGATTGTTACAGCTTATTATCCTTCTCATGATAAATGGATGGATGATTTAAAAACTCGAAAGGAGGAATAATCATGAAATGTTTTTTATGTAAAGGAAATGTTACAGATGCAACGACAACATACATGACAACATACAATAACTGCTATATCATTATTAAAAATGTACCTTGTCAGAAATGCGAACAGTGTGGTGAAGAATTTATAAGCGGAACCACAATGTTAAAAATCGAATCTATAATTGATAAGTTAAAAAACATTCTAACTGAAATCGCTATTGTTGATTTTAAGACTGCTGCTTAATCTATTATTTTAAAGAAGTAGAACCTGATGAGTGAAACAAAGCAATGATAAAAGATATTGAAACTAACCCTGATTGTAAAGAATTTGTTTCTGAAGCTGAAGCATTAAAGGAATTGGGGCTTGATTAAAATATCGAGTTGACATTCAGGAAGGAGTGAGCAGTATGTGCAATTTAGGTCAGGGAATTGAGGACAGAGCTATTGAAAAAGGGATTGAAAAGGGGATTGCTAAGGGCGAAACAATCGCAAAAATGAATATAATCTTAAATATGTACAACAACAACTTTACTATAGAGCAAATAGCTTTAGCAACCCAATACAATGTTGATGAAGTCAAAGAAATCATTGCAAAAAACAACAATAATTAAGCTTTCATACAAAACAAAAAAAGCCAGCAGTCTGAATTGGCGTTCAAACTGCTGACAATACGCACTGAAAATAATATCAATACGCTACCATAAACAAGCATATTATATCATTCTCAGTGCGTTTATTCAATGCACATTTTTTTAATTTAGGAGGAATGATATTATGAGATTACCAAACGGCTACGGTTCCGTAAAAAAATTATCAGGAAAAAGAAGACGTCCCTGGATTGTAGAAAAAACAATTTGTTGGGAAACTAACTTTAAAACCGGAAAAATCAAACAGAAAAAACAGATTATAGGTTATTTTGCCACTAAGAAAGATGCACTTGAAGCATTGGCAGCTTTCAACACAAATCCTTATGACCTCACAAACGATACAATAACACTGGAAGATTGTTATAATAAATGGTCTGACCGCAAATATGAAAAAATTGCAGACAAAACCGTTACATCTTACAAAGCAGCCTGGAAACATCTGTTGCCACTCGCAAATGTTCCAATAAAACAAATCAAAACAGATGCTTTGCAGCAGATAATAGATACCTGCAAGCGTTCCTCAGCCACTCAGCTTAATATAAAGTGTGTCATGAATGGCTGCTTTGAATATGCCATGCAAAACGATATAATTGATAGAAACTATTCACACTTTGTCAAAGTCGAATATACTGAAGCTGTTATCAACCGCATCCCATACTCTCATGAAGAAATCAACAAACTCTGGGAACTTGTACACACCGACAACTTACTCTCAGCCAAAATACTGCTTATTCTTCTCTATACTGGAATGAGAGTCAATGAACTTCTCAAAATGCCACATGAATGTTGTGATTTAAGAGAACGTTTCCTTAATATCAAACATTCAAAAACAAAAGCCGGAGTTAGAATGGTTCCAATTCATGACAACATTTTCCCGCTCATCAAAGAATTTTACGACAAGAATAAACCAACACTTATAGTTAATGATACAGGAGCTATAGTCCGATATAACAATTTTGTTGCCCGTGATTACAAAAAGCTAAATGAACTCATAAAGACAGAACACCATTTACATGATACAAGACATACTTTCATATCACAGGCAAAAGAATTAAACCTTGACTCCGTCTACATAAAAAAGATTGTCGGGCATGAACTTGATTCTGTTACTGAAAAAGTTTACACTCACGTTCCATTTGCCACTCTACGGTCAGAAATAAACAAACTCCACTACTAACTATCCATATCACATTGTAAATCAGTTTTGCATATGTATACTATCAATCCCCCAAAAGTCTTACACACTTTAGGGGGATTTTTTCTAAAGGATGCAAACTGCTCCACAAAACGCATATTGTTTCATATTAACTCATAATTTTTTATAATGACGCAT
>ERZ1027262.646-NODE-646-length-13361-cov-6.187885_pt1 | contig 13361 bp, 9 predicted proteins | sample MGYA00519472_ERZ1027262 | MGnify/ENA primary metagenome ERZ1027262 (study PRJEB26926, sample SAMN06164796) | human gut metagenome | biome: ENVO:00009003; feature: ENVO:2100002; material: ENVO:00002003 | host: Homo sapiens | place: USA | collected 2012 ... | reverse complement strand
CTTCTAGCTTCGTCGGCAGCGTCAGATGTGTATAAGAGACAGGATTAAAAATTCGATGTTTTTATTGATTTTTTCATTACATTTATGTTTTAATCATTACAATATCTTATTTAGTTTTAAATGGGGGATTTTTTATGTCAGAAAATTACGATCTTATTTCAGAAAATGATATGCACATGCCCATTCGCTGTATAATGCAGCGTTTTGATCATATTCGTTCACAAATGCATGACTATTTTGAATTATCAATGATTGTTTCCAGGAACTGTACATTGCAACTGGATGATCATATATACAATTTAACAGAAGATGACGTGTTCTGTGTTAATCCACTCTCGCTTCATGAACTTCATGGTGTCAACTGTGTGATTGTAACCGTTTTATTCAACCAGACTTTGTTTGAACAGATTCTACCCGTTCCATTCCATCCTCGCTTTTTCTTTATCAGTACGATGACCGATAATCAGGAAGCTATTGTCCAACTCCGCACTCTGATAGCGCACATTATCAAAACAAATATTGATAAAAAAGATGGGTATGAATTACGAAACTGGTCTTATATCTACAATATTATGGATGTACTGTATCGGAACTTCCGCATCAAACTCTCTACTGCTAAAGAAAAGAAAAATCACAAGTATGCTTTACGTATTTCCGAAATCTCACAGTTGATCCAGCAGCATTACACGGAAAATATAACCTTACAAGAACTTGCTGATGCAGTCCATTTGTCCGTTCCATATCTTTCTAAGTTTTTTGTGGAATATTACGGAATGAATTTTTTAAGCTATCTTAACCAATACCGCCTTATGCACGCAGTACAGGAACTCTCAACCACTGATAAGAATATTGATGAAATAGCGATTGACAGCGGTTTTTCCAACAGTCATGCCTTTGTAACTTTTTTTAAAAAGCAATACGGGATGTTACCAAAAGACTATCGCCGTGAACAAAAAAAGAAGAAAGAGAATACTGCCCAACGTGTAGAACAACATAACTATATTTACGGATTAAAAAAATATTTGAAAGAAGATACATTTTTTCAGGTTGTATCTCCTGTGAAAAAAACTGAAATTGAGATTTCTGTAAACGGAAGTTCCTATACTCTGCTTCACACCTGGAAAAAAATGATGACCGTTGGGCGGGCAAGTGATGTACTAATTTGTGATGTTCAAAAAATGTTAACACAGATTCAGGAAACAGTTGGATTTGAATATATTAAATTATGTGGCATCTTTTCTGATGATCTGCATATATACAATGAAACTGCAAGTAAAGTCCCGGTCTATAGCTTTTCTTATCTTGATAAGATTTTGGATTTTGTTATCGTCAATCACCTAAAACCCTGGCTTCAATTATCCTACATGCCGGAAAAACTTGCAAAATATCCAAACAGACGATTGTTTGGTGCAAATGTCAGCCAGCCCCACTCTGTCAGTGCATGGTGTCAGCTGGTCCATGAATTTTTGCTTCACATCACTGACCGTTACGGGTTAGATACCATAAAGACCTGGAAATTTGGTCTATGGAACCAACCGAATACTTCTTCCGACCTATTTGGCTTTACAAACGAAAATGACTTTTTTCTATTCTATAAAAGCACTTATGATTGTATTAAAGATTTTTGCCCTGATATCGAATTTAGTCTTCCTCCAACCTACTACATTGTAGGCGAAAGCTATGAAAACTGGTATCTGAACTTTTTGGAATGGTGTAAAAAAAATTCCTGTCTTCCAGACTGTTTAAGTTTTACATACTACGACACTAAAATGATTTCCGATAAAAATCATTCCAAGGAATCGTTTGGTTTTGTGTATGCAATGAGTCTTTCTGAATCTCCTGATGGGTTAAAAGATTTTGTTATGCAGGTTCTCCGTGAACGACGCCAGCTTGGACTTGGTAATATGCCAATCTACCTGTCAGAATGGAACAACACACCAAGCCAGCAGGATTTGCTCAATGATACATGTTTTAAATCGTGCTACATTGTAAAAAATATTTTGGAAAATTATGACCGACTAGATAGTTTTACTTATCAGGCTCTTACCGATCTTATGGCAGATGACGCTCTGCCCAACAAACTCTTTTTCGGTGGACTAGGTCTGTTCACGGTAAATGGAATTCCAAAAGCAAGTTATTATGCTTATACTCTCTTACGGCAGTTAGGAGATCAGTTTTTAGGACGAGGAGACGGTTATTTCATTACCCGTAAACACAACAGTTATCAGATTATGTTGTACAATTACAAACATTTTAACTATCTTTATGCCAACGGAGAACGTTTTGATATGACAGAAACAGATCGCTATACTGTATTTGCAGATTCTGATCCAGTCACAATCGAACTATGTCTTTCTAATATTCCGCAAGGTACATACAAAATTTCTGAGACTTATGTAAATCGAACACATGGGAGTTCTTATGACCAATGGGTTTCCATGGGTGGATTAGAACTTACCACTCCTTATGAATTTGACTTGTTAAAAAAAGCATCCTCTCCAGGATTCCATCAGAAGCTGATGCATATCGCTTCTGATGAAACCCTAAGATTGAATGCAGAATTAGAACTATTAGAGATTCGACTTATTCAAATCACACCTGTCATCTGCCCATCTGACGTTAGCAGATAGAACAAATAGAAAGCAGATCTTTAAATGCCTGAATCGGATATGTCACTTGGCTATGACCTGCGGCATCTCCGATTCCAGCACTCTGAAAATCACCAGCATAAGCAGCATCAATACCGGCAAGCGCATCCTCTACGACCAGACAATTTTCAGGTTTTTCACCAAGCATCTCAGCCGCTTTCAAAAATACTTCCGGATCCGGCTTTGATTTCGTAATATTCGTTCCGTCACTAATTGCATCAAAGTATCCGTTTAATCCAATCTGTGTCAGAATCTTTTTCGTATTTTTACTGCTTGATCCAATCGCAAGCTTATACCCTCGCTGACGTAATATTTCCAGTGTCTTTTTTACCTCCTGCGACAGATCATCCGGAGACATCTTTTCCAACAGACGAACATAACTTTCATTCTTCCTTGCGGCAAGTTGTTCTTTTTCCTCCTGTGTATATTCTCTTGATGCTTTCTCCAAAATAATGTCCAGACTTTCCATACGACTTACTCCCCGTAGTCTGCCATTAATTGTCTCATCGAAATAAATTCCTTCTGCGTCTGCCATTTCTTTCCATGCCTGATAATGATACTGATCCGTAAAGCATATAACACCATCCAAGTCAAAAATAATTGCACGTATTGTATTCATAGGATACCCCCTTGTAAACTTATAGACTATGTATCTTTTTTTAAGATAACAAAAATAAGGACAGCTTTTTAGACTCTCATTCGACTAAAAAACTGTCCTTATTTTCTGCATTGTCTATCTTTTATAATGTTCTAACCGATACTTTCGCGGTGTCATTCCATATCTTTCTTTAAACTGCCGGAAAAAATAGCTCTGATTTTCATAACCAACATCTAACGCAATCTCTTCCACTGACAAATCTGTCTCCAATAATAAATGTTCAGCTGTCTCAAACCGCCTGTGCTGCAAAAGTTCCTGAAAATTATATCCGGTCTTTTGCTTGATGAGTCTGCTAAGTACCGTCATGGACTGATGGGTATCTGCTGCTATCTTGGTAAGATTTGCATTTTTGCAGTCACTGTTAATATATCCAAGTACTGCCTGTACAACCGTCTCCTTATAATCCATGGAAGAATTATGGCTTAAGCTTTCAAGATGATTCAGCAGATATAAAAATACAAGTCCCATAGAATACTGATTAATTACATCCTCATTTGCATGTTCATGTAACATGGAATCAATCATATTTTCCATAAGATTTTCTACCTGCGGATCTTCCTGCAGCTGGAACAGCAGGTAATGTGAAACGGGATCTTTCTGCCGGAACGCACCGACAATAAATTCCGCCAGTACATTTTTCTCATGCAGCATGGAGAGCGGGATTTCAAAAAACTCCGGTAGCGCAATAAAATTGATCCCGATATCCTCATATTCCGCCCGCCGGATCGCATGACGCACCTGCTGGTTTAACATCAGCACATCTCCCTTGTGAAGGGTCAGCTCTTTTCCCTCAATGATATGTGTGATGTTTCCCTGCACCACATACATCATCTCCACATAATTGTGCCTGTGCTCCGGGAATTCCACAAAACGGCTGTGCGGGCGCACCGTGACGAGCCGTCCTCTCTCTAACAGCAGTTCCCGGTCGATCTCACTGATCGAATCTTTCGCATATAACTGTTTTTCGATGTTTCCCTGTCCTGACTGATACTTCTTTTCTTCTTCTGATATGAGTTTCAGTTCCTGTAAAAGCTGTTTGCGCATGCGCTTGATTTCCTGTCTTCTAAAATCTTTTTATAGTGACTCCAGCAGTCCGTTGATCCCGTCTTTTTCAAAAATATCCTTATAATATGCAACTTCCCCCTGGATCAGCTGGTCGATCACCTGCATGCCGAGAAGCTCCACAGGCGCCTTGTCGTCCGTCATGATATAATCTCCCGCCTCATACACACTGCTGGTGTCTGCCACATGAAGCATCATATCGCGCAGATCGGAATGTCCGGTCTCATTTGCGTTATTCTCTAATGTCTTTACCATGTCTGCATTGGAGGAAGCATACAGCTCCCGGTTTGTGGAACCGTCCACATCCACGGTCACGATATGGTCAAATACGGATGCAATGGTATCCGACAAATACTGGTTGATATTGCCCTCATTGTTTCCGCGCATATTCATGTTTACGACCATCACGCCGTTCTCGTTTAAATGCTCTTTGACCATCGTAAAAAATTCGACCGATGACATCTGAAACGGGATGGTGATATCCTGGTAGGCATCCACCATGATAACGTCATATTTCTCGTCGATCGCCTGTAAATATGCCCTGCCATCATAGGTCGTCACTTTGACATCGTCCGGCAGGGAAAAATATTGTCTGGAAAGCGCCGTGATCTTATCGTCGATCTCCACGCCCTCGATTGACATATCACCGAAATATTTTTTACACTGGGTCGCGTAAGTTCCGGTTCCCATTCCAAGGATCAGAACATTCATATCCTCTGCCTTTTTATCCGGTATCATGAGCGGCGCCGCCATCGCATAATCGTAATACATTCCGGTCAGACCGCCGTCTTTCATGTAGAGTGACTGCACACCGAACAGGACATTCGTGGATAAGATCACGCGCCTGTCATCCTCGGAGACCTGTAAATAATTATAAATGGATTCCCCTTCGTAACTTAAGTCATTCTGCCAGAATGCAAAAGAATCCGAATAGCCAAGTCCACAGCAGAGTACGAAAATAACTGCCGATACTGCCACCTTCTTCTGTCCCCTGTGGCTGCTCAAAAAATACACTGCGGCTAATGCGATCAGAATTCCCGCAAAAATGAGAAACGTGATAGAGGTTCCGACTGCCGGAATCGTCACAAAAGTCGGCACAAATGTTCCGATAATGCTTCCGATCGTGTTGAATGCTCCCAGCGTTCCGACCGTTTTTCCACTGTCGTCAAGACTGTCCACCGAGTATTTCACAAGGGATGGCGTCACTGTGCCGAGTAAAAACAGTGGGAATACAAAAATCACCATACATGCCACAAATGCGGCAATAATGAGGAAATTGCTGCTGACGGTAAAGATCAGCAGTGCCGATATTCCAAGGATAATGTATTTTCCGACGACCGGTATCAGTGCGATCCAGATCGCAGCGATCAGTATTCTGCGGTACAGTTTGTCCGGGTCCGGCGACCGGTCCGCACTTTTTCCTCCATAAATATTTCCAAGCGCCATTGCGATCATGATCGTTCCGATGATGATCGTCCACACGATCTGCGACGAGCTGAAATACGGCGCCAACAGCCTGCTCGCACCCAGTTCTACTGCCATCACGGACATTCCGGCAAAAAATTCCGTGAGATACAAAAACAGCTTATTTTTTAAAATTCCTGACTTTTCCATAATTCTCCTTTCTTTTTCCCCTCTAGTATAGCTCATAAAGTGGACTCCAAGTCAAGTTTTTTATCCCGCATCAGGATTTTTCCCCAATCATTACCCTGCATCTCTTTTTATAAAATGCGATTCCATATTTCAGAATCTTTTCCACACCATCCTCTTCAAGAATGTCTATATAATTGTTCCCACCGATCTGTTCTAACGCAGACTGGCATGCCGTTTCCAAATCTCCATCCTGTGCATACTTAAGTTCCAGAATGATTCCCATTTCACCGTCATCCGTCTCGATCACAATATCACTGTAACCATCGCCTGATTCTTTATTCGAAGAAACACTCCACGATTCCTCATACCCGAGAATTCCAAGTAAGATACCGTGATAAAAGTTTTCTTTCATCTTTTTTCTCACAAAAGTATCCCGGATACTGATGGCCCGCCGCAGATAATCACACAGGCATTTTTCTATCGTTTCTGTTTCTCCGTTTCTTAATGCTTCACAGAATGTATTTAACAGCACGCCATTCTTCGGTACATTTTCTTTAAAAAATTCCATAATCTGGGCTGTAAAAATCTTCCGGATCTCCATATTCGGAATCACCAGCTGGAACGTATCCCCCGCTGCCCGTCCTCTTTGTGTAAGATATCCTGTTGTAAATAATACACTCCATAGATTGTCAATGCTGTCATTCATTTCTTTATAAGTCAGTTCCTGATGGATTTCTTTCTCGATCACTTCACCTGCAACAAGCCGCTCTATCTCACGCCTTAGCGTTACTTTATCTGATTCCCTGATAAATCTTTTGACTGCCTCATTGCTGCTTGTATTTGACCAGTAATTTTTAGGCTCTGCCAGCGGGTCCGCCCGCAGCGTGTCCACATAATTGATTACATCCCATGGACAATAAACTTCTGCTTTTCCGAACTGATATCCGTCATACCACTCCCTGATATCCTCGTAATGATCGGAAAGTTCATAGTATTCCAGCATCTCCCTTACTTCTTCATCGGTAAATCCGAAATACTCGTCAAACTGTACATCTGCAATGGAAAAAACCTTCAGATTATTCAGTCCTGTAAAAATACTTTCCCTGGAAATGCGCATACATCCAGTCAGCACCGCAAATTTCAGGCTGTCATTTGTCTTAAGCGCATACTCAAACAGGTTGCGGATAAAGATAACCATCTGATCATAATAGTCCCGTTCAAATGCTTTTGCCAGTGGAACATCATATTCATCAATCAGAATAATTACTTTTTTCCCATAATGCTTTTCAAGAAGTTCGGAAAGCACTTTTAAACTGCTGCATAGTGTTCCCTCATCCACATCCGTTTCAAGTAATGCAATATATGCCTTTTTATCATATTCCGTGAGTTCACTGCTTTCTAACAGATATTGAAACCTTCTTGCCTCCCCTTTGATAAGCTGGACCGTCATCTCTATTGCTTTTTCATAAGTCTGCGCATTGATTCCTTTTAAAGAAACAGATATCACCGGATATTTTCCCATGTATTTTTCACACAACTCAGTTTCCTGTGCAATCTTTAAATGATTAAAAATTTCCTTATTTCCGTTTATGTCAAAGAAATTTTTTAACATACTCATATTCAGGGACTTTCCAAACCGCCTTGGACGGGTAAAGAGTGTGACTTTTGCCCAATTTTCCATAAGTCCTTTGATCAGATATGATTTATCTATATAGTAAAATCCAGCTGACTGTATTTCTTCAAAATTTTCTATTCCAATCGGTAATTTTTTCTTCTCATTTTTCATTTCAACACCCCAAATAGATTTTTACATTTTTGTTTTCATATAACCCTATCTCTCATCGGGATCAGGATCTTTAAATCAAACCAGTTCTCTTTTGTATCAATGCTGACCGCACCGTCATATTTGTTGACCGTATAGCGGATACTTTTGAGTCCGTACCCGTGATATTCTTTCTCTTTTTTGGTCGTGACCAGTTTTCCCTCCTGATATTCCAGATTTCCTTCATAATAATTTTCAAACCGGAGGAGCAGAAAATTTTTCTGTTTTGAAACCGTCACATGTAAAAGGCGTTTCTCTTTATCCGGTATTTTCAGTTCACACTCAATCGCGTTGTCGAGCGCGTTTCCAAAAATGCTGCAGATATCCATTACATCCATGAAATCAAGCAGTGTGCCGTCCGCAACACAGGTAAACGTGATCCCATGTTTCGCGCAGTATAGGCTTTTGGTAGTGAGCACCGTATCGAGCACTTTGTTTCCGGTCTTATTCTGTGTCTCATACTGTCTTATCTCATCCTCCATGCGGTTTAAATATTCTTCGCGTTTTTTCGGATCATCCTCACTCCGCAGGAATGCGATCTGGTGTTTTAAATCGTGATATTTATAATTGATCAGTTCGATGCTCTCTCTCGACTGCTTGTACTGCACATACTGATTCTGCAGCACATTCTGCACGGATTCGAGTTCTTTTCTCACACGCAGTTCCCGGCACTGGATCAGATGTGCATAAAGGATCGCGATACCGCCAAGATCTACTAATGTACGGATATTTCCGATCTCAAACGAATAGCGACCGGAAAACGGTGTATTTTCCGTGAGAAAACTCATGTTGCTAACAGCAAACACCGCAACTGCGATCAGTCCGGCGGAAATATATTCCCGGTGGCTGATGTTCATTTTCCCATCTTTAGGCATATGTACCCGCAGAATTTTATACAGGATCAGTGCGATCGCACCATAGATCAGAACCAGAAGACCTCTGCAAAGCCACCAGTTAGTCATCGCCTCGTCGAAAAAGTAACATACAACCTGCCATTCGAACGATGCCATAAATTCCGCGACAACAAATGCGATCATCCCAAAATAGGCAGCATCAGTAAAAGTAATTTCGCAGCAGCTGTAGATAAATACGATCATTAAAAATACAGCCACAATCATACAAGGAATCCAGAAATAAATCTTAATATCATCCGTCATGACTAAAAACACACTCTGTATCAGAAGCACAGCTGCCATAATGCCTGCCGTCTGCCATTTTTGAAATCTCTTTTTGACCGGCAGGATAAATAACATGCATGCCATCCACTCTGCGACCGCTGTGTAGATTCTTGGTATATCCGGCATAATATGTTCCATCATTTGATAACCTCTCCCCAGTATTTTGTCAGTTCTTCCATAAATTCTTTTTTGCGCGCACGGCTTAATACCAGCTGCTCGCCCTTTACCATGGCACAGCCGTCCGTGATGCCGTCCACATGCGCTAAATTGATGAGATACCCCTTATTACCACGGCAGAAGTTCATATCAGCTAATTTTTCTTCCATCTCTTTCATTGTGCCTGTTGTCTCATAGTCGCCAAGAATTGTGTGCAGGATCAGCGTATGCCCCTGGCTTTCGATATAATAAATATTTGCGATATTGATCCGCACCGTCCCGCCTTTCATGCTGACCATGATCATCTTTGTCTCTCTTTTTTTCATGCGCCCGATTGCACGGTTAAGCCTCTGTGAAAATGCAAAATAAGACACCGGTTTTAATACATAGTCGAGTGCATCCACCGCATAGCCGCGGATCGCATACTGTGCCATGTTTGTGATAAAAATGATAACGACCTCCGTGTCCACTTTTCGGATCTCCTCCGCTGCCGACATGCCATCCATAAATTTCATTTCCACATCCATCAAAATGATGTCATACTGTGACTGATATTTATTGACGATCTGATCCCCATCCGAATAGATCGTGATATCAAAAGCCTCCCCATTTTCTTTTTCATATTGATGTAAAAATTCCTCAAGCTGCTTTGCATACATCGCTTCATCTTCTACGATTGCAATTTTTATCATATATTTTCTCCATTTTCTTTTCCAGTGTACCTGCTCCAATTCGCCGTTCGTCGATCATGTAAACATGTTGACTCACCTGCGCTCATGATATCATCCCCCACGAACGTTTTATAAACGCAAATGGGGACCTGTACCTCAGATTTATTTTAGTACAAGTCCCTGATATTTGCCACTTATTTATCTAATCCCGTTTCACTGCCGCTTTGATCAGGTGTGCCGTTCCCCTGATGCGGTGTCCGTTTGCCATCTCCGTCAAGGCTTCTGCCATCTCCATAGTGACAAAACCCCCCGTCATTTTCGCATAGCCGCGGATCGGCATATTGTAATTAAACAATACGTTCAGATTCGGTTTTCCCTGCCATTCGCTGATCTTTAACAAAATACGCAGTACCCCGTAAAACAGTTTACCAAAAATTCCTTTTCCATAATAAAGCTGGCAGACTGCATCATTCATACGGATTTCTCCACTCCAGCTTCCATCCGGGATCTCTCTGCCATACAGTCTGCGGAATGTATCATCAGAAATATTTTTGACCTCACCATTAAAATATTCCGGCAGGCTTTCTCTGCTGTAACCACCCTCTGTGACAGTTCCATTTACCGCAAGTGATCCCTCAAGCAGCATTTCTTCCGCATTGCTTCCGATCATGATCTGATAGGTTCCCGTTTCCACTTCCCAGCTGTCTGTCCGTGTATCATAAAAACGGAATGTCTTATCGTCAAATAAAATCCTTACTTCTTTTTCCTCTCCCGGAGCGAGTGTCACACGCGTGAAGCCTTTCAGTTCGCGCAGCGGACGGAACACGGAATCAGATTCTTTTCCGACATAAAGCTGTGCAATCTCTGTTCCGGTCACATCTCCGGTATTTTTAATTTTAAATGTCACACCATCCTGATCTACCGCCAGATCACGGTAGGTAAATGTGGTATAACTGAGTCCGAAACCAAACGGGAAACGCACTTTTTTACCTACTGTCGTGTAGTAGCGGTATCCTACATAAAGTCCCTCCCGGTATTCGCTGCTTCTCTCTTTGCTCGGATAATATTCATACGCCGGTGTATCTTCATAATGAAGCGGATAGGTCTCATTCAGTTTTCCGGACGGGCAGACTTTTCCGGTCAGAACGTTAAGCATCGCTGACGCACCCGCCTGACCGCCGAGGTAACCGTGCACAATTCCTTTGACATACGGATACCACGGCATTTCCACGGAAGATCCCGCTGAGAGGACTACGATCACATTTTTGTTTACTGTGGTAAGCTCATTGATCAGTTCATCCTGTGCCACAGGCATATGCATATGGGCACGGTCGAGTCCCTCAGATTCGCTGATCTCGTCAAGTCCTCCGAAAAACAGCACCACATCCGCATTTTTTGCTGCTTCCACGGCTGCTTTTACCATTTTTGCATTTGGTTTTCTGTTTCTGATATAACCCTGTTCACAGGCTGTCATCGTAAGTCCGCTGTCTTTTATCTCCTCTAATATGGACTCCGGCGGCATTGCCGGATTCACTAAGGAAGATCCTGCTCCCTGATATCGCGGAGTCTTTGCAAAGTCTCCGATCACAGCCACTTTTGTCCCCTGTTTTAACGGAAGGATCTGCTCTTCATTTTTTAAAAGGACGATGCTCTCCTCGGCCGCTTTGCGTGCAAGTTTATGATGCGCTTCCTTATTGAAAGTAGTTCCTTTTCCATCCACGGTCGCCTGATGCGTCGCAAAAATGACACGGAGCAGTTCATCTAAGCGCTGATCTAACACACTCTCTTCTAATGTTCCGTTTTTCACGGCATTTACGATATCATGCATTCCAGATTTTCCGGTGCCCGGCATCTCAAGATGACTTCCGTTTTTCACGCCGAGTGCGTGGTCGTTGCTTCCACCCCAGTCGGATACCACATATCCGTCAAAGCCCCATTCATCGACTAAGATTTCCTGTAACATATGGCGGTTCTCATTGGCATAAACACCGTTTACTTCATTATAAGAAGACATGATCGACTTCGCTTTTCCTTCTTTTACCGCAATCTCAAATCCGGTCGTATAGATTTCGCGGAAGGTTCTCTCATCCACAACGGAATCATTTGCCATACGACGCAGTTCCTGGCTGTTTGCTGCAAAATGCTTCGGGCAGGCTGCGATTCCTTTGCTCTGGATTCCCCTTACATAGGCTGCCGCCATTTTTCCTGCATGGTACGGATCTTCGGAAAAATATTCAAAATTTCTTCCACAGAGCGGGCTTCTCTTGATGTTTAATCCCGGTCCTAAGATCACATTGACATCCATGGTCACGGCTTCTTCTGCCAATGCCGTTCCGATCTCCTCGCCTAATGTTTCATCCCAGCTGTTTGCAACCGAGGCTGCGGTCGGAAAACAGGTCGCAGGGAGACTTGCATTTAATCCCAAGTGGTCTCCGGCTCCCGCCTGTCTTCTCAATCCGTGCGGTCCGTCAGACATTGCCATGGACGGGATTCCGTATTTTTCAAAATCCACTGTCTCCCAGGTGTTTTTGCCGGACATCATCAGGGCTTTTTCTTCGAGTGACATCTGTTTTATGATAGATTCGTATTTTAAACTCATGATTGATCCTCTCTTTATTTGTGATCTGCACATCTTTCACTTTCGTAATTTCAGCATAGCACAAACAAAAGATGAAGAGGGAGTATTTCACAAATGGGGGCATTTTTTGCATAAACTGTCAAAAATGCCCCCGAAGAGCTTTCGCTCTCAATCATGCTCAATCATAGTCATCATAATAGTCATCATCGTAGTAGTCATCATCATCGTAGTCATCATCATCATCCGCAATAACATTCACGGTATATACTACTTTTTTACCCTTTGCCTTACCACTTGTACATGTACAGGTTACCCGTACTGTTCCTGTCTTTTCCGCATAAAACTCAACGTCCGTTCCGGTTGTTTTTCTTTCTGCAAACGAGACAATACTTGTATCACTGATCTCCCATTTTAACTGACTGTTCTTTATTGAGGATCCTTTTTTGACCTCTAAATCAAAATCATCCCATGCTTCTACATATTTGACCGATTCTCCAACCTTTGCCAATGAATAATCACTCTTTTTCTTCGTCACAGTTACAGTTATCGTATCACCATATTTCTTCTTACTCTTTCCCTGTACATAACACCTGATTTTTGCTTTTCCTGGTTTTACTGCAATGAAATCCATTTCATCGCCTGTGCGGTCACGATCCTCAAATTTTACATATTTTTTTCCTGAAATAATTTCCCAGCGGATATAATCGTCCTCAGCATCTATTGGAGTTACTTTCGCTCTGATTTCAAACTCCTTTCCCTGAGAAACCTTTTTTGCCGACTGCGCTATAGAAACCTTCTTCGGTTTCCAGTTATAATCTGCCTGTGCTGAAATGTTTCCCGTACCAATTACCGCCATCACGACCAAAAGTACAATTAAAACCTGTTTTGCTGCTCTCTTCATAAACAAATCCTCCTTTTTTCATGAGAGTTTCTCATTTCTAATTGTTTTGCTTTGTACTTTGATTATATCATGCATTTATTAGAACATTATTAAT
>ERZ1027262.594-NODE-594-length-14038-cov-5.421583_pt1 | contig 14038 bp, 10 predicted proteins | sample MGYA00519472_ERZ1027262 | MGnify/ENA primary metagenome ERZ1027262 (study PRJEB26926, sample SAMN06164796) | human gut metagenome | biome: ENVO:00009003; feature: ENVO:2100002; material: ENVO:00002003 | host: Homo sapiens | place: USA | collected 2012 ... | reverse complement strand
CTACACTTCTAGCTTCGTCGGCAGCGTCAGATGTGTATAAGAGACAGGTATATCCAGCGCTTTGCGATGATAAGCCGCTACTTTCGGTGAGCCATAAATGATCGGAGTACATAGTTCCAACATCGTAGGGTCGGAAAATGTCTTAAGAATCACCTCATAGCCCACCCCGTTAATATCTCCTTGGGTGATACCTATCCTTATCTTGTTATCTTCCATGTTTTTATTTATTAGTTTGTTCCGCTTCCTTAGATGCTTCTCCCAATGGAATCTGCTTCTGCTGAACTTCATTCGGAAGTTTCAGTGTATACAGAGATGCTTCCATCTGGCGTACCAGGTTGCGTTTCATTTTATCAGGTGAATAAACAAATATTTCTGCTGTAATAATTCGTTGGTTTTTCTCGTCCAGACGAGTATGAGACACATACGGACCACCCATAAAGTCGCCCTTCATACGCCACAGGCCACGTGCTTCCATTGTGTAGCTGTTCTGTACATTGATCGGACGGACATCGGTCAGCAAACTATCGGTCGACATATAAACGCCTTCCTTGAATCCGGGGATATTGGCTTTCATCACGGAGTCACGTTTGTGCACAAAATATTCTTTGGTAAACGTATCCTTGTCAGTGTACGGATAAGAGTACATCACAAAGTTACGGTCGGCAGTACCTGTGTTGGTAGAAGCCCAGAAGAAATCATCCCCGGTCTTTGAATTAGCCAGTTCGGCATCCACCCAGATGTCGCATCCGAACAAACTGTCCACTTTCTGCGAAATGAAATTACTGTGTTTCCCTTCCAGGAACGTAATCTGACGGTTCATTTCCGCACGGGTAAAGAAGTCGACAATCGTCTTTTTGTTCTCTTCCACAAACTTCTCAAACTCTTCTTCGTTCGGAGCCTGGATAGTCAATATCATCTGCGGATTGGCATACACGTCCTTCGCATATTTGAACGAGGCTTTCGTATATATATCCTGTATATCTACAATAATAATGTTACGTATCAACTTCAGCGTAGAATCATAATCTTTCGGTGAAGTATACATAATCCGGAAAGAAGGTTCCGACTGCGGCAAACCGGGCATATCAGCATCGAGCGCATCATGTAAAGCCCTTCCGGCAGCACGATCCCAAACACCGTGATCTACTACAACCAAAAGCTCGTAAGCACGACCACTAGAGGTGTGATTTCCTTTCAGACCACAAGATGCAACGACAAAGGCTACCAAAGCGATGCATAAAATAAAAGAGTACTTTTTCATGATGTTCGGTTTTATATATTAACTTTCATTATTTTTCTCCTGTTTCGCTGTCGACAGCATACCGCAAGCGGCAAAAATATCTTCGCCCCTGGATGAACGGATAGTGGTGAAAAGTCCGTGTGACGTCAGATAATCACGAAAACGGGTCATCGTATCCATGTCCGCTCCCTCGAGGTCTACCCCCGGTATGGCATGAAAACGAATCAGATTCACCCTGCAATCCAGCCCGCGAAGAAGTTTCAGCAACTCTTTGGCATAGACCTGCGAATCATTGAGCCCTTTAAAAACAATATATTCAAACGAAAGTCGACGTTGTTTACTAAAATCATAGTTTTTTAACAGTTCCACCATTTCGGTGATTGAAAACGCCTTTTCCGCCGGCATTAATTCAGCACGCTGAACGGTCAGCGGAGAGTGAAGGCTGATGGCAAGGTGGCAGTCATTTTCTTCGATAAAACGCTGCAATCCTTTCCGTAGCCCGACTGTAGAAAGCGTGATACGCTTCGGACTCCATGCGTAACCGTAGGTAGCGGTCAGTAGTTCCAATGCCTTCAATACCTCATCCAGGTTATCGAGCGGCTCGCCCATTCCCATCATTACGACATTAGTCAGTTTGTCCCGTTCCGGCAGCGAATGAATCTGGTTCATGATCTGGCTGGCGGTCAGGTTAGCGGTATACCCCTGTTTGCCGGTCATACAGAACTTACAGTTCATCTTGCAGCCCACTTGTGACGACACGCACAACGTTGCCCGGTCATCATCCGGTATATAAACCGACTCTACAAAATGGTTCTCACCCACTTTATAAAGATACTTCACCGTACCATCTACAGAGCGCATTTCATCTACCGGAGCTTCCGCTCCCACCTCATAGTTCTGCTTGAGCAACTCCCGGTGTTTCAATGACAAATTAGTCATATCATCAATCGAGGCTACCTTCTTTTCGTAAAGCCAGGATGCAATCTGTTTGGCAGCAAAGCCGGGCATACCCAGTCTTTTTGTCAATGATTGAAGCTCTACAAGAGTCATTCCTAAAAGGGGATATTTAGACATTCTTCTTTCTGTTGATAGTTTATATCTGCAAATGTAAGGAAATAAAGTCGATTTCCGTATAGCAGGAATGTAAAAGTTAACAAAAAAGGGAAGTATGCCTCCGTTATGATTCAACCACGCTGATATATTGAAGTAGCTTTTGCGCCATTTCAGAATCCTCGCCATTCTTTTTCACTTCATAACCGTACGCCTCACGGAAACAAGCCAGCGCCTCTTCCCGTTCATTACAAAAGCTGTGCAAAACCCCTAAGTTCTGACAAGCCAGAATCGTATCTTCTTCCTCCCATCCCAAATACTTCTTTCGCAGTTCAAGTTCTCTGAAGAAAGCCTCTTTCGCCATTGGATAATTCTCCAACTTCACATAAGCCTGTGCTTTGTAATAATATACCAGACAGGAAGCATTAGGGTCAGTATCATCGTGAATATCCAAAGACGTCGCAATACGAATCACGTTATCATAGTCTTTATTCATGTAATACTGCTGCATAATATCACATCTCAATGCCTCATATCGGACAGTCAGTTCCGCCAGACGCGGTTTTTCGCTGAAATACATTTCATGCAGAAGAGACTCACGGAAGAATAAAGTAGACGCCTGCTCATCACCACGTTCATTCATCATCCGTTTGAATTCCCTGCACAGATAATACAACTGTTTATGACAAGCGACGATCTGTTTTTTGCTATCTATCTGTATAGCAATGTCCAACGCCTGATTCATCAGCATCCATGCTTCATCGTATCGTTTGATATAATAAAGACATTTACCCTGCATACGCAAACATTTAGCCACTCCACCGGACAGTCTGCCATTCAATGACTCGTGCATTTCAGCTACTTTCCGGAATTTCTCGGCAGCACTCTCTTCCTCATCCTTATAGTAATCACAATAAGCCAGATATTCGGAAAGTTCAATGACTTCTGCCTGACTCTTCTCGTCAGCAGAAGCCGCATGATAATCAAGCGCCCTATTCAAATAGATCGCCGCTTCATTGTATTGCTCATTGTAGTAATATGCCAGAGCTAGATTTCGGCAGGTATTGGCAATCTCCAGTTCCGGAGTCGGCACAATGTTTTCCTGCATCACCAATGCTTTCAGGAAACAGTCGCATGCCGTTTCGTACTCTTCATTACGGGCATACCGGCATCCCTCATTCATCTTCAATACCGACTTGGCAATGAGTGGCATGGCAGCACCTTCCATACTCTTCTCACTCACAGCAGCTGCCGCCTTCGTCAGATGGAAAGAACTGCTCAAGAAAGTAGCCATATCATTAGCAATGACAGGAATTAAAAAAGAATCGATCTCATCAAAGTCCAATTCGGCATAGACTTCAGGCGTAACTTCAGGATTGTCGTTCATGATCGCCTTCCAGCTATCTTCCAACAGAAAACGATTCGTGCGATACAGAATCTCGAAAATCTCCACATCACAAATCCAATCCTTCAATATATCCCATTCTTGCATCTTATAGCATTGATAGGTAATCTCCACTTTATAGCGATACGAATCATGGTAGCAGAACTGTTTCATGCGATAGTTATAATCGGCAAAAGTCAACGGATGGGAAAGGATTTCTTCCTCATCCAGCAGAGCGGAAATAATTTCATGGCGACTATCATCTATACATTCGTCATCTTGAGCGAAATAGCGTTCGATCGCCTCTACCATTTGTGTATCACCAATGCAATATCGTCCTCCTTTGTTGGTGAGCCAGCTGCTCATTTCCACTCTCAACTGCGACCAAAGTATCTGATTAATGTCTGCCATGCTCTTCACTTCATCTTCGGTAAATCCTTCTAAAGTAAGTGAAAGCATCAGAAGCGTTCTTCCAATCTCTTCGGAACCATAATCAGCCGACAAACGCCGTAGCACACTGTCATAGAATTGCCCAACCTCATTGAGCCGGCAATATCCACGCATATATTCATTGAGAGCATCGTACTGACCGAACGAAACCAGCTCGTTGAGCAATACACTTAAACAGCGCGGTTGTTTAGCCAGCACCCACGAAGCAAGAATATCTTCCTGCTGTGCAGACAAAGCCTTGGAGTAAGTAGACAAATATTGCTTTGAGAACGACTTGGCATCCGCCTGTGAAAAGCCATTCAACTGGAAATGAGCGTAGTCATTCTGAACAAAGGGCAGGTAGGCAGTGGATGACGCAGAAAAGCTCAACACGACTTTCACGTTCGGGGGAATAGATGCAAATAAAGAAAACAGGGATGCTTCAGTCGGATTCAGATAACTGATGTCATCAATCAACAGAATGATAGGGTATCTTGATGCACCCAGCGCACTCCACAACTGACTGAACTTTTGGATAGAATTCAAATCTTCTTCAATCTCCTTGAGGTTTCGAAGTGTGTTCCCTGAAAAAGTGTTCAAGCCAGCATCTCCCATCAAAACCGAGTTTTTCACGGCGTCCATGATGGATTTGGCAGTGCTTTGGGTCGAGTCCAGTTCTTTTGAAACTTCCGCCGCGAACAAATTTTCTTCACCCAAAGATTGATGCTTGAGTGCGTTCTGGCATTTGGAAGCTAACATTCTCGCCAACGTTTCCGGATAAGAAGACAATGTAGTACTATCCAAGCGATGATAGATAGGAATCATCGGCATATCATTGTTCACCAAATCGCTCCAATGAGCCAACAAAGCGCTCTTGCCAAGACCGCAACCGCCCGTTACCACCAGGCACCGTTGTTCATCCGCCGCCAAAAAATCAGTAAACGCCTGATCTGCTTCAGGTATTGGGTGATAATTGAATAAGAGTTCATTGCGCGTCAGTTGTTCTTGCAATGCTTGATTATCTTCAACGGTCAGTACATCCGGAAACTCCCGTTCAAGCAATTCCGTAAAAGCAGCTTCCACAAGGTTACACAACTGATCGGGCGAATCATACTCTTGCACAGGATAACGTTCCTGCTGCAAAATACTCTCTTTCAGACGTTTCAGTTTAAGAGACTCCTCTTCAGAGCAAGACAGTTCATCATCTGCCGACTGTTTTATATAAAAATAGGCATGTAACGGATTGGGATTGCGCAGTACACCAAACTGCATTTCAATTTCCGTCACACTCAAATGATGATTCAAGTCATCTTCTATCCAACGATATTCCAGGCTGTCATTGAGAGTTTGAGATAAATCTTCATAACTGGGACACCATCCATAACGGTCGCCTACCATACCTATGAAGAAAGGCCGGGAGTTAACGATCTCTTTCAGGCATATTTCAACAACCTTGCCGCTTTTTGCATCTTCTTCTGTGATTCCCCAACGCAAATCAACCAATGAAATGGTGGCACCACGGCTGGCAGCCTTCACTTGCAAACCCTTAAAGAGTTTGACTAATGCAGAACGTTCCATCTCCATGTCTCTGAACGTTGACGAAAGGAATACACGGATAACACGTGAATTTTCAGCGGGAACTGAATACTGGGCTAGTTGTTTAGTCATAATATAGATTCGTATTAGTTAATGAAGTATTTCGCAAAGCCAATTGATAAAGATTGGCAAGATATGGAAATTTAATCAGATAACAAAGACCATAAACAAAAAAAACGACCACAAAAAAGGCACGGATTACACGGGTTTCGCGGTTCCCTCAAAAGTTTAAACCGCGTAAATCCGTGTAATCCGTGCCTAATATCTATTACTTGCTACTTGTTTAGAAGAACAAGAAGCGTGTATCTTTTACGTTTGCTTTCAGATACAAATCATTCATCAGACGGCTGGCAAAACGTGCGTGCATGTTAGTCAGCGTAGCTTCTTCTGCTTTTGCGTCGAATGTTTCGTTCAGTTTGTCCTTGCCGTATACCTGCAATACAAATACTCCGGCATTACCTTTGATAGGAGCGCTCAACTGATTCACTTCAGCTGCAGAAGCATAAGCACCTACCAGCGGTTCGCTGCTGCGCAATGCTGATACGTATGCAGGAGCTGCAAAAGTAACCATCTTCAAAGAGTCGCTGACTGCATTAGTCATCCCTTTGTACTGGTTGAATGAAGTTGCATTGGCAGCTTTCATGTCAGCCATAATCTTTTCAGCTTTCTTATCTTTTACGATTTCAGCTCTCAACTGATCCTGTACTGCTTTCAACGGACGATATCCTTCCGGCTTAATGCCTACCAGACCTACTACCATCATGTGATCGCTTTCGCCACATTCGTACAAGCCGGAAACATCACCCGGTTTTGCTTTATCAAACGCCCATCTCAACGCTTCTTTTGTACCTCTTACACCACCGATATTGTGTTCAGAGCTACTCAAATCCATTCTGTCGAGCAGTCTGTAACCGGCTTCTTCAGCGTTAGCTACCATCTTTTCTACACTCGGATTAGCTGCGATAAACTGGCTGAAATCATTATAAGCACGGTTGTAAGTTTCTTTGCTGAACTCTACTTCACGTTTGATAACAGCTACTTTATATTTGTCTTTTACAGATTTCTTGTTAGTCACCTGAAGAATTACGTTTGCTTGTCCCATCGGCAAGTTCACCAGTTCGTTCACACCTGCATTGTTGATAGCAGAGATGAATTTCAGGTTATCACCGTCTATCTGTGCACCTTCGTACTGTGCAGAAGTTAGCCAGTTTGCATCACCAGTCTGACCATATTTCTTTGCCAGATCAGCAAAGTTAGCACCACCTTTGATCGCGTTGTAGATACTGTCAGCCAAGGTCTTTGTTTTCAAAGCATCTTCTGCGTATACCTGAATCTGACGGAATTCGACAGAGTCGGCAGCAGCAGCTTTAGCTACAATTTTGAAAGAGTTGATTGTATTGTCGGCACCGTTATAGTAAGGACCATAAATAGTACCTACCGAAGCAGAGTCCAAACGGGCAACTACATCTGACGGGAAAGCTGTTTTGTTATAGAACAAGTCTACATAAGGAGCTTCCGAGCCAGTCGAGCGGATGAAAGAAGTATAATCTTCCGTAGTAGTAGCCAACTGTTCAGTAGCTTCGTCCACTTCTTTCTGGATAGCAGCTCTGTCTTCAGCACTTGCAGTCACTTGTACATCAATGTACTTGATGTCACGAGTTTCCTGATATTGCTTGAATTGTTCTTTCTTCTTGTTATACAAGTCTTTCAGTTCCGATTCTTTCACTACGATTGTAGAGTCCACTACAGAAGAGTAAGGAATACCAGCCATCAACACGTTGTACTGGTTCACTCTTGCATCGAAAGCGTCCTGTGCTTCCACCGGATTGGAAAGAAGAGCTTTAGATACCAATGCCTGATACTTTTCTGCCAGACGGCTCTCGATCAGTGTTTTCTGAATGAAAGACCAGTATTTATACATGTTATTGTATTGTTCAGCATACTGTGCCGGCATTTGTGATTCGCTCATCTTGGCATATTCCACGAGGAACTTGTTCAACATATCCTTGTCAAAGTTTCCTGTTTGCGGATTCTGGAAAGGAGTTTGTCTCAACAAAGGATGAACGCCTGCTTTCAGGATGTCCTGGATTTCAGCAGCAGAAACAGTCAGTCCCAGTGCTTTTGCTTCTTTTTCGATCAGTTTATTGTTTACGTAGGAACGCCATACTTCATCGCGCACCTGATTGGTTTGTTCGTCATTCAAGGCGGTCACCCCACGCATGAGTTTCACCACTTCGGTATATTCTTCTACCAAATTCTGATACTCTTGAGCGGAAAGAGCGTCTCCGTTCACCTCACCTACGTCATGTGCCTGATGCGGCTGCATCACCTTCCATGCGTCACCCGCAATGAAAGCAAACAGCGCCAAGCCGATAACAATCACCAATAGAGGTCCTTTCGACCTAATGTTTTGTAACGTTGCCATTTTGATTAATACGATTTATGTTTATTATTATTTCTTTCTTTTGTCGTTTTAGCGCACGAAGATACAAAAAATGCTAATATGCATCTATTTATTGGCTAAAAATTTCTTGATTATCGTCATTATTCCAAGACTTTTAATCGCACGAGTTCTATTTTTGTCGCTGTGACCTTAATTATCTTGAATTGATAACGTCCTACCCGGACCACTTCATGCAACTTCGGGAAGCTCTGATATTGGTTCAGGATCAACCCTCCTACTGTCAGATAATCATCCGACTCGGGCAAGTCGAGTCCGTACGTCTCATTGACTTTTTCTATCTCCAGGCGGGCGGACAACACATACTCGCGTTCGTCGATTTGCTTGCTGATATAGGAAGTGTTATCGTGTTCGTCTTCTATATCTCCAAAGATTTCTTCAACGAGGTCTTCCAGAGACACGATGCCGGACGTACCGCCAAATTCATCCACCACTACGGCAATCGTTTTCTTTTGCTGCATGAAGAGTTTCATCAGTTTGTTGGCGGACATCGTTTCGGGCACAATCGGCACTTGTTTCACATTCTCATGCCAGTTTTTCGGGGCACGGAACATTTCCGACGAATGGATATAGCCGACTACGTTGTCGATATTCCCGTCATACACGATTATCTTGGAGATTCCGGATTCTATGAAGCGGCTTTTCAGCTCGTCCAGCGAGGTAGTCAAATCGACAGCCACCACTTCGGTACGGGGAACGATGCAGTCGCGGATTTTTATGTTCGAGAAGTCGAGGGCGTTCTGGAAGATTTTCACTTCCGTGTCCAACTCTTCTTCATTTTCGGCATTATCAATGCTGCTTTGTACGAAGTAATCGAGGTCGACTTTTCCAAAAGCTCTGTCGGACGCATCCTTATTAACCTTCATTCCAAAGAGGCGAAGGAAGATACAAGACAAGCCGGAGGCTAATTTGGAGATGGGATAGAGAACCACATAACAAACAATAAGCGGAATGGCAAAAACATTCAAGACCAGATTGGGATTGATTTTGAAGATTGTTTTCGGCAAAAACTCTCCGGTCACCAGAATAATCAGGGTAGAAATAACGGTCTGCGCCAACACCATCAGGAAATGATTGTCAATGAATCCCGCCAGCAGATTGTCGCCGATAATCTGTGCCATCAGAATACCATAGATAACCAGTGCGATATTATTCCCCACCAGCATGGTAGAGATAAATTCATTCGGGTTCTTGAAGAAGATAGAAAGGATGCGGGACGTAATTCCCCCCTTGCGTTCCATCTCAAAACGCAGTTTGTCTACCGACACAAAGGCAATCTCCACTCCTGAAAAGAAAGCGGAAAAGACCATGGTGATAATTAGAGAGATATAAATATTCATAAGTTTTGATTTACGATCAGACGATTTACGAGGTACGGTACAATGATATGACTTCGCCTATTTCGCAGCATCTTTATTCACTGAATCCGGCAGTGCTTTTGTTTCCGGTTGGGGCGGACCGCTACTCGCTTCCTCGTCCACATAGAAAATACCTTCAATATTACGAATGGTATATATAGTCATTTGCTGGTTCGAGTCGAAGCCGTGTCCTGTGATAATTCTGTCCGGTTGCTGGATACGTATAAACTTGTCGGAATACACTTTTTGAGTGGCCTCATTCCAGTAGAGCAGTTCGGTATTAAAACGCTCTCCTTTGCGGTTCTGTATATCCACATTCCCTATCAGCTTCCAAAGTCTTTCTTTGTCATAATAATAGGCAGTATCTGCCTTAATACTGGCTTCTACATTAAAGATAGAGTCGAACTGCTCCATATACACACCTTTTTCAAACGCCCAATACGAAGGCTTTTTACGGTCGTACATCATCCACTCTTCCGTGTTCACCCTATAACGTGTCACTCCGGAATCGGAAATAAGGGTAGTAACTCCCAATGTGGTCATCACCGGAAGAGAATCACGTTCTGTGATAGCCTCTCCCATAGCTTTCTGTTTTCCGCCACAGGAAGATAATAAAAGAAGCATAACAACCACCCCGAAGGTGATTGTTATGCTCATGCTTTTATGCAACAAACGGTTTCTTCGTTTTCGCAACATACGGTTATCTAATCGTTGTAGTCTCTCCTATCCAACCGCCGATAGTGATGCGGTCGCCTTGCTTGTAACCTAACATAAACAGGTCTTTAGCTTGTGGAGTATGACCAGAATATCTACCGATCAAGCTGTTAGCTTCTTCAGCTACGCTCGGATCTACTTGTTTTGCACGTTGCAGTTTGTCGATTACTGCAAAGTAAGTACACTTGTTCAAAGCTGACTCGTCGCTCCAGTTAGGGCTCATTGCATACAGATTGGCAATCAGGATATATGGAGCACCATAGTTTTCGTTGAACCCGATAGCTTTCTGGCAATATGCTCTTGCTTGAGACAGTTTTTTAGCAGAAGCCAATACTGCTGCGGCAGCGTATGCTTTTTCAGCTTTCTTCACGTTGTCAGTTTCCAATCCAATGGCTTCGTCGAAGAATTTGACAGCACCGTCGATGTCACCTTTCTTAAATGCTTGGTAAGCACATCCGGTAGCGGCATCTGCACTAGGTTCTATCTTGTACACATAGAAAGCAGCCTGTTGATAAGCTTCGCTTTCCGTACATCTCATCATTTTCATGATGTCAATTACTTTCTTCAAGTAAGCCAGGTCTGTTTGGTTAGCTTCTACTTTCGGTCCATAGATGTTTTGCAGTGATTCGCAATCAGCCGTTCCGCTGTTTACAAACAAAGCAACCAGATTATCTTTGATACCTTGCAAGTTTTTCTTCTTTGCTTCGTTCGTTTCAGCAGCAATAGCAGCATCAGCATATTCAGAAGCAGCCAGATAATCCTGAATGAATTGTTCCTTATGGTTAGGATCTGTTTTCAGTTTATCCAAAGACATTTGCAGGAAATAGAAGATAGTAGCGGCAGCAGATTCAGCTTTTACTGCATTTACCGACTGGCTCAACCATTGATAAGCCTGATTAACATCAATTTTAGGAGCGAAAGCGATGTAATCTACTGCTTTGATACCCAGAGCTTCATCAGCAGAAGACACTTTTGTACCTTTAGCCAAGAACTCATCTGTGTATTTGATACGCAAATCATGCGTATTCATCAGTTCATCAAAATATTTCTGATATTCCGGATTATTCCTATCCTTGATTTGTCCCATCAAGCCTTTCAGAATTTTATATCCGTCAGTAAAAGTATAGAAACGAAGCGTCGGGCAGTTTTCCAACACAGCTTTCCAAGGAGTATACGCATCTTTAAAGTTACCTGCACGCACAGCTTCATGCGAGATACTACTGTTCGAGTTACAGTTAGTCGCATCCTGTGCTACCACAGTGGTTGCCCCTGCCGAAAGGAACAACATAGCCACAAGCGTTTTAATTTTCATTGTATCTAAATTTTAGTTGTTATTATTATAGTCGTCTATTCTTTCTCTTCTTACATTCATCTCAATTACTCTACTCTGCGCTTGAAGAACCAACGTTCGTTGAACGTCAATCCGATGCTAACGCGGAAGATATTTTCGTTTACAAAGGTCGATTCCTGTCCACTTACACGAACAAACTGTCCGCTGATGCTAAGGATGGAACGGGAACGAGGCACAGGCAGACCGAAACCGGCAGTTACGCCATATTCGCGGGCTGCGTCTTTACCGCCAATCTTATAATACGGAGTCGTATAATAAGCTCCCAAACGATATTTGATGTGGGATAAATAGGAACGTCCAATCAAATTGGGAATATATTCCGCACCCACTGATATTTTATGACGGTCGCAATACGTGTATGTTTCATCAAAATCTTCACGTACAGCATCATCCGATGTATTTACGCCAAACTTTGTTTTTGACCATTGCTGCAAACTATAATCCAGACCGACAGTCAAACGTTTGTCATAGTTATATGTAAAGCCGACGCCAAAAGTATTAGGCACTTCAAGCGTAGCATCCCAATCCTGACTGACAGTTGAGCTAGCTTGCGTCGTTACTGTATAATCATTATTCAGTTTATGCTTCGGAGAATATACTGCTCCGATAGTGGCTGAATGTTTTTTGTTAAATTCTTGCGTATATTGCAATCCAAAATCCAGTTTATAATCCGACACTGACACAGCATTCTGCCTAATGTAAGAATAAGCAGAAGCGGTATTCGGATAAAGCTGCGTCAACGAGCGGGTTATATCTCCCCAAAAATAAGAAGCATTCACACCAACAGACAGGTTTTTCAAGACTTTTACACCCGCACCAACATACAGTTGATGTAAACCTCCCTCACCAGTAAGGCTTTTCGTGCTATACGGTGAAGTTTCTGTAGCCTCATTGCTTTCCGATACAGAATATCCCACATTGGAGAACGGCAACAGACCGATACTCATCGCTATCTTCGGATGCAAACGAAATTGCATAGCCAGATAGTCGAAGCTAGAGTTTTTAGCGTTCAGTTTCACACCACCGCCACTAATATTCATATTTTGCAGACTAACGCCTCCTTCAAAAATAAACGTCAACGAGTCAATGGCTGTATACGAAGCAGGATTCAGCGGATTGATCTGTGCTCCATCCCGAAGTCCAAAAGCAATTCCCCCCATCGCCTTGCTATTCCCGAAACTCTGATCGGACAAGTCGCCATAGCCATATCGTGTATAAGGAGAGTTTGTATTATTTTGAGCGATTGCCATTCCGGTAACCATCGTGAGCAAAAGCGCACAAAGTGTGTGTTTAAATCCTACCATTATTATAGTTTAAAATTCTATTTAATCCTTTCAACACTAAAAATCTATCTGCAAAGATGATACTTTTTACGCTGCTATCAAAAGAAAAATCATCTCCGCCCGTTAAAAAAACCAAAAGTTCAGGATATTTATGCTTCATAGACTCAATATAACCTGAAATTTCGTATTCCATCCCTTTCATCACTCCGGCGCGTATAGCCGTTTCGGTGTCCCGTCCCATCGGGAGTTTGCGCCCGTTGGTGTCTACCAGAGGCAAACGTCCTGTAAACTGATGCAGTGCCTTGAAACGCATCTGCATACCGGGAGAAATATTACCGCCATGATACTGGCCTTTTGAGTCGATAAACTCGTAAGTAATGCAAGTTCCCGCATCAATCACCAATATATCCCGATGAGGAAACTGCTCATTAGCACCCACTACGGCAGCCATACGATCATATCCCAATGTTTCGGGAGTTTCGTACAGGTTGACAACCGGAAGCGGAGTCTGATGATTGAGCCAGAGCAAAGGAAACGGCAAAGCGGCCAAATCAGCTAAAACCTTTTCGTTTAAATCAATGACAGTAGCCACAATCCCCTGTTCAACCGGATATTGAGAACAAAGAGCTTTCAAGCAACCTAGAGACTGATTGGATTCAGCTACTACATCCACCATTTCTCCGCCGTCGAAGAAAGCAATCTTTGCCTTTGTATTTCCTATGTCGATTATTAAATTCAAATCTTTTGGTTCTTTAGCGGGCGCAAAGGTAAAGTAAAAAAAGAAAAGTTGAAGCATAGAAGAGGAATTATCTTCTTTTTTCATTTTAGAAATCCCCCAAAACAAAAATATCGAACTATCTATTTTTAAATAGATCAATTATCTTTTATTGTTTATTATGTATTCCACTTTGCGTCCGGCAGTCCTTTTTCATTACATCATAAACAGCTAATAAGCAATAGATTACAAGAGAAAAACAGCGTTCCACAAAGCGTTCCGCTATTTTGTAATCAATTTTCTATTCAAACAGAAACATTATTTCACCCAAACAGAGGCTCCGTTTTATCTCATCTAAAGGCAAATTTCCTGAATTATCTTCATTTTTTCATTCACAAAACACAGAAAAAGTGTGTTGAGCGAACTATATTATATCTGTCTCTTATACACATCTGAC